>Ga0272442_10009144_pt1 | contig 12436 bp, 10 predicted proteins | sample SSMForm2O_FD_200262 | JGI IMG/M metagenome (GOLD analysis project Ga0272442, IMG submission 200262) | Marine sediment archaeal communities from Little Sippewissett salt marsh, Falmouth, MA, United States - SSM-Form-2O | ecosystem: Environmental > Aquatic > Marine > Wetlands > Sediment ... | reverse complement strand
AAGTGTGGAACGCCTTCTCTGATCTGGCATGGCCCAAAAAGGCAGCTTTGTCAGTATGCACAGCCCTCCTTGCAGTATTCTTCATCATGTCGGCTGCACATACAACTATTACCGGAGGTAATGGAGAGTTCCGTATTGCCCTGGGCGTGCAAAACCCGGCGCCTGGTGCTCCGGTGCAGACTGCTGCTCTTCCCCAGCTTTCACAGGAGGAGATAATCGCCCTTGTGTCCCGTATGATCGAAGAGAGTGAAAAGCAGCAGCAGGACATAACTGACTACAAGCTCGTACAGATGGCTGACCATTTCAACAAGGCCCGCCAGACAGACCTGGTAACCCTGGGTGAGGAAATGCAGGGGATCCACCGTTCAGCACAGGGGCAATTCAACAAAACATATAAAGTGCTCAACGGTCTTATACAGCTGGCATCGAATCGATATAACAATTAACCATATAATCGGAGGTTAACATGAACGCCATGAAAAACTATGTTATTGCCCTGGTCCTTTGTGCTCTGGTCATGGCAGGCAGTGCGTACACGCAGACGAAGGATTCACGGAACCTTGATATTGAAATCCTCGAAAATGTTCTCAGCAAAATGATGCAGCACAATATTTCTGATATTTCCTGGAACAGCGAGGCAACAGGATTCTATCTGCCCGATTTCGGGTACCTCTTCAAGACCAGCGCCAACCGGATGCTGTTCAGGACAGCACCGGCCTTTGTCGAGGTCAAGAGGAACAGATTTGACCGCATGCACAGGGAACTGAAGAAAAACCGAAAAGACCTGGACAGCCTCAAAGTCACTCTGGAATCCATGAAAAACGACATCTATATCGATGAAAAGACTGATTCCCTCTATACCGTCATTGTCGATGACATGAAGAAAAAGATCACAGAGTTCATGCTGCGATACGCTTCCACACTTACACCGGCATTCTCTGATGAAAAAATAGTCATTCTGGTTGACCTGGATAATTTCACACTGGGCGCCAAAGAGCATCCCTCCCTGCATGCCTGGGCCAGGGTGTCGGATCTGGCAAAAAACCGGGGTGGAAAATCCGGCGGAAGCGTAATATCATTTTCATCCAACGGCGGGGAAACCGGTGATGTTAAAAACCAGATCAGTATTTTTCAAAGCATTCTCAACCGGATGGTATCACAGCCTTCCCGCAGAGCCTCAGCCACATACTACCAGGGAGTGGGCGCTATCTGTTTTCTCAATGTCCCGTCTGCCCTTGTATCGAAGTCGTACAAGAAAGCTCTCTCTCTTATCTACAGGGACAAAAAGAGCGACGATGAAGATGTGTACATACCCATGACCATTGAAAGTAACGACAAGAAAGAATCTGAAGAGGAATCTGAAGAAAAACGGCTTGAAACCTACAAGCAGAAAGTTATTGATGCCATTGTCAAATACGGCCATACCATTGACCTGAAGGATAATGAACACCTTATCATCCTGCTCAACACCGATAATACGTTCAATTTCATGCACGAAAACAGTAACGACTCCTTCATTATCCGTGTGTCAGCAAAAGACATATCGGCATTTTCATCGGGTGCTCTCACGAAAAAACAATTCCGGAATACAATCAAAGTGACTGCCCAGTAGCAGAATATCATCTTTCCAGTCTGAACAGAGAGGCGGCCTGGGGGCCGCCTCTCTGCATTTTCCCATTAATGCCTTGCAAACATGCATTTTCTGTTGTATCCTGTATTATGACAGACATCCTTACAAGGCCGATAGCCGCTATATTAAGGGGATCAAGGTGAAACAGGTAAAACATTATTTCACTTGCATTGTTTTCTCTGCATTAATCATTACGTCCTGCAGTATAGCCCCCGAAGCTGCTCCCGGTATATATAGCGCCGTCCCCCGGCCATCAGCCATTGTGTCAGCTGCCGAATCATACCTGGGCGTACCTTACAGATATGGAGGCTCAGGGAAACAGGGTATGGACTGTTCGGGCCTGGTAGTAGCCGTATATAAAAAAGCAGCCGGTGTATCACTCCCCCATAACACGGCCCGGCTCTATAGGCTCGGGCATACGATTCCGCGCTCCCGGCTTACTGCCGGAGATCTTGTTTTCTTTACCACCAGCTCTGCTGTGCTCTCCCATGTAGGCATATATACAGGAAACGGCACATTCATTCACGCCTCATCATCAAACGGTGTTGTAAAATCAAACCTTGAAAGTTCATACTATAAAAAACGATTCTACGGCGCCAGGCGTATTTCAACTTCTTTACGGCAATAGAAACAAAAGCCAGCCGTCCCGCTGCAAAATACTGACGTGTCCGGGTAATATAAAAAAGCCGGCATCGGCCCTGTGCTTCAGGCTGTGATACCGGCTTTGCTTTTTTATTATCAGGTCAGAGTATCTCGCTGAACCGTTTGGTAAGTTCAGGTACAATCTCGAAAAGATCGCCTACCAGCCCGTAATCGGCGACCTCGAATATCGGCGCGTCAGGATTTTTATTTACCGCTATGATGACATCAGCAGAAGACATGCCGACCAGATGCTGAATAGCCCCGGAAATACCCACTGCAATATACACTTTGGGTTTAACGGTCTTTCCGGTCTGTCCCACCTGGTGTGAATATGCGATCCAGCCGGCATCGACTGCCGCCCTGGAAGCGCCGACAGCTCCGTCAAGGACCTTTGCCAAATCCGTAAGCATGGCAAAATTCTCCGGAGATTTAAGACCCCGGCCCCCGGCTACAATCACATCTGCTTCTGCAATATTGACAGTCTCTTCTACTTCACGGACAACTTCCAGCACCTTCATGTGTGTCTTCTTATCTTCGTCAGGCACATCTATCCGGACAATTTCCCCCATCTGGCGCGAGGTATCAGCTTCTGCTTCTTCCATAACTTTGTGACGGACCGTTGCCATTTGCGGCCGGGTATTCTCGCAAAGAATCGTCGCCATAATATTGCCGCCGAATGCCGGCCTTGTCTGAAGAAGCAGTCCTGTATCCCTGTCAATTTCCAGGCCGGTACAGTCAGCAGTCAATCCTGTATACAGCTCGGTAGCCACCCTCGGAATCAGCGACCGGCCCATGGCAGTGGCACCAGCCAGGACGATTTCCGGTTTATGTTCCTGAATCATCCGTACCATCAGAGCTGAATAGATTTCGTCGTTGAACATTTTAAGGCATGGATCATCAGCCACATATACCCGGTCTGCGCCCCGCTGGAACAGATCCAGCAGTACTGCATCATCAATACCGCTGCCCAGAATAACCGCGCTCAGTTCAGCATTTCTGTCATCAGCCAGCCTTCTGCCCGCACCCAGCAGTTCATAGGCAACCGACTGGACCGTTCCGTCACGCTGCTCGGCAAAGACCCACACGCCTTTGTAATTCTCGATTCCCTCCATTGATGCGTGTTCTTTGTTCAGTTCAATGGCATCCACCGGGCATGATTCGACACACGCTCCGCACAGCGTACATTTTTCCATATCAATATATGCAAGCTTATCCTGCATGCTTATTGCTGCGTACGGACATGACTTTACGCACGCCCCGCATCCAATACACTTTTCTGCTATCACTTGTATCGCCGACACAAAAAACTCCTTTATATTATCATTAATATGACACCTGTTCTCAGTTACTGAATGAGTTTCGTTTCTTTTGCCAGAGCAATGAATTTATCCACTACTTCAGCAGGCTCTCCTTCAAACACCTGTCCCCCGGTTCGTTTTTCCGGAGCGAAAATTGCATTCACAACTGTTGGAGAGCCCTTAAGCCCGATTTTCTCCATATCAACATCGAGGTCTTCAGCTTTCCATACAGGTATCTCTTTCTTCTTGGCCATCATCTTGCCCCGTAAAGAGGGCAGCCTGGGCTCATTTATGTCTTTTACAACAGTCAGCATACAGGGAAGAGATGCCTCAACAACCTCAACGCCCTCTTCAATCATCCGTTCCGCCACAACTGTTTCATTTGATATCTCCCGTACTTTCTTAACAAAAGCAATCTGCGGAATGCCCAGCTGGACTGCAATACCAGGCCCAACCTGGGCGGTATCCCCGTCTATAGCCTGTTTACCGCAAATAATCAGATCGACCTGTCCCATCTTGCTTATAGCCCGGGCAAGGGTATAGGATGTAGCCCATGAATCGGCCCCGGCAAATGCCCTGTCACTCAGCAGTACGACCTCATCTATGCCCATTGATACTGCTTCACGAAGCACTGCTTCTGCCTGGGGAGGCCCCATAGTAAGGGCAGTGACTTTGCCGCCAAGCTTCTCCTTTATCTGCAGAGCTTCTTCAATGGCGTAGGTATCAAAGGGATTCAGAATAGAATCCACGCCTTCACGAATCAAGGTATTGGTTTCACGGTCGATTCTCACTTCAGTAGTGTCAGGTACCTGTTTAATGCATACAACAATGTTCATGCCTGCTCCTTTACTTGTATTCAACAGCCAGCCGCGGGATATAGGGTTCGAAACTGCCCCGGGCTGACGCCTTTTTCTTTCCAATTTCAATGTGTGCTTCAGCCCTGCCGTATTTCATGCTGGGCCACCAGGAAGATTCAACAATAACCGTATATGTCCCGGGAACGACTTTCTTATTATTACTGTCCGTCACATCCCAGAAAAATGTATGCTTCCCCCAGTCAATACTGGCGCCTGTGGTACCATTTGTTTCATATTTCGATTTTGCCGACCATATCGGCAGATTCACCTGTTTTTCACGGGCATGAGCTGAAAATCCCGACACATAAACAGTCTTGATAAAACCGCCGTCATTGTCTTCAATCCACACAGCGGTCTGCGGTTCCAGTTCGTCACGGAATCCCAGGTGAAAGGTAATAGTGACTGTATTCGGGCCGGGTGCAGATGCTGAATGCACTGTTTCCCGAAGCCCGTATTCATCGTATATATCTTCAGCTTCCTCCGAATTGGGGAAACCCCTCACTACATTCAGCCACATGCTGTTACCCTTTTTCCTGTAGGCATATCCAAGCACATAATCCACATGCTTTTTAAGAGAATCGCTCAGGCCCTGCTGTTGTTGAATCGACTCCAAAATTGATATGCCTGTATCCATCCTGCCGACAAAAAACGGCATCATAACTGCCGCTGTTGCGTAGTATACTGCTATCTCTGTGCTGGAACTGTCAAGGCTGTAGGCCTTTTCGAGCAGTTCGGTCATTTTAAAGGCCAGGTTGCTTCTTGTGTCAGTATCCTCATACACCCGCTCGTCATAGCCTTCGGTGGCATCCTGTTCGAAAATCCGGGCCAGGAGGAAATGCGCTTCAGCGCTGGTATCATCGATATTGATCGATTTCTGTGCTGCTTCTTTCGCCTCACCCAGATTGCCCTGTTTAAAATACTCTTTTGCCTGTGCCAGCAATTCTTCGGCACTGCCCTGTATCTGCCCGTCACCTTCCTGTACCGGCTTCTTTTCCTGTAACAGCTTTTCTGCTTCCCGGATGTTCTTTCGGATAAATTCCGCCTCCTGTTCAGAAGGACTCAATGAGAGGGCTTTTTCCAGAGTTTTCAGCGCTTCTGCATACCTCCCCAGATTTTTATACCCCAGGCCAAGATACTGCAGGACTGTCAGTTCAGTTTCCGCATCATCTGCGGCTTTTTCAAGGGCATATTCCAGATTATCCACTCCGGCTTGGGTTTTTCCGAAAAACCCCGGTACATTGACAGCAAAAATCCCGTAATATATCCTTGTTTCAATATTATCCGGATTCAGCGCCACAGCCTTGTCTAAGGCTTCAAATCCCTTGTTCACGCCCTCCATGGCCGTTATCATATCACTTTTTCTACTGGCATCTCCCGCCATTTCAGCCCATGTCTTGCCCAGCTCCAGAAATATAACATCTGAACCGGGATATTGTACAGCTGCCTTCTTAAGCACATCCACAGCCTGCCTGTACTGTGCTTCCGCCCGGAATTCCGACGCTTCGGCAATAACGGTGTCTATATTCTGTACACCCGTATCCTGGGCCCATGCTGCAGAACAGGCCCCGATAACGGCTGCGGCAATAATCCACACTGCTGTGTTTCGGTTCATACTGTTCCTCCATCATTTTTTATTGTTTTATTAAAAATAACAAGCCCCACCCCTGTCAGCACAGCCCCGCAGACGAGCACTGCAGGCGACACATGATCGCCGGAATAGTACCAGCTGATTTCCGAAGGTTCTACATTGATCAATATCAATGCGATGCCGTTATTTATACTGTGAATTACCAAAGAAGCCCAGATACTTCCGGTTGCCAGCGCTGCCACACCTAAAAACAGCCCCAGCACTATAATCTGCACGAATGACCAGGGATTCATATGCATGATTCCGAAAACCAGTGAGGTGATCAGCACACCTCTTGTGGCATCGGTTGCTTTTTCCATACGCTGCTGCAGAAATCCCCGGAACAGCGCCTCTTCACTGAGAGGCGCCACAATTAAGACAGCACACACAACAATAACGGCTTCGGGAAAAGAATTCCACGACAGGTACTCATTCAATTGATTCATCATGTCCCGGCCCATAGGCAGCACAATCTGAACGAGCCTGTCAAGCTCATCACCCAGCACAGAAAGGCCGATGCCCATAAAAACTGCGGCTTTCATATAATTCCATTTAACCGGATTCAGCCTGAAAACGCTTCTGTATCCGCCGCCTTTGAACCTGGTGTATAGAACCGCAGGCACAACAATGATTCCCTCCATGAGCAGCAGTTTGGCCTTGCCCAGTACAGTGCCGAGAAACAGATCAATCATGATCATCAGAAGGAACGCCAGTATGATTATTTGCAGCGCCTCGAGAACCGAGACAATCTTCTTATGCTTTTTTTCCACTGGCGGTTCCGTAATATGACACAAAGAAATCGACGATTCCGCTGAAGGGCACGTCTTCGGTCTTTTGCTCCTGCATATATTTGACCTGGGCTGTCTTGTTCTCCATCTCCTGCTGGCCCAGTATGACTGTACAGGCCGCCCCCCTCCTGTTGGCTTCCCGCAGCTGTGACTTGAGGCTTCTGCTGCCGAATGCCATAACCGCGGGAATATGCCGCTTTCTCAGATCGGATACAGTTTGTACCGCCCACGGTTTGGCAGCCTGATCCTGGAGCGCGAAAAACACAAGAGGGTTATCCTGTTCTGCCAGTTCCCGCTCCTGGGCCTGCAGCGTCAGCACAATGCGCTCAACACCCGAGGCGAACCCCACACCCGGTGTGGATTTGCCGCCCAAAGCTTCTGCCAGGCCGTCATACCTGCCTCCTCCGCACACCGCGTTCTGGGCGCCGATACCCTGGGCCCACACTTCAAATACCGTTTTGGTGTAGTAATCGAGGCCGCGCACCAGCCTGTTGTTTATTTGATACTCATATCCTGCGCTGTCCAGATAGGAACGAAGCTCTGCAAAATGGTCCCGGCACTCATCACACAGATGTTCGGATATAGCAGGAGCATTCTCTATGACAGGCTGGCACTGAGCCCGTTTGCAGTCAAGTACGCGCAGCGGATTTGACTGTATCCTCCGTTTGCAGTCCTCACATACCTCAGCACCCCTGGCAGCATAGTATGCTTTCAGCGCTTCAAGAAAGGCCGGCCTGCACTGGGGGCACCCAATGGAATTTATCTGAAAATTCAGGCTGGAGAACCCCAGTTCATTGTACAGCTGATATGCAATGGACATAATTTCAAAATCCAGTGCAGGATCCTGTTCCCCAAGGGCCTCTACATTGAACTGTGTATGCTGGCGGAACCGTCCCGCCTGGGGCCGCTCATACCTGAATACCGGGCCGAAGGACCAGACCTTTACCGGATTGGGCATGTTTGCCATGCCGTTCTGGATGTATGAACGCATAACACCGGCTGTAAATTCCGGCCGGAGGGTTATGCTGTTTCCCCCTTTATCCTCGAATGTATACATCTCTTTTTCAACAATGTCCGTGCCCTGCCCAACACCCCGTGCGTACAGGCCGGTATCTTCAAACACCGGCAGTGTCAGGCGCTGGTATCCGTATGCTTTTACGATTCCCCGTATTTTTTCCTCGATCAGAAGCCAAAAAGGCTGTTCTTCAGGCAGCACATCTTTTATACCTTTGGGTGATTTAAAAACGTTCCTTGCCATAAATTTTCTTCCTGTTCCGTGTCTGTTTTATAATATTAAAGAATACAGCGAATCTCCCTTAAAACCTGTATATGAGCGTTCCAAGGGAGATTCAATTGTGTATCAGATAACCATTACGTCAGCATGTTTCTATTAACACTTGCTTTTTCCCGATTATGCCTTCTTTCTGGACTTGGCAGCCTGCGAATACAGGTACCAGCCGAGTATTGAGAAAACAGCACCAGATACAACCTGTCCCATCCAGGCAGACGGATAGTGTATCTGAAAAAGACTGGGCTCCCTGGAAAGAGCGACAGCAATAATGGCAATGACAACTCCCATCAGCCCCTCTCCGGCAATAAAGCCCGATCCCAGCAGTACACCGTGGTCCCGTTTCTGTTCAGCAATTCCCGCACTGTCCTTATCAGCCCCGTACTTCTTATCGACATAATGCCGCACCAAACCGCCGATAAATACCGGAGTCATAGTATATAAAGGAAGGTAGACGCCGACAGCAAAAGGAAGGGGGGGTATCTTGAACAGCATAACCACAATTGAGAATACTGCTCCAATACCTACCAGATCCCACCGGAGGTTACTGTCCAGCACACCGTCTAACACTGTTTTCATGAGAGTCGCCTGGGGTGCCGGCAGTTCTTCTGTACCGAACCCATAGGCTTTACCAAGATAATATACCGAAAGGCAGATAAAGAAGGACGCTCCCACAGCACCTATCATTTCTGCAATCTGCTGCTTTTTGGGTGTTGCACCCAGAATATATCCGGCTTTAAGATCCTGTGATATATCACCGGCGATAGATGCAGCGATACACACAATAGTACCAATTGTCAATGCGGTAATCTTTCCTGTGAGGTCAGTCCATCCAAGCAGTTTGAATATTAAGCCCGTACCGAGAAGCGTAACAATAGCCATACCCGATGTCGGATTTGAAGACACACCGATCATACCAACGATACGCGATGACACTGTTACAAAAGAAAATGCGAAAATGGCAATGGCTATTGCACTGAAAAACCGCATGAGCATACTTGTATTACTGCCGATAATTCCCGGCAGGAAGGTAATAAACAGAATGATAATACTAACACCCAGAATCACATACTTGATAGGAAGATCCTGCTCGGTCCTGCTGTTTGACTCCAGCTCAGAACCTGATGTAGAAAGCAGGCCTCTGATGCCGATGCGGAGCGAATCTATCATCGTTGGTATGGATTTTATCACGGTTATTATCCCCGCAGAAGCCACGGCGCCGGCACCGATAATACGGATATATCCTTCCCATATCTCTTTTGGTGAAAGCTGCCCTATCGTTGTAATCCCTGGATCAAGCCCCTTGGACCTGAGATATTCCAGTGTTGTCGGCCATATCTCAGAACCGCCGAATTTCCAGGCAATAAACGGAATGATAACAACCCACGAAAGCAGGCCGCCGCCAACCATGATAGCGCCGATGCGCCTGCCCAGAATATACCCGACTCCCAGCAGAGCCGGAGTCGTTGAAACGCCTACTTCCGCCTTTTTGATTACAGGAAGATGTATATTAACTTTAGAAGGCCACAAACGGAGAAGAGATATAAGCCCCTTGTACACCGCACCGATTCCCAGCCCCCTGAACACACTCTTCGCAGAAGCTCCGCCCTCTCCTGTTGCTGCCACCAGGACTTCAGCCGCTGCTGTTCCTTCGGGATAGGGTAAAGTAGCATGTTCTTTGACAATCAGGAACTTACGCAGGGGAATCATGAGAAGGACCCCCAAAACACCGCCGGTCATGGCCAGCATGGTCAGCTGAAACAGTGACGGTTCGTACCCCCATATAAAGAGAGCGGGGATTGTGAATATTATTCCTGAAGCCAGCGATGATGTAGACGACCCTGCTGTCTGGCTTATATTACATTCCAGAATCGAGGATTTTCCCAATATGGGAGAAAGCATCTTGAGAATCGCTACCGACACAACTGCCAGTGGAATAGCAGTGCTGATTGTCAAACCCACTCTGAGGCCGAGGTACGCATTTGCGCTTCCTAAAATAATTCCCAGAATCACACCAAGTAAAATCGTCTTCAGATTGAAATCTTTCATTTCGACATCTGAAGAAACATAGGGTTTGAAATCACTCATATACGTTCCTCCATTATGTAACATGTTCAGGACAAAAAACTCTATTATGTCAGGGAAAAATTCACTATATTTAAAAGGAAATATCAACCACCTCTACCGGACTTTCTGCAAACAAGGGGATACTATGCGCCTGAAAATCTCGTTTTTCACAGTAATATCCAGCCTGCTGATATTTTCCGGCATTACAGCAAAAGCAGCCGAAATTATATATTCTCCTGACAGGAACCTTTCAGTAATGTTTACCATCCAGGAAAAATATTCATACCTGCTTCCTGGAGAGCGGCTCTATTTCAGTCTGTACTATCAGGACAAAGAAATAGTCGGTGACTCACCGCTGGGCCTGGATATTGAAGGCGCTCCTGCCCTCGGCTCTGACCTTCGCCTTTTTAATGTTCAGAATCAATATATCAAAGATACTGTTGCATATGAAACAGTTTTACCAGACACAACAGTCATTGAATATAACAAAATTATCCTTCATCTCCAAGAAAAACGTCCGCCTTTCCGATTTTTTACAGTAGAATGTATAGTACATAATCAGGGCGCTGCACTGAGATATGTCATGCCGTCCCGCAGCGACATATCAGTCTCCCATATCTCCCGGGAGCGCACAATGATCTTTGTTGACCGGCAATGTAAAATACAGGCCATGGATACAGAAGCGTACAGAACCGGCCCTGTTCCTTTGGGTTCAGTGAACCGGGACAGCACTCTGTCCATGCCCCTGCAGGTAACTTCTGCAACAGGCCCTGTCCTGGGTATTTTTGAATCAGCCGCTTCAGGATACGGGCGCTCCAGCCTGAAGCGGTCGGGAGATTTCTCCAACGCCCTCACAGTCTGTCTTGACACAGACCGGCAAAAACAGCCGGGTACACGGGCTACGTCATGGCGTATCTTTATGACCGGGGATGACCCCGGTATGTTCGCATACAGCGGCCTGTTCAAAATCCTGTATAAAAACCATGTACAGTCCGATTCTGCATGGATAGGACACGGTCTGTATGCAGATGCTGCTGAAACAGGATCCCCCCGATCAATAGATTCAATACTGGATTTCTGTTCAGGCCGGGGTGTGAAGTTTCTCCTGCTTGATGATTCTGAGGCCACACCGGCCGTATGTTCCGCTGCCCGGAGCAGAAGCATCACCCCTCTGGTCCGCGTTTCCTTCGCTGACATGTCAGGATCTTCCGAAAAATTCCTCAGCGGCCTGGCAGAAAAAGGAGCCGGCGGTGTTCTGCTTGAGTGCAGCACCCGGCCCGATATTACATCAGTGGACCGGATTTTTTCTGAAGCCGGTTCACACCGGCTCATTACAGGTATACAGACAGGCAGTTCCCTAAGCGGTCTTTCCGCGCTGCACCATCACTTTGTCCTGAAACAGCCGCCGCCTGCTTCAGCACTTCCCGATACAGTAATGCGGAATCTGCCGGCAGTACTTCCCTACACAGCCATGGCCGGCGAACCTGTTGACCTGTCATCAGCAGTGACCGCGGAATATGCAGCAGATTCTGCACCCTGCTGGAATGCCGCACTGCATATAGCATCCACATCAATGCTTAGAAAATATCATCCCGGAATCAGCCTTGAGAACCATGAGAAACTTATGGGCGCAGTGCAGAATATCCCCCCTATTTGGCATGAGACACGCTTCATTGAAGGGGGCAGAGGTCAGTATATAATTGTTGCCCGGAGGCATGCCGACACATGGTATGTGGCTGGATTCTCTACAGCAGCGTCAAAGACAAGTGATGTGTCACTGAGCTTTCTCGGCAAAAGCGGGCTGACATGGAACGCAGTTATTTTCTTTGACAATCCATCGGCTTCCTCGTCTGACAGCCTGGCTGTCATCAGTAAACAGGCAGATGTCACTTCGGCAGATTCCCTGCCTGTTATACTGAATCCGCAAAAAGGATATACTGCCGTGATCACACCTGCAGGATAAAAATCTCAGGTGCAGGTTTGTTTCTATGAATGACCAGCAATGCGTAAGCAGCGGTTTCGGTGTCTGCCCGATTGTATTTTGTATTGCAATATTCATTAACAGACAGTACATTACAGTTATAAATACAGGCCCTGCAGGAGCCGGTGATATTTTACGGAGCATATTATGCAAAAGCTAAAAAGATTCGGCGTTTCAATGAACAGCAGGCTGCTTGACAGCTTTGACCAATACATTACCCGCCATGGATATTCCAGCCGTTCAGAAGCAGTACGAGAC
>Ga0272442_10009143_pt1 | contig 12437 bp, 5 predicted proteins | sample SSMForm2O_FD_200262 | JGI IMG/M metagenome (GOLD analysis project Ga0272442, IMG submission 200262) | Marine sediment archaeal communities from Little Sippewissett salt marsh, Falmouth, MA, United States - SSM-Form-2O | ecosystem: Environmental > Aquatic > Marine > Wetlands > Sediment ... | reverse complement strand
CAGGTTGTCCAGCCCGGCAAAACAGTTACCGGGGTTATTGTTATAAAGAATGAGAGCGATGTTGAAAAGGGCATCAATATATACAAGACCGACTATCTGTTCTATGCTGACGGAACAAACAAGTACGGCAAACCGGGCACCATGCCGCGCTCATGCGCCAACTGGGTCAGGCATACGCCTTCACGTACTTTTATAAAACCGCACTCAGAATCGGAGATATTCTACACAGTCAAGGTGCCGGAAGTTGATACCCTGGCCGGTACGTACTGGTGTATTTTCATGGTAGAGCCCATTCCTGACAATCTGGTTGATCCCGAAGTCCGGGAGAAATCTGTGGGAGTCCGTGTAAAATGGCGGTACGGTGTACAGCTTGTCCTTCAGATGGGGAATACAGGCACCAAGGAGATGCAGTTTACAAATACATCACTTGTTAAAAATAATGAGAAAAGAATATTACAGGTAGATATAGAGAATACCGGAGAGAAATGGCTTAAGCCTCTGGTGTGGGTTGAATTGTTCAGAGCCGACGGTACCGTGCAGGGCAAGTATTCTTCCACGGTAATGCGATGTTACCCTGAGACTTCAATACGGCATGAATTTGATCTGACGGGAGTTCCTCAGGGAACATATAAGGCTTTGATCGTTGCCGATTGCGGTGATGATGACCTTTTCGGTATCAATTATACAATTAAGCTTGGAGAAGAGCAGTAATATTATGCGGTTCAGGTTATGGTACATATTTCTGGTTCTGGGTGCTGCTGCCCTTGCTGCGGCTGACCAGGAGATTCTGGTCAGGCCGGGTGAAACCGACCATTTTGAGGCGGATCCGGGACAGAGTGTAACAGCGGTTTTCACTGTTACAAACAAGACCGGTTCATCTAAGGATTTTATCGGAACAGTACAGTTGCCTGATGGATGGAAACTCATTACCCGTGAATATCCTTTTACACTTTCGAGCCAGCAGCAGGATTTACGGCTGGTAAGCATCCTTGTTCCCAACAACTGTGCTTCAGGCCTGTATTCAGTCACATACAGAGTTATGGGCCGGCAGCACCCTGAACTTTCCGATGAGCATACTGTGACTGTACGTGTCACATCGGTGAAAAAAATCACCCTGGAAATCCTGCAGAAGCCGGAGTATGTGTTTGCAGGCAACACCTATTCTGTGGTTTTCCTTGTAACAAACCGAAGCAATGCTTCTGCCGATCTGCAGTTTTCAGCAAAGACACGGGAAGCATACCCTGTTGATGTGACTCCTTTTTCGGGGCATTTGGCCACAAGTGAATCGAAAAAGGTGTCGGTTACAGTTACCACTGACAGTACAATAGAAACGAATTTTATCCAGCGGCTGAATTTTAAGGCTGTGTTCGCACAAGAAACAAAACATGCATTTCGTGCTGTTGCAAATATAGAGGTGCTTCCCCTGGCGCAGAAAAAACGCGCGGGATACCATTTGTTCCCCATTAAAGCAGGCGTTTCACACGGAATGCAGCGCAATTCCAGTGAACAGAGCGGAACACAGTATTTTATCGAAGGTGAAGGAATAATAAAAGACGGGACCGACAGATTTATGAAATTCCGGCTCAAAGGGCCCGATGTTTACGGAAAATCAATATTTTTTCAGCATGATGAGTACTTTATGTATTACAAGACAGGGCCCTACTCAGTGCATCTTGGCGATAAAACCTTTAATTGTACACCGCTTCTGGAAAAGTTCAGATACGGCCGGGGGGTTGAAGGCTCTTTTCGAAAGAAACAGTTTACTTTCGGCGGGTATATGTTCAGAACCCGGTGGCTGAACCCCCGGGAGACCCAGCGCGCCCTGTACGGAAGTTATTCATTTTCAACCGATACCCGGGTTAAGCTTTCAGTATTGAATAAAGCAGGCCGCCCGCGCCACGGAACAATAATGAGTGTGCGCGCAGAGGCCGACAAAGTGGCCGGATCCTCTGTTAAAGCTGAATTCGCGTCGGACATGAACACAACATCCTATGAATTCAATATTGTCGGGCGGAGGCCGTCACTTTTCTATTCAGTCCAGGTAATCGGGGCAGGAAAAGATTTTGCCGGATACTATTCCGACACCCGCTTTTTTTCCTCATCGCTGGTGTATGATGTGTCGGAGGATATTAAAGTCATGGGGTACTACAGGCAGGAGCATCAGAATTTCGAGATAGACACTACGTCGTATGCCGCGCCGTTTTCCAGGTACGGCAAGATGAATGTGTCATGGAAAATCAGCGGCCGGTCAAAAGTGTTCGGTGATATGGTATACCGCAGCAGGACAGACCGGATGCCGGTGCCTCTTTTTGACTATTCCGAGAACAGTTTCAGAATCGGAGCCTGGTACACAATCTACCCTGTAAATATTACTGCCTCCCTGGAAACAGGCAGGACCCGCAACCATTTGGCCGGCGGGGAAGATTCTATGTACCGATACAACGCCAGCCTCAATATTCAGCCCAGCGACAATTTTTCTGTGCGGGGCTACGCGTATTATGATATAAATAACCGGTACTCACGGGAAAGGCAGAAACGTGTTACCTATGGAGTGAATATCAGGTATAAAGCAGGGGCAAGAACAGGATTCAGATTTAATTATCAGAACAACTATTCACCGGAAGAGTACTACAGGAACAGAGACCTGTTTGAGACCGGCCTGGAGCACAAGCTGTGCAACGGGCATCTGTTTACCGCAAAAGCACGGTATACACTTCTCAGGAACACTCTGGATATGCGGGAGACATCATTGCTTTTCTCGTATGTTATACCGTATGCTGTACCTCTGGGAAGAAAGCAGAGTATGGGAATGGTCCGGGGCCGGGTATATACTGCCAGGGAAGGCGGTCCGGTCCAGGGCGTAATTTTGCGTATGGGTAAATCGGTTGCAGTCTCGGATAAGAACGGCAATTTCTCATTCCCTCCTGTTATTCCGGGCGAATACTATCTTAGTGCTGACAGGTCAAACCTGGCTATGAATTCGGTTTTTGAACAGAAGGTTCCTAAAAAGCTGACGGTTCATGGAGGACAGGACGTCATAATTGCCCTTGGAATGACCGAATCGGGTACCATTAAAGGATCTGTTGAACTGTATTCAACAGCCCCTGATACATCTGCGGCCTACCAGTCTGTACAGAAAGGTGTTGACCGGACACGTATGGAAACGGGATTCGGACAGAAGCTCTACAAAGCCGGAGGAGTGGCCGGTATTATTATTGAATTGAAACGCGGCGATGAAACACGACGGTGGTTTTCTGATGAGTACGGAAGATTCGTATTTGAAGGTTTGCGTCCGGGCTCCTGGGAATTGCGGGTACTGGACGCCAACATACCTGAGAATTTTCAGGTTGAGACACCGGTTTTACAAATCGACCTGCAGCCCGCAGCGGAAAAAGATGTCCATATACGGGTTGTGCCGCGAAAGAGGCGGATAAAGATGCTGCAGCAGGGAGGCGTGCTGCAGGAAGACAGCAGTGAATAACGGAATGGATGTATAATTTAAATCTCATAACAGGTGTTTGAGGTGAATGATGATTAAACTTACAGTACGGCAGCATAGACGGAGTTATCAATTGCAACTACTATTGGCTGTTACGGGCTTCGGCCTGTTATACTGGGTTATGGCGTCGGTGCGTGATGTACTTATATCGGGCAATGAAAATCTTTTCGAAAAAATATTTATGCCGTCGCCTTTTGTCTTCTGGATGCGGCTGCTTGTAGTATGCGTCATTGCTCTTTTCAGTGTGCTGGCGTATCACATAAAAAAGAAGAACTATGTGACCGATGCACTGGGCAAGCTTAAAAACCTCAACGCCCGGGTTGTCAAGGCCGGCCTTGGGACAGTTCTTTTTTACTGGGCTGTAGAGGCATTCAGGGATTACTTTGTATTCTCAAAGGGATCATTCATCAGTCAGCTTGTCACCCCTTCACCTATGGATTTCTGGATGCGGCTTTTAGTAATATCCATTCTGGCACTGTTTGCTGTTTATGTATATCTGCTTCTGCAGACAGAAAAAGAATCTATCGAGGATATGCAGCAGGAAAACAGCCAAATGATGCAGTTGGTTGAGGAAAAGACAGCCAGCCTGGTTATCGCAAACAAGCGGCTGGAGCATGAAATACGCGAGCGGGAAGAAGCTGAAAATAATATCCGGGAGATAAACAAGCTTCTGCTCATGCTCAGCAGGGGAAACAAGTCCCTGGTAAAGGCGACTGATGAGTTTTCTCTGGTCAGCAAAGTGAGTGAAATAATAATAAATACGGGAGAATACCAGGCAGTGTGGATCGGGTACGTACATGAAGGTTCTCTGAGGACTGTTTCACAGGCCGGTGTAATCGAGATAAGCCATTCTGAAGAAAATATACTGCTGGAAGAGTTTATCTACAACCCGGCACAGGAGGCAGTACAGAGGCAGCAGCCGGTATTTCTGAATATTGATGATGTCGAGTTTTCAGGATATTGTGACTACTGTAATGTGGCGCCGGGTATTACCTCTCTGGTTTCTCTGCCTGTTTCAAATGAAGGCAACAAAATCGGTGTGATCACTGTATTCACGAACCGAAGGAACGCGTTTGCAGGAAAAGAGCTCAGTATTATCATGGAGATGGTGGAAGACCTGGCTTTTGGCATTTCGGTATTGCGGAGCCGGGGAGAGCAGAAACTCATGGAGAAGAACCTTCATGAGAACGAGATGAAATACCGCACACTGACAGAGAATATTCATGCAGGCATTTTCAGAACCTCGGCGGATATGGAGGAACGCTTCATTGAGGTGAACAGCTCGTATATAAAAATATTCGGATTTGAAAACAGAGATGAGCTTTTCAGAAGTTCGGCATCGCGTATGTATGCGGACCTTGATGAACAGTCCCGGATTAGAAAAAAACTTATGAACCGGGGAGAGATCCATGATGATGAAGTCCAGTTCCGGCGAAAGGACGGCTCCATAATCTGGTGTTCCATGTCTGCAACAGCTGTACGCGACACTTCAGGCCGTGTGATATACATTGACGGAGTATTGGAGGATATAACAGAAAGAAAACTGGCAGCAACCAAACTCCGGAGAAGTGAAGAGAAATACAGGCTCATTGTCGAAAACACAGGAGAAGGGATTGTACAGGTAGACCTGAATGAAAATTTTACATATGCGAACAGAGCCTGTGAAGCTATATTCGGCGTTCCGGTAAACGCCCTTATAGGCAAAAATTTCAGTGAATTTGTTGATGAGGATACGTTTAATCTGTTGCGGACCCAGACAAGAAACCGGGTAAAAGGAATGGTCGACTCTTATGAGATAGAGATAAAAAGGCCCAGCGGTGAACACCGCAATGTTCTTATCACAGCCACACCCCAGATTGGAGAAGACGGTTCTATTGTAGCCGGATTCGGCATTATCCGGGACATTACAGACCGTAAGCGTGTTGAAGTTGAGCTGGTCAGGGTTAACCGGGCCCTCAAGACCCTCAGCGCCGGAAACATGGCCCTTGTCCGGGCTTCTGAAGAGTCCGAATTATTAAAAGATGTATGTAATATCCTTGTTGAAGTCGGAGGATATCAGCTGGCATGGACAGGCTTTTTCAGCCAGGGGAAAGGGATCATCGGAATTGAAGATTTTGTTTCATCGGGTAAATGCAGCGAAAGATTTGACACGATGAAAGATTCGTTTGATATTGATTCAGTGCAGAATAATCCTCTGAAGACTGTGTATCAGACACAGAAACCTGTTATCATTCGCAGTGATTCCCCGTTTTATGAGAACGGATGGTGGAATGAACTGTTTGCATCGGCAGGATGCAGTGTCTGTATTCTGCTGCCGCTGTGTGACGGTGATACTGTCCTGGGGATATTGAGTATCTATTCCAATGATGACGATGCTTTTGACGATGAAGAACTGCGCCTGCTGGAAGAGCTCTCAAATGACCTCGCGTTCGGTATTGTAGTCCAGAGAAACAGAGTGAAACATGCCATTGTATCCAAAGAAAAAGATACCATACACGCCCAGCTTATCCAGGCCCAGAAAATGGAGGCTGTCGGGATATTGGCCGGAGGTATCGCCCATGATTTCAACAATATCTTGACGGCCATACAAGTGAGTTCTGAAATCGCCCTTATGGAAGTAGATGAAGACTGTACACTGCATGAGGACCTGACGGAAATTCAGAAACTGACCAACAAGGCATCGGATTTTATACGGCAGCTCCTCCTGTTCAGCAGGAAACATCCAATGGAGATGAAAAAGATCAATTTGAACGATTCCATAACCAATCTGAAGAAAATGCTGAACCGTATAATCGGTGAAGATATTACTGTCAGGTCAATGTTTCAAGACGATCTGTGGTCGGTTAAAGCTGATCTAGGAACCATGGAACAGGTTATTATGAACCTTGCAGTCAATGCCCGGGATGCCATGCCCCAGGGCGGCACAGTCCAGTTGAAAACAGAGAACGTTTCATGCGATTCTGAGAAAACCAGGAATCATCGGGATGTGAGTCCGGGTAAATGGGTGTGCCTGAGTGTATCAGATACCGGAATCGGTATGGATGCTGAAACCATTGAACATATTTTCGAACCCTTTTTCAGCACAAAGGGTGCGGGAAAAGGAACCGGCCTGGGCCTCTCTGTAGTGTATGGAATTGTAAAGCAGCACGGCGGCTGGATTGATATTGACAGTACACCAGGCATGGGCACCTGCTTTAGTATTTATCTGCCGGCCCTTGAACAGAGCGCTGATACCTGTACGGACAAACCAAAGGCTGCCAGGGCTGTCAGCGGCGGCGGCAAACGTATACTGTTTATCGAGGATGAAGAGAAAGTCCGTGAGTCGACCAGTTACGGCCTTCACAGAAACGGATACAGGGTGTTCAGTGCAGCAACCGCCCGTGAGGCCAGAGAAGTGTTCATCCAGGAGAAGGGTGATTTCCACCTGATATTGAGTGATGTTGTTCTTCCCGATAAAAGCGGTCTGGAACTGGTTGAAGAGCTGCTTATGCTGAATCCTGAGCTCAATGTGCTCATCAGCAGCGGTTATACCGATCATAAAGTACGTTGGTCGGAAATAAGTGAGCGGGGATACCGTTTTCTTGAGAAGCCCTATGCTCTGGGAGAGCTTCTGCAGCTGGTACAGGAAGTGGCCGCATAAACGATTCCCTATGCCGATGTTAAATGAGATATGAGTTTCATTTATAAATAATTTGATGTATATTATTTGAAAGTCTGTATCCAGTACACCTTATGCGATGTATGTGCGTTAAAAGTAACTAACGAGAAGGTGGTCCTATGTTTAAAAACCTGAAAATCCGAAGTAAAATGCTGATGCTCATACTGGGAATCAACGGCATTATGTTTCTCGTCTTATTCATTGTTTATTATGGTTTTATGAAAAATCTTGTCGTGAGCCAGACCCAGCAGAAAGCCGTGGAAAAAGTGGAGGGCGTAAAGTATAATCTGGAGGCGTATCTGTCGGAAAAAGCTAAAATCGCATGGACGTTTTGCCGGAACAGCGATATAAGGAATTGGCTTGCAAAAAACCGTACACGCCGGGTTACAAGGGCCATGGACCGCCAGTATGCAAGTATAATCGATCAGCTTAAGCTGTATGTTAAGGATGACGGAGAACTGAAAAGCGCATTTATTGCCAGTGAAAAGACTCAGTGGTATTATGAAAGCGCGGAACGTCCCATTACTGATGATACATATCGTGTGGGAAAACGCCAGTGGTATAAGAACGCTGTGGAAAAAGGTGAATTGTGCTACGATATCGATGTTGACGCAGTAGACCTGTCAATAGCTGCAAATATACGTGTTCCCATTTATGATTCCGACGAAAATCTCCTGGGAGTTGGAGGCGTAGATCTGAGCCTCGAGCGGTTTACTGCTGTAATGAACAAACTGGGAAATGTGTTCAAAACCGGAGAAGCATATCTCATCGGCAGTGACGGGACCTATTACTATCACCCGAGCCGTGATTTTGTGCTGAAAAAACATATCACTGATTTCAAGAATGACGGGAAACTGTATGACGGCATTGAAGAAGTGAGCGGACACATCCTCAGCCAGGAGAGCGGTATTGCAGAAGTTGTATTCAATGGTGATAAACGGTATTTTATGTATACGCCGGTAGAAAGCCTTGGCTGGAGCCTGGTGCTCAGTGTCTCAGCCGCTGAAATCAACAGCCCGCTCATGGTACTTGCACGGACATCCTTTATAATTATCCTTGTTACAATACTGTTTCTTGTAATAGCGGTGCTGTTTATGACGGACATGGTGGCGAAACCAATAAAGCAGCTGGTGGCAATGATTCGGGATATTGCTGAAGGAGAAGGAGATCTAACCCTCCGCCTGAATGTCGAAAGCAATGATGAAGTCGGTGAACTGGCAAGGTGGTTCAATATATTTGTTGAAAAGGTTCATTTGATTATTTCCAAAGTAAAAGACAATGCCCATGAAGTGGATTCTGCAACCCGGGATATAAATGATACTTCAACGGAACTGGCAAGCGGTATTGAAGAGCAGACAAGCCAGCTCAGCGAAGTTGCGGTGAGTATTCAGGAGATGACCAGCGGTGTAGTACAGAATTCCCGCAGCACTGATGAAGTTGCAGACCAGGCGGAAGAGGCTTCAAGAGTCGCCAGGCAGGGGCTGGAATCGATACAGAAAACCCGTGAAGAAATGGGGAAGATATCAGAGACTGCAAATACGAGTGCTGAAATAATCAATAAGCTTTCACAGCGGGTGGATGAGATCGGCCAGATTGTATGGGTTATCAGTGATATAGCAGCCCAGACCAAAGTGCTTGCGTTGAATGCGTCTATTGAAGTGGCAACTACCGAAAATGAAGGGGGCGAAGGTTTTACGGTTGTTGTAGAAGAAGTGCGCAATCTCGTTAAGCAGACAACAGAAGCAACAGAGCAGATACGCGATACTATTTCATCGATACAGGCAGATACAGCCTCAGCGCTATCATCCATGGGTGATGTGCAGTCGGTAGTAGACAACGGCCTTGATATATCACAACAGACTGAAGAGATATTTGAGGAGATTAGCAAAATAGTCGGTGCCAGCATGCAGGGCATTAAGCAGATCGCCACTGTGTCAAAAGAACAGAGCGGAGGTGCCGAGACAATTTCCCACAGTATCGCTTCTGTAAGCGCTGTAGCGAAACAGTCGGCCCGCGGCATTGAGATGCTTTCAAAATCGGCAGATAAGCTGAAGAAGCAGACTGAAGAACTGAATGCCATGGTTGACCAGTTCCGGCTGAAAGAAAATTTCTGACAGTCATACACGTATTGTTGTTGTATTGCACAAGGGGCCGGAAAAACCGGCCCCTTTTTCATGCCTGATGCTTTGCTCTTTGTCTGTGTCTTCATGCGGGGCTCCGGTAAAACAGGATACCGGCATGCCAAATGCCCGGTTGTTACTCGACAGGACTGCACCATTCCATGGGCCACCGCCACTGGCGGCCGTCAGGTGTCTGTATGACAATCCTCTTTGAATTTGTCCTGATAGGGCGGACTACAACTGCCTCACGGTTTATGTACCGTCTTTTTGGGTCGATTGTTATTTTAACCCGGGCATTCTGTTTCAGGTGCCGGAATTCTTTATACTTGTCCATGGACGGCAGCCTGTGAACCGCCCGTCTTTTTGGCCTTTGTTGCTTACATCTTTCTCCTTTTACGGAAAACCCGCACTCGGCTGCTCTGTTCAGAGCCCAGCGGTTGGCTGAATGCTCGCCTTCACGGGGATGCAGTCCCAGGTGATAGCGGCGGAAGTGGTGAAGTTCGTGGGCAAAAATGAATGCGAGTTTATCATACAGCGATGAATACCGCAGTTTCCATCCGTAGATATCCTGTTCTTCAGCAGGGAAGGCAGCAGGGAGACCCTGGCATATGCGGATCAGTCTATACCTGGAAGGCAAAGATGAGGGAAGAGTGTACTGCGACGTAAATTTCCATTTACCCCGTGTTGCAGAAAACATATGGGGATTGAAAATCTTAGTATAAGCCGTACCGAAAGAGTGCCTTTTGTCCTGAACAAGATAGACTGCTGTTACCAGATTTCCGGTATCGGTCTCACGGGCAAGGCAGTTGAGGTCGGCCCTTATTCTTTCGGGGTAAATGCCCGGCGGTAAAACAGCGGGGTGGAACAGATGAATATCCATTGTCTCTTTCCGGTTTCTGCAGCGGTTCGCCTGTTGTGTCTGCTTTCAATATACAACATTGACGCTGTTATATCAATAAGGAAGAACTTGCACGATCATTTAGGCAATATTTGCCGGATAATGCTGAAAGCATAATGAAAACAGCATTTTCCCGTTGTATCTATCCTCTTTATAAATAATAACCTATAGAATCACTGGCAATGTCTGGCATATTCATTGCCTTTTTAGGTGTCAGAGGGGCTATTTATTGAGAGGATACAGGCAAATGAAAGACCGGAAATCATTCAAGACGCACCATGCAGGCATGATGCTGCTGATGCTGGTTTTTACAGTGCTGCCATGTTTCGGTATTACGCTGGAATGGGGATGCGTGACATGCGATGACGTAAGCGGTTATCTTATCCATTACGGAACAGAGTCCGGGACATACACTGCAGTAATAGATGTGGGCAGGGCATCAGAGTATACGCTGGAAGGACTGGATAAAGACGAAACCTACTATCTGACTGTCTCGTCCTATGATTCGTGGGGTAATGTCAGTGATGCCGCCCCGGAAATAATCTGGCATGCACAGGGGACTGCAACGGGCCTGGATGAAGCCGGGCATGCTGCTGTACCCGGTTCATGTTCCCTAAATCAGAACTACCCAAATCCTTTTAATCCGACGACAACCATTCCCTATACTGTAGGCAAACCCGGGCATGTAATGCTTGCTGTCTATAATATATACGGACAGAAAGTCACGACACTTGTTGACGAGTATTGTGCTGAAGCCAACAGTACTCATCAGGTAGTGTGGGACAGTACTGACGACCGGGGCAGGCAAATTACCAGCGGTGTGTATGTGTACAGTCTTATTGTCAACGGCCATGCTGAAACAAAAAGGATGATCTATACCAGATAGATATTCACTATATGCCGTATATTTCCTATGAGAGAGGAAAGAGGGTAAAAAAATCCCTTCTGCACATGTGCGCAGAAGGGATTTTTAGTGTTTTAATGATGGATTATAATTCTTGCTCAATAGGGTAGAAAGGCTTAATGTCAACAGGAATACCTGTAAGTTTTTCCAGTGCGCTTCCCACTTCCGGCTTTATTACTCCATACTTTTCGATCAGAGCTTTTGCGGCATCATAGTCGCCCCTGGCTTCGATGAGAAGCACCTTGTTTGCCAGTTCTTTTACAGCAGCCCGTATTTTGTTTTCATTAATGACAAACCTGCCGTTTTTATCTACACTGCAGCCGCCGGACTCGAGATAGTAGTTTATCTGAATGGCAGTGCCGCCGCCGTGGGCCTCTCCTATGCCGAAACGTATTGAACGGAACATACCGCCGAGATTGGTGGCGTACAGAGATTTTTCCAAAGATCCGGGAAAGACGCCCTGGTCTACAAGGTACTGACAGTTATACACGCCCAGAACATCGGCTTTGCACTCTTCAATAATTGAGTACAGGTCTTTAAGCTCCCGGTTTACCGTTGTTTTCCTGCCATTAACCGTTATATCGCCGGGTCCCAGGCCGTGGCTCACTTCGTGCATCAGTACATGATTGAAATATGCAGCAAAGTCCACTTTTGCCAATGTCTTTTTGTCCAGCACGTTTTCAACAATCGGCATAAAGATTTTGTCGAATTTTGCGCGCATTACATTTTTGAGCAGCACCTTTTTTGACCCTTTGGCCATCCTGACTCGCTCATCATTTGGAAGGTTGAATGCCAGAGTCTGCACACCGGCTTTGGTGTCGCCGGCTGTGAAGATCTCGTTAACGACTTTTATAGGAGATGATGATCCCCGGTTGAAATTTTTGTGGGCGTCGGGAATAGGGAGGTGCTGTTCCATCTTTTCCAGGTAGTCGCCTATCTGCTGAAGCTTTTTGCTCTCTTCCTTGTCAACCAGGCACACAAAGGCTTCAAAGGCGGCCTTATAACCGAAGAGATTGTCTTCATATACTTCATAGGGCCCTATTACTGTTTCGATATCGCCTGAAAGGTCCATCCAGTCCATATCGCTCTGAAAGTAGTCATTGGACAGGAAAGAATCTGCCCTGGAAAGGAGGAATGTCCGTAAGGAAGGGTCCGATGTCAGGTCAGCAGCCTGGTGAAGATATTTTGCAGCTTTTGTCAGTTCTTTTTCATAGTATTCAGAATAGGGAATAGCTGCCAGTTTTTCATCTTTTCGCCGGATTACCGTAAAATTGCTTTCAAAGGCGTCTTTTGATTCAGGATGATCTGCAATCCACCGGGTGAATTCCTCTTTTGTCATATCCATAGGGTAGTAGTTG
>Ga0272442_10009142_pt1 | contig 12438 bp, 8 predicted proteins | sample SSMForm2O_FD_200262 | JGI IMG/M metagenome (GOLD analysis project Ga0272442, IMG submission 200262) | Marine sediment archaeal communities from Little Sippewissett salt marsh, Falmouth, MA, United States - SSM-Form-2O | ecosystem: Environmental > Aquatic > Marine > Wetlands > Sediment ... | reverse complement strand
GGATGGAGGGACTGAGGATCTTGGAAAGCGAGAAGATCAGAATGGTAATTACTGATTGGATAATGCCCAAGATGGACGGAATAGACCTTTGCCGACGGATAAGAGAGGCCGAGAGAAACCGCTATACCTTTATCATAATGGTTACCATAAAAGAAGGTGTCCATAATATGGTTACCGCCATAGAAGCCGGTGCGGATGATTTTATTTCAAAACCATATGTAAAAGACGAACTCGCTGCAAGGATCAGGGGGGGAGAGCGGAAACTGCAGGCCGAGGATCGGCTTATCGAAATGCACAATAATATGAAAGAAGCGATGGAGAAACGTGAACAGGCAGAAGAAAACCTGCTGGAAAGCGAACAGTTTAATGTAACCCTGATGCATAATGTCCCCAATCCGGTCGTGATCATTAACCCTGATATGTCAATACGGTATATAAATCCTTCACTGGAAAAACTGATCGGTTTCTCATCCGAAGAGATTGTCGGCAGCAAGCCCCCGTATCCCTGGTGGACTGAGGGTTTGCATGAGGTGTTCCTCAAAATGATTGAGGATGAAGCACCGAGGGGAACAGGCAGACATGAGTTGCCGTTTATCAGAAAAAATGGAGAACGCTTCTGGGTCGATGCTACGACAATCCTGATTAAGCGAAGTGATTCATCCATGTATTATCTGTCAAACTGGGTCGATATTACCGGGCGTAAAGAGGAAGAAGATCGTTTAAAGGAATCGCACGCAAAACTCGAACAAATGGTGAGCAAACGTACGGAGGAATTAAACAGGAAGGCGCACAGTCTTGAGGAGATGAATGCGGCTTTGAAGGTCTTATTGAAGGCAAAAGAAGAATATAAACAGGAATTGGATGAAAACGTTGCTTCGAACATCGAGCAACTTATCAAGCCATGTGTTGACCTGTTGAAGAAAACTCAATTGGATACCGAGCAAATGACCTATGTCGGTATCCTTGAATCCCATATAAGCGATATGGCATCCCCCTTCATCAAAAAATTATCTTCAAAATTTTACAACCTCACACCCCGGGAAATGAAAGTTGCCAGTTTGATTAAGGCCCAAAAATCAACGAAAGAGATAGCCGGATTACTCGGTATTTCTACGAGTGCGATCGTGTTTCACCGCCATAACATACGAAAAAAACTTGGTTTAGTAAAGAGAAGTACAAATCTCAGATCCTTTCTCCAGTCCTTTCAATAATGCCGTCGTTGATGAAAAACGGTGCGTGCGAATTATCGGCGATCTTTTCAATTATCTTTGAATTGAATATAAAATAACCGAAATATTTTGGGGTTTAGGAGTTGGCCCTATTAAATCGGACACTCATCTAACTTAGCTCTCTCTTCTATACTGCCTGGGCGATTTCATTTTCAATCCCTTATGGGGACGATACTCACTATAATCTTCAGACCAGTCTGGCAACTGTTCCAAAACCGATTGTGCATCAGGACGATGGTTAACATACACGTAATCTCGTTTAAATGTCTTAACAAACGCTTCAGCCATCCCGTTCGATTCGGGGGTATTAAGGGGACATAACACATAATTATCTTGACCGATGCACGGGAATGTTTAGATATGTTGCATGCCGAGGATATCAAGAATTGTTGCCGTAGATTATCCTCATCATATTACCCAGCGTGGTGTTCGATCGATAGATATTTCATAGCGACCACGACCGGGATCAGTATTTGCAGCTCATAAAAGAAGAGTCCCAGAGATTTGAGACGGATATTCTTGCGTGGTGCCTTATGACCAACCATGTTCATTTCATTGCGGTACCCCACGCTGCAACCTCGTTTGCCCGGGGATTTGGTGAAGCCCATAAACGATACACCCGTATGAAGAATATTCGTGACAAAGTTCGGGGATATTTATTTCAGGGGAGATTTGGTTCCTGCGTACTTGACGAGCGACATTTGTTGGCTGCCGTGCGTTATGTCGAGAATAACCCGGTAGCTGCGGGTATGGCAAAGCATACATGGGAGTATACGTGGTCTAGTGCGTTATATCACGTCGGTGATATCAGGGAAGATGTTCCGGTGAAAAGCAGGGATTTATATGGCCTGGTAAAGGATTGGCGAGGATATCTGGATGAACAGATTGCAGGAAGTGAGGATATGGATACTGTCAGAAGATCGACAAGAACAGGGCGTCCTGCAGGTGATGTATCTTTCGTGAATAAGATTGAAAAGCTGACAGGTCGTTTGTTACAGAAGCAAAAACCCGGACCAAAGAAAAAACAAAAATGCTGAGATAAGTGTTATATCCCCAAAACACAAAAAAATGCGGAAAGGAATACATGCTATGAGAAACAGATCTGGTATTTTGCTGATCGCCATTGGATTTATGTGTCTGTTGTTTCTGATCGGATGCTTTCGGGTATACCCGAAAGCAACACTCAGTCAGGACATTTCCTTCGTGGACCGGAATGAAAAAATACCGATTTCCATCGGTCTCTACATCAGTCCCGATTCGAGGGGCTATTCTGCCCATCAGTTTGTTAAAAAAGATGCGGGTATGTCAGACGATGGCTATATGTTTTCAACTGAAATCGGTCCATATGTTGAGCCGAACGCGCTCCGTTCGCTTGGAAAAATCTTCCGGAGTGTGAAGGTTTTGGAACATGATGCTTTCCCGTTAAAAGAGAATACCGGAGTTAACTACCTAATGACCCTGGAGATAGACAAAAGGACCTTTATGGATGTGGGCAAATTTGCCTTTTCGAAAAAAAGAGTGAATATCTATCTCCAATGTCGTCTTCACGATGCACAGGGTAAGGTGCTTTTGGAGAAAGTATTCGATTCGGAATCCTGGAGAAGGACGGGCAAGGGCTTCCTCGCCGCCGGGCTGTTCGGTAATTACGCGCGAGAGGCGGCTAAGAACGCTCGAAAGCAGGCGGGTGATGAAAGTCTCAGGATTGATCTGGAAGCCCTCAACAGTCTTTTAATTGAAAAGAAACAGGAATTGTTCAAAGGACAGCCGGGTGTCTGATATGCCCGATGGAATACAGAAATCAGACTGAGCATTGTCCAACATGAAAAATACGTTAACGCTGAACGGGCTTTTGCTCGTTCAGAGTTGGCCCCATCTATTCTTACTGTGTGAAACGTTTCACCGATAGAGTATGAACCGCTTCATTGTGACTTCTTTACGTATAATTTATAAAATACCCAAAGATTAATTAACGGCTTAAAAAAATGGAGGTAATCAATAAAAGATGATTCCTGCTTCTTATGGAGGCGGAGCACAATAACCTGAAAAAGGCAAACCACACCGAAAGGGTGGGACGCAAAGCCGCTGGCCTACGTCCTTGGAAATCCAAGATAAGGTAGCAGGGTTGCCAGGCGAAAAAAGCATCTCCAAGTGCTGGGTTCGCTGGCGTGAACGATTCAGAGACGGAGATAATGCTGTGTTAAAGATATTTTCAGTAGCAGTTAATTTCATTGAGAAATGGTCATCTGACCGCTTCTCATGTTTCACACTTCAAGTAATTTTAAATACGTATTCATATATCGACTTTCCTGTATCCCTTCATCTCGAAATTATACATAAAAATAAATATTTGAGCCGTTTCGGTGGAAGAAAAGTCTATTCGCTTGCCGAGAGAAAATTATTTTCACAAAGAAAAACTCTTGCAGAAAAAAGTTACATGGCGAATCCAGGCATTTTGCTGTCATACAACGGAGGTATGGAATACCATACAGCCTGATGAACATATCAGTTTTATTACAAGAAAGAGGTTAATTGAAACACGTTATGAGATCGTACAGGGTTCATGACGTAGGAGAAAAGAACCATACGAAGACCCTGAAATTGTAAATAGTTCTTTAATGTTTGACAGTTATGAATGTGGCACAATGTTTGAAATGACATGAAGACGAATGGTGTTGTACGTTTCATGTCATGAATAAACACACCTGAAAAGGGCAAACCATTCCGAAAGGGTGGGACGCAAAGCCGCTGGCCTACGTTCCGGGAATTCCGGGATAAGGTAGCAGGGTTGCCAGGCGAAGATGGCATCTCCGGTGCTGAATTTCGCTGGGCAGAAAAAATTCAGTTAAGGAGATGTTGTCATGTTAAAGGCACGTCCGCTCTCGCAACAAAAACATAAAATAAGGAAATGTTCCTCTTTTTCCATTTTAGTTCTTACTCTTGCAATGGTAATATTCTTTATTGCGCTTCTTAATATTCCAAATGCTCATGCCGCAGAAATATCTCTGGCATGGGATGAAAATTCCGAGCCCGATATAGCAGGTTATAAAATACATTATGGTCTGGAAAGTGGTTCTTATACGACGGTTACCGATGTCGGTGATTCTATCAGTTGTACTCTTGGCGACTTGGAAGAAGGGGAAACGTATTATTTTGCTGCAACGGCATATAATGAAGCCGGATACGAAAGTGGCTATTCTAATGAAGTCAGCCATAGTTTTACTGGAGGGAACGAACCGCCCGTGGCAAACGCCGGTCCGGATCAGACCGTGGACGAAGGTGTTACTGTAACGCTCAATGGATCGGGTTCTACCGATCCTGATGGCAGTATCGCATCGTATTCGTGGGAGCAGACAGGTGGTCCTACCGTGGTGCTGCCGAGCACATCGGTGAGTCCCCAATTTACAGCACCGAACGTGACCCAGGGCGGGGCATCACTGACCTTCCGATTGACGGTAACCGATAACGGCGGTCTCCAGAGTACCGATACATGCACCGTCAATGTGACCTGGGACAACGAACCTCCCGTGGCAGATGCCGGTTCGAATCAGACTGTGGACGAAGGTGTAACCGTAACGCTCAATGGATCAGGTTCGACAGATCCGGAGAGCAGCATCAAATCGTATTTATGGGAGCAGACAGGCGGTCCTACCGTGACGCTGTCGAACCCATCAGTGGTGAGTCCCCAATTTACATCGCCGGACGTGACCCAGGACGGGGTATCACTAACCTTTCTGCTGACGGTAACCGATAACGGCGATCTCCAGAGTACCGATACATGCACCGTCAATGTGACCTGGGACAACGAGCCCCCCGTGAACGAACCTCCCGTGGCAGATGCCGGTTCGAATCAGACCGTGGACGAAGGTGTAACCGTAACGCTCGATGGATCAAACACGGCGGATCCGGAGAGCAGTATAGCATCGTATTTATGGACTCAGACAGGCGGTCCTACCGTGACACTGTCGAACCCATCAGTGGTGAGTCCTACCTTTACCTCGCCGGATGTGACCGAGGGCGGGGCATCGCTGACCTTTCGATTGACGGTAACCGATAACGGTGGTCTCCAGAGTACCGATTACTGTGTCGTCAATGTGACTTGGGACAACGAACCGCCCGTGGCAAATGCCGGTTCTGATCAGGCCGTGACGGAAGGTGTGACTGTAACACTCGATGGTTCAGGTTCGACCGACCCAGATGATAGTATCGCATCGTATTCATGGACCCAGACGGGTGGCTCATCCGTGACGCTGTCCGATCCAACATATGTAAAACCGACCTTTGTTACAATACCAGTCGATCTTGCCGGAGAGACACTGATCTTTGAACTTACGGTACAAGACAATAGCGGCCTCGAGACAACAGACACTGTTTCTGTTACGATAAATGATAATGGAATAACTGATTTTCCGGAGACGGTCCTGACAACGACTTCGCCCCAGGGTGAGCCGATTGGTGTGGAAGAAGAAAGTGGCGGTAATTACGTAAGTGTCACTACCGTAGAATCATCGACCATACCGGAGGCTTCAAGTAAACCAACGGACTTGATTTATGACCTGATCGATATGACAGTTAAAGTGCATACCCCCGGTACTATGGCTAGAGTTGCATTATATTTTCCCTCTCCGGCACCGTACGGGTATAAGATGTATCATTACAATCGTGTTGCAAGACGTTGGACTGACTATAGTAAGTATGCGGCGTTCAACGCAACAAGAACAAAAGTTACTTTAACGATGATTGATGGGGGGGTTGGTGACGATGACGGTGTATCCAATGGAATTATTATTGATCCGTTTGCTCTCGGGTCGGCTCCTCTGTATTCAAATCCTCCAGACAATACTGGTGGCAGTAGCAGTGATGGCGGGAGCGGTAGCTGTTTTATTACCACAACAGCTTATGGAAGCTCGATGAACCCAATGGTATTGAGGGGCTTGAATGACAACTATCTGATGCTGTCCCTCATCGCAATCCTGTCAATGCTCATAGTAATAAATAGTAAGAATAGTCGAGAAAGAAAGGGAACGTATTGACCTTATAATCTGCACAGTCGTTCCATGATTGATTTTGGACAATAGAGATTTCAGGAAGATGTTCCGTGAGTTAAAAAAGGATTACATCTCAGATACCAAATATTAACAATCGTAACATGTTAACAAAGAATCTGTATCAGACACACCATCTCCTCATATAAAACAAAAAGGAGATGGTGTGTCTGTCTAAGCAAAACAACACGGCGGGGGCACAGTATCGCACAATCCGGTATCGACCAAACTCATTCAATAGCTGGGATCGAATAGTTGATATTGCACATGGAAACATCAACCTTCTGATAATATCGAAAAATTGTGTCTATTCAAAAAAAGTTCATACCATAGCATCATTCCTGTGAGCATAATATGCCGAAGAGGATTTTGCGTCAATTCTTCAGTACATTTTGAGAGCGCCTGTTACTTTCCTCTTTCCCCTTGACTTTAGTCCATTCATTTTTTTATACTTCTTGTCATTCTTAGTAAAGGTCTGATAATAAGTGGAATCTTTAAATTTCTTTATGTCTATAAATATCCCGGTACCGACGAAAGACATATACCGGCGTCTCGGATATCGACGGGGAATTACCCAGGTTAATGATGATATAAAAAGGGAAATAGAAGACGCGATCGAATATGCTCTTTCGCTTATTCATTTAACGGGAGCCGGTGTACGTATTCCTATCGAGGAAATAGGTCAATTCAAGATAGTGTTATCGAAAGGTATTGCCTTCAATAGCAGTGGGCTTGCCAGGATGCTGAAAGGTTGTTCAGAAGTTCTTCTTATGGGGGCGACGGCGGGCAAAGATATTATGGAAACAATTGAAAGCGATTCGAAAAATAATCGATTAACCCGCGGTGTTATTCTCGATGCCGTGGCCAGTGAAATGGTGGATGCTTCTCTTGACTGGATTGTCGATTATTACAACGGTCAGTTACGCAGAGAGAACAGGCAATTGACGAAGAAACGTTTTTCCGCAGGCTATGGAGATTTCCTATTGGAGAACCAGAAAGTAATGTATGATGTCCTTAAGCTTGGAACACTTGGAGTCGAACTCACAGAAAGCTGCATGCTTGTACCACAAAAATCTGTGACGGCTGTCGCGGGGATCATGGGTTAACTCTGTCACTGGTAAGAGAGTAAAGAGGGGAAATGAATAAAAACAAAATTAAAAACCTTTTCAAGCGAAAAATTGTTGTTCTTGATGGTGCAATGGGCACGGAACTCCAGAAACGGGGTATGCCGGCAGGTGTATGTCCAGAAATATGGTGCCTCGAAAATCCTCATATCATTGAGAAAATTCATGAAGAATACGATCAATCCGGTGCCGATGTAGTATATACATGCACATTCGGTGCGAATCGTGTAAAACTGGGACAATACAACGTTTCCACTGTGGTGGAAATGAACAGGGAACTTGCACTCTTGGCTAGGCGCGCCGTGGGTAATAAATGTCTCATTGCCGGCGATATGGGACCAACAGGTCATTTTTTTGAACCTTTTGGAGACTTGGCATTCGAGAATGCGATAGAGATATTCAAAGAACAGGTGCGAGGGCTTCTTGAGGGGGGCGTCGATCTCTTTACCATAGAGACGATGATGGATATACAGGAAGCTAGGGCGGCCCTCATCGCTATAAAAGAGATAAGTGACCTGTTTACCATTGTAACAATGACCTATGAAAAAGATGGTCGTACCTTGAACGGCACTGATCCTGTTACGGCTTTGATTACATTGCAAAGCCTTGGAGCAGATGCCGTCGGTTGTAACTGTTCTACCGGTCCCGAGGGAATGGTTTCCTTAATAGCTGCGATGAAACCATATGCAACCGTTCCCGTCGTAGCAAAACCCAATGCCGGTATGCCGGAACTGATCGGTGATAAAACCGTTTTCACAATGGGGCCGAGTGAATTTGCCGCGGAAAGTTCCGAGTTCATTTCCATTGGTGTTAATGCTATAGGGGGGTGCTGCGGAACAACACCCGATCATATTCGGGTATTGAAAGAGGCAGTTGCTGGTAAAAAGCCTGTGGCGCCGGTTCGCAAATCGGTGAGTGCCGTCAGCTCGTCGAGAAGAACAGTTCTTTTTGAAAAGGATAGACCCCTTTATATTATTGGGGAACGGATTAATCCGACCGGGAAAAAGATACTGCAGGAAGAACTCCGGCAGGGGAAAATGGCCCGTGTCCGCCAACTGGCTAGAGAACAGGAAAAAGCAGGGGCGAATCTTCTCGATGTCAATGTGAGCGTTTCAGGGATAGATGAAGAAGAGACGATGAAAGCGGCAATGAACGCTCTTTCAACATCAAGCACCGTTCCGCTGGTTATCGATTCAGCGAACATCAATGCTATTGAGACAGCTCTCAGGGTATACCCCGGCCGGGCATTGATCAACTCAATTACCGGTGAAAAGAAAAAAGTTGAAAAACTCATACCCGTCGCGGCCCGATATGGTGCCATGTTTATCCTTTTGCCGTTAACGGATCGGGGCGTCCCGGAGACGGCGGATGAAAGAAAAGAGGTCATACGGAGTGTCTATACCCAGGCCCGATCGTATGGTTTTAGCAAGGATGATATTATCGTTGACGGTCTTGTTATGACCGTAGCGTCCAATCCCGAAGCGCCGGTGGAAACCCTGAAAACCCTTGAGTGGAGTGCCCGTCATTTCAAATGCAATACTCTTCTGGGACTGACCAATATTTCTTTCGGCATGCCCCAGCGCAAATGGCTCAATGCTGCATATCTTGCAATGGCTGTGGGACAGGGATTGACTGTCGCTATCGCGAATCCGGGAGAAGAAGAATTTATGAACGTGAAGGTGGCCAGTGACGTATTAAGTAATCGGGATAAGGATGCTTCCATATATCTGGCACGTCTCGCGGGTAGCGCCCACGATGAGAAAAGAGATTCGTTACAAAAAAGCACAGCGGTGGTGGGAGAAATTTACCGTTCAATCATAGAGGGAAACAGAGAAGAAATTGAATCAATTCTTGAACAGGCTGTCAATGAAGGTGAATCAGCCGAAAACCTTGTTAATGACCGCATGATTCCATCAATAAAAAAGGTGGGAGAATTATTCGACAGCAAGGAATATTTTTTGCCACAGCTCATTGCAAGTGCAGAGGCGATGAAGCGGGGCCTTGCGTATCTCGATCCGTATCTCAGAGAAAACCAATCAGATTTGAAGCACAAAGGCCGTATCCTCATTGCCACGGTAAAGGGTGACGTTCATGATATCGGGAAAAATATTGTAGCCCTTATGCTGAACAATCAGGGGTTCGATGTTGTCGATCTGGGGAAGAATATATCGGCTGAGATGATAATAGAAGAAGCGCGACAAAACCGCCCGAACATTGTTGCTCTTTCCGCTCTCATGACCACGACGATGGTGAATATGAAGAAGATTATTGATGTGGCGCGGCGTGCGGGTCTTGACTGTAGCTTTATGGTGGGAGGTGCCGTGGTCACGGCCTCGTATGCTGAAGAAATTGGTGCAGCGTATGCGCGAGATGGTGTGGAGGCTGTAAAAGTGGCGGATATACTTATAAGAAAAGCAAGAAAGAAATAAAGTTTTTCAAGAAATCAGAAAGAATAATCGGCAGTCACGATTTATTGTACTGCTTGCCGCTTACAATATCCTGAATTCTGACTTCTTCCTCCTCAGTTTTACCTGTCCCTATTTTTTTGCTGATCGCTGACAGTTGTAAGCTTTTATACTTATTTCGATGATTCCACGTATTCCACGATCTTTTCAGCAAGAATTTTTATCGTTTGCTCGAATTTGCTTTCATCTTTCTCAAGCAATGTGATTCTAAACCCCGGTACTTGGGTAAAAAAGGATGTGAGTGGTACCACACAAATTCCGGTCGACCCCATCAGATAATAAACAAATCGCATGTCACGTTCGATTTTCTGATCGACAAGTTCTTCCACGAAATCTCTTACCGCCGTAATTTCTATCGGTAAACTCTGCCTGTAATTAAGAACAGCCTCGTTAAATACGACAGCCATATAAAAGGCCCCATTTGTTCTGTTGACTACAATATATGGGACATCTTTGAGGATGTTGTATGCAATGTTGGAGAGTTTTTCATAATGCTTGATCCTGTCACCCAAATATTTTGGATATTCGGGATGACTCATCAGTCGGGGTATCGCAAGCTGTGGGAGTGTGGTTGAACACACCTCCGCCATCTTCTGGGTTAAAATGGCATCAACATATCGAGCAAAACTTGCATCTTTGTCCGCATTGTAGACTTCGATCCATCCACATCGGGCTCCGGGCCACGGGAACTCCTTGGATATACCCCTCATGCTCATGCCAGGCACGTCTTCTATGATGTCGGAGAGTGGAAGAGTCTTTTTGCCGTTGTAGATAATATTGGTGTATATTTCATCGAAGACAAGGAACAGGTCATACTCATGTGCAATTCTGACAATTTCCTTGAGTGTTTTTTCCGGGTAGACATGACCGGTAGGATTATCGGGATTGATAACGAGGATGCCGACAATAGTGTTATGGCTTTTAACCTTCCGTTCCAGTTCGACGAGATCGGGATGCCAGTCGCGATACGGGTTCATCCGATATGTGTTCGGAGGAAAGGATGCATGGTGGACTTCCGCCAGTAAGTGGGTGGAATAGGTCGGTTCCGGCATGATGATACGGGCATCTACCCGAATGGAACTGTAAGCTCGTGCTATGGCATCTCCGAGACCGTTGAAAAAGATAATATCATTCTTCGTGATCTGGGTGCTCCCTCGTTGATTGACCTGCTCGGCAAGGAATTCCCTCGTGTCATTTATTCCCTTCGTTGGTGAATATGCATAGGATCTATCTTCCTGAATAATTTCGGTCAGGACATCCTTCATCCAATCGGGAATTTTTTCTCCCTTTTCAACAGGGTCTCCTATATTTTTCCAGGTAATATCTATACCACAGTCTTGAAGTTTGGTTGCAACACCGACAATGTTCCGTATTTCATATGTCATTCCCGTTCCACTTTTAGCAATATCGAATCTCATGAGTACTCCTTTATGATAATAATGATAATTATTTAAATTCCCAAAATATAATAAATCAGAAAATAATTCCACAAATATTTTTTTAATGCCTTTGATTATTTATGTCGATGATTCTCTAGAATGACTTTAAAGCTTTATGATACTTGACACAAGATATACTCAGCTTTATAGTATGTTTTTCTGAAAACATTTATATGTATGAGGAAAATCAGTACAATAAGGAACAAGAAGGTATGAAAGAACAGGAAAACAAAGAGTTAGACAGTAGTCGGAAAAAACCGGATGTGGAAATCCGGGAGATGGAGATCGACGATATTGCAGCGGTGTTTCATCTCGGAGAACAACTTTTCAAGGCTCGTGACGTCCCGAATCTCTATCGAACCTGGGATGAGTATGAGGTAATTAATTTTTTTCAAGGGGATTCCGAGTTCTGTTTGGTTGCAGAAGTGGAGGAGAAGATAGTCGGTTTTATCCTCGGGACTACCGTAACAAAGAGCCGTTCCGCGTGGAAGTATGGCCTCATGGTTTGGCTGGGGGTCGATCCGGAATTTCATCGTTATGGAATTGCAACAAAACTCTTCATGGATTTCAAAGACAGTATGTTGGAAGATGGGGTACGAATGCTTCTCGTCGATACGGAAGCGGATAATGATGATGCGTTGCACTTTTTCCGACGAATCGGCTTTGGCAATCCGGCAGAGCATCTCTATCTCAGCCTGAATCTTGCTGCCGATTTGAAACGATACAAAAAGAAAAACTGAAATGAAAAAGACCACAAAAACTGACACTATTCCCGAATCGGCCATTCAACCCGGGAAAGTTCGCAAACTACTTGAGCATCTCATTAATATCTACAGTCCTTCCGGAAAAGAGGAAGAGATCCTCGAATATCTCTATGGATATCTCAAAAAACAGGGTCTTCCCATCGTACGGCAGGAAGTGGATGATAGCCGGTATAACCTGGTTGTTGTGCCCTCGGATAGAGAAATTCAGTTTGCCCTGATCGGCCACCTCGATACGGTCGTTGCCTATGATCTGGAGGATTATGGCTACCAGAAAGATGGTGATACCATATCCGGCCTGGGATCTGCGGATATGAAAAGCGGTTGCGCCGCCATGGTCGAAGCATATCTCAGTGCGTGGAAAACGATGTCAACTCG
>Ga0272442_10009141_pt1 | contig 12439 bp, 6 predicted proteins | sample SSMForm2O_FD_200262 | JGI IMG/M metagenome (GOLD analysis project Ga0272442, IMG submission 200262) | Marine sediment archaeal communities from Little Sippewissett salt marsh, Falmouth, MA, United States - SSM-Form-2O | ecosystem: Environmental > Aquatic > Marine > Wetlands > Sediment ... | reverse complement strand
CAGCGGAGATAGACGGTGGATTGGTCGTCGGCCACCGCCGAGACGTCGTACGCCACGTGCCCCCAACGACTGTCTACCACTTCACCGGTGTTGGTCCACACGCTGGTCCACGATGCGCCATCGCTGCTGACTTCGATGGCTGCATGGTCGTAGGCATTGGTCTCGACGCCGAGCCAACGCCAGAAGCTCAGTTCCACGTCCGTGCACCCCGAACAGTCCAGGGGCGTGGTGGTAAGGTATCGCGCCGGGCTGATGTCGTTTTCGTAGTCGCCGTTCAGGTTGTAGCCGTAGACGTTCGCGCCGCTGTGGGCCTCAGGGGGATCGTGTACGCCTTGCTCGCCGCCTTGGCCCAGGGGCGCACCGAATTCCCATGCAGACTCGATCGACCAACCGGGGTCGCTGTCCAGCGGGAACCAGTGAATGGCCACCGTCAAGGTGACGGCCACCGAACAGCTCCAGCCGCTGTCCAGGTTCGCAAACACCACTTCGTCCGTATAGACACCGGGCGGAAGCATCGACGCCACGGTGTTGTCCACCGACACGTCCACCGTGGTCTCGGCGTCCGGCGCCAGCACGCCGCCGTCGCTCGACAGCAACACCCAGCCCGACTCGCCGGCTACCTCCGCGGACCACGTAATAGGCGTGTCAGGGCTGGTGTTGGTCAGTGTGTGGGTCCTCGAGGGCGGTGTGAAGGGGCCGCCCTCGAGCCCGGTGCTGTCCAGGCCCCTCCTCGGGAGAACACGCAGCGTGTCCTCGCCGTTGTATACGCCGAAACTGGCGTACCGGCCGACGGCATTGCAGCCGTACTCGATGTACATGTAGCCGTCTTCCCCCCAGTCCGCCCCCCAGGAATTGCGCATGATCCAGCAGCCTGCCGCGCCGAGCGTGTCGTCCCAGCCGACCAGCGCCACCAGATGATTGATGCCCCCGGATTCGCACGCGGCGCCGCCAAACACGCCGCCGGTATAGGCGTGCACGGCATCGGTCGCCTTTATGCCGACCGTTACCGGGCCATAGTCCATGATGGCCTGCTTCAGATCGGCGACCTCCGGCATGCCGCTTCCCGAACCAACATACGCCCACGAAGCGAGGGTGTAGGAATGTGGATACGGACAGTCGCAGGCAAGGTCCAGGGCCGCGTAGGGGAAATCCGCCTCGAGCACGGCCCCGGTGTCGCCGCACGGATCCGTACTTGCCTCAGGGTCGCCTGGCTCGAGGAAGTACTCGAAGCATTGCCAGCCGCCGTCACAGCCGTAACCGTCCTGATTGCAGCTCACCAGCCACTGCTCGGACAGGTCGACCTCGAGCCCGTCCTTGATCAGGATCGCGCATTCGATTCCGGCGACCGTGCCAAAGGCCCAGCAGCTGCCGCAGAAGTCCTGCGACTTCACGGGAGTACATCCGCCCAGCGCACGCCAGTCAAAAGACTCAGGCAAGTCGTCCTTGGGCTTAATCGAAACGAACGGGGCGTTCGCACGCCAGTCCGGCGGGGGCTTGCTGCCGCACAACACGCTGAGCGGATACTTCGTGGCCGCGTTTTCCCCGACCGTGAACGTCCAGTGCTCATGCTTGGCGCGCTGCTGCAGCGCCGCCAGGTTCTCGGCGCTCAACTGCGCCCACGCAGTGCCGCCCCACACCAACCCGGCGGCAAGCAATCCCAATGCGCACCGCGTCACATAACTCATCGAAGCGCCCTCCCTCAGTTGACGCACCGCCTCTGTTGTTCATTGTAACCTACCCATCGCGCGCCGACATACTTCGCATACTCACAGGGCCGAGCTTGCCGATCAACAGACGCAAGAATCGGCAGACATCGAGAGGTTTTCCCGGCGCTTCTATTCGATGAGGCCGTGATACCGGGCCATGAAGTACGGCAGCAGGAAAAAGCTGCCTTCGTGCTCGTCCCAGCCGTCGCCCTCGACGGCGTCGATCTTCATGGCGTCGCGGTCGTGGCGCACGTGGGCGCGCTCTTCGATAGGCAGGGCCTTGCGGTCCACCTTGGACCAGCCGACGGTGCGGTCTTGGCCGGGCATCGGGTCGAACTCGACGTCGAGGCGGTGGCTGTTCTGCATGCGCCAGCCAATCAACTCCAACGGCATACCGCGCAGCGTATCCAGTGTGTCCTCCAACTCGAAGTGGGCGTCGGCCAATTGCGCGACGGCGTGCTTGGCATAAGGTCCGGCCTCGGGGAAGGCACCGTCGAAGTAGCCTTCCTCCGCCAGCCGGGCGAAGCGTTGCGCGCTGGCGGCGTACATGACGTTGTAGAGCGGATTCTTGTGCCGGCTGACGAATTGCCAGCAATGCTCGAGGCTCTGGCGATACAGAATGAGAAGCTCTGGATCCTCCTCGTATTGCATCAGCGGGTAGAAGGCCAGAAGCGCCAGCAAATTGTCCCACGGCACGATGTTGCCCGGCGGGAAGAAGGGCCGCGCCTCCATCATATTGATATGGTACTTGTGCTCGTCCCGTAGCATCTGCGCCGTCTCGGCGTAGCGCGGGTCGCCGGTCACGTATTCGGCCACGGCCAACGCCGACAGCATCAACAACGAGTTCAGCCCCCGCTGCTCCCAGCCGTACACCGTGTCGAGGTAGTCCGGCCCGAACCGCGCCCAGCGCGTCGGTTTGCCGTCATGGTCCACCAGGTTGAATCCGTTGCGGATCAGGTGGTCGGTCAGGTCACGCACGACCTGGCGGACGGCCGCCTTGTCCTCGTCGGTTTCGGCCAGCAGGTCGTAGTAAACGCTGTATTCGAAGTAGTGGGCCACGGTCTCGTCCGAACTCGTATCGCATTTCCACAGGTGCTGGCCGTCTTCGCTGGTGACGAAGCGCGGCGTGATGAGTTTCCAGAACGGGTCGGCCATCCGTTTGCGGCGGTTGTACTCGGGGCCGTACTGCTCGTTGACCGGCTCCGGCCAGTCGATGGGGATGAGCACGCGCGCCGGAAAGCCCTTCATCGAGTCCGGCGTGATGTCGACAAGCCGCTTGCACGCCTCGAAGCTGCGCTGGGCGATGGCGCGGTCTTCGGGATCTTTGGTGACCGCGTAGCGGAAGGCCGTGGCCGCGCCGTAGACGGACGTGTACTGGCCGTCGTTGTCGGTAATCGCCGGCGCGGCGGACGACACCTCTCCCCGCTTGGTGAGCCGCCAAGTGGTGGTGTATCCGTCGCGGTTGTGCCGGCTCTCGACTTGGTCGACGAAGTGCGCGGCCTTCTCCTCGAGCGTCATGGCCGTGCGTTCTATGCGGCTGACGCCTCTCGGCGTCGCGATCCAGGCCGTGCCGTCCGCCTCGACCGCAATGTCGTTCACATGGTCGTCGGGCAGCCAGCGCAGGCTGGCGCGGTAGGCCCAGTGTTTCCCATCGAACCGGATGGCCCCGCGCTCCGTGCCGAACCAGATCACGCCGTCCTCGCCCGCGGACGCGCACGTGAAGTGGCCGTAAGGCAGGCCGTCCTCGCCGGTGTACAGTCGCCACGACTCGCCGTCGAATACGCCGACGCCCTGGCGCGACCCAAACCACAGGCGGCCTCGCGAATCGTAGGCCACCGCGGCCACCTCTTTGGGCGCCCAAGAGCGCGCGCCGTCGTCTGGAAAGACCGCATCAAAGGCCCCATCGCCCGAAGGGCGCACGTAGAGCCCGGCCGCGGTTCCGACGGCCACGGCGCCGTCGGCGCTCACCGCCACACTGAGGGCCGGCGGCTGCGGCTTGAAGAGCAAGGTCTTCGTCGCAGGGTCGCCGAGGCCTCGAATCCACACTTCTTCCCGCGTGGCGAACACCCACCCGGCCTGCGGATGGGCGGCCGCGCACACAATGCGTTGGCCCTCATCCGGCGGCGTTTCGGTGTCCCGGGCCGGCCCGAAGGACGTCTTGCCGGATGCCTCGAGCACGTAGGCATGCGCCCACGATTGCCCGACGTGGCGGCTCACGGGCTCCGCCAGCAGCGACCACGACGCGCCATCGTACTCGATGATGGCGAGGTTCTCGAGGCGGTCGACACACGAGGCCACGACCGTCCCGTCCGCCGCCACGGCGACGGCTTCGACCGAGACGATCGCTTCGGGCAGGCGATGGATCTCGGGCACGCCCCCTTCCGTGACCCATGCCGTGCGCGATTCCTGGGCGAAGGGCTCGTCGACTATCGTTGCCGCCGCGGCCGAGACGCACACGGGGGTCGCAACCAGTACGCAAAGTGGGATGCTCATTGGTTTGCCCTTTCAGTCGCGCTTCCGTTTGTCTGCCGAACATTGTAGTCTATCCAGGCCCCGCGCCCAACTGCGCTCAGTTGCCGGGCACATCTACGGAGGGTCCGCATGGAATACGCGCGTGAACATTCTTACGCCCGGGGATACGTCTACCTGTTGGCCGGTGTGGCGGCGGTGGGCGGCCTGTTGTTTGGCTACGACACGGCGGTCATCTCAGGCACGATCGGTTTTCTCCAGACGCGCTTCGAGTTGAGCGCGTGGGCCAAAGGATGGGCCGCGTCGGCCGCGCTCGTCGGCTGCATCTTCGGCGCCGCCATGGCGGGCACGCTGAGCGACCGCTTCGGCCGCAAGAGGATGCTCGTGGTGTCGGCTATCCTATTCGCCGTGTCGGCCGTCGGCTCCGCGATTCCGCGCAACCTGACCGAACTGGTCCTGGCCCGCATGGTCGGGGGGCTGGGCGTCGGCGCAGCGTCTATGCTGTCGCCGATGTACATCAGCGAAGTCGCGCCGGCACAGATCCGCGGCCGCCTCGTATCGCTCAACCAGTTGACCATCGTGTCTGGAATGCTGGTGGTCTACTTCGTCAACGCCCTGATCCAAGGCCTGGACGACGAGGCGTGGAACGTGGCCCTGGGCTGGCGTTGGATGTTCGGCTCGGAGACGCTGCCGGCGCTGCTCTTCCTCGGGCTGCTGCTGCTTGTGCCGGAGAGCCCCCGCTGGCTGGTGAAGCAGGGCCGCGAACACGAGGCGCTCGGGGTGCTCAGCCGGATTGGCGGGCGTGAGAAGGCCGAACGGCAGGCCGAGGAGATCCGGAAGGCCGTCGCTCTCGAGGGCGGGTCGATCTGGCAGGTGCTCGAGCCGGGCATGCGCGTGGCCATGGTCATCGGCATCGTTTTGGCCGTGTTTCAGCAGATCACGGGCATCAACGCCATCCTCTACTACGCCCCCGAGATCTTCAAGAGCGCCGGCGCGGGCCGCAACGCGGCCTTCATCCAGACCGTGGCCGTGGGGGCGGTCAACGTCGCGTTCACGTTCGTCGCCATATCCACGGTAGACAGACTGGGCCGCAAGGCGCTCCTGTTGCTCGGGAACGCCGGCATGTGCACGTTCCTGATCCTCGTGGGCGCTTCCTTCCGGTACGCGTCCATGAGCGGTACGGTGCTGCTGTGCTGCATCCTGGGCTACATCGCCTGCTTCGCGTTGTCGCTGGGGCCGGTGGTGTGGGTGGTCATGTCAGAGATCTTCCCGACGCGCATCCGGGGGCGCGCGATGGCCGTCGCCACCGTATGTCTGTGGTGTGCGTGCTTCCTGGTGTCGCAGACCTTCCCGAAGCTCCTCGAGTGGGCAGGCAGCACGTACACGTTCTATGGCTACGCCGCGATGTGCGTGATCATGTTTGTTTTCGTGGCGTTCGTCCTGCCCGAGACGAAAGGCAAGACGCTCGAAGAGATCGAGCAATGGTGGCGGCCAGAGCCGGCGTCCAATGCGTCCGGACAGGGATAGGGCCAGACGGTTGTCAAACCACCGTCCCCAGGTTGTTCCATCCCACTGCGACACAGTGCTATACTCGCGGCGAAACGCAGGTTGACCGCCGTCACGACTGCGCAATCGGAGGTCCCATGGTCAAGAACATACTCTGTGTGTCCCTCCTTGGTGTGCTGCTCGCGGCCTGCCGGAGCACGCCCGACGAGGTTGTGGACAAAGTGCTGCAGGACTTCGGCCTGCGCGAGCGCCCCGAGGGCTACGTGTCGGGGAGCGACCGCGTCCTCGAACGCCTGAGCGACGTCGGGGCCGCCGAGATGCAGCGCATGAATCTCGATGCCCAGCACGGGGCCGTCGAGTTCCACCAGGAAAGCGAATTCAGAGGCCAGTACTACAAGGAAGTGAAGGTCTACGAGGATTTCTTCCCCACCGACGCCAAGCCGATCTCGCGCTCCGTCGACGCAAACAGCGGTTACCACGGCTACGTCGAGTACGAGTACCGTATCTACCACGGTCCGCGCAAAGACTCGCGGACCGAGGCTGCGGCCGAGACCGCCAACATTCCCACCGACGAAACGGGCCGCGAGACCTACCGATACACCTTCAGCGGCAGCGGCGAATGGAATGCCGGCAAGGGCCAACGTGTCCGCCGATGAGCGCTCACAGAAGCCCAGAGAGGCCGTTCAGTTAGGAAGGCCGTCGCTCCTCCTATCCTTGACTGTCGCCTTCCGAACAGCTAGGCTGAGATGGGCGACCTGAGCGAGCGGTCGCCTGCACCAGCAAAGACAAGCCGCTGAAGGAGTTGTGACAGAGCGGCGACGGCCCCCGAATCCTTGTTTTGCATGCGGTGTTGGCGCGTGACCTTCAGCGCGCGGCGAAGAGGCTTGGCTCATGCGCGTTCAGCTCATACATGCCCCCACATACGTGAACGTAGACGCCTTGTCCAACAACCGCCCTTCGCTTCCGCTGGGTCTCGCGTACGTCGCAGCGGCCATGCGCGAGGCCGGCCACGACGTTACGGTGCTCGACGCTATCGGCTTGGCCCCGACTAAGCTCACCGCGGCTAAGCCGCTGCCGGTTTTCGGGTTAACCGCCCAGGACCTGGTGGATCGGCTGGACCCAGACGCGCGTGTGGTTGGGCTCACCAACATGTTCACCTTTGCGTGGCCTCTGGTGCGCGAGCTCGTGCGGACTATCAAGAGCGCGTATCCGGACAAGCTCGTGATCGCCGGTGGCGAGAACGTTACCGGTATGGCCGAGCATTGCCTGGCGACGGCCCCTATCGATTTCATTGTCGCGGGAGAAGGGGAGACCTCGAGCGTAGCGTTGCTCGAGGCTATCGAACGCGGCGAACAGGATTTCTCGCAAATCGAGGGGCTGATATTCACGCAGGACGGTCGACTTGTGCGCACCGCCCCGCGCGCACGCATCCGGGACCTGGACTCTATTCCGTGGCCGGCGTGGGATCTTTTTGACCTCGACACGTATTACCGCCACCGCCTGATCTGGGGCGTCGACGCCGGCTTCACGGTTCCTCTCTTGGCTACGCGCGGATGCCCCTACGCGTGCACGTTCTGCTCGTCGTCCATGATGTGGCGCCGGCGATGGTACTCGCGCAAGCCCGAAGGGCTCGTGGCCGAGATTGAATACCTTATGGAAACTTATGGCGCGACCAATTTTCCGTTCCAGGATCTGACGGCGATTCTTCACCGGGACTGGATACTCGCCTTTTGCAGGGAGCTACTCAGGCGCGGCCTCAAGATCAGATGGCAGATGCCGGCGGGCACACGCTGTGAGGCTATTGACGGCGAGGTGGCCCGCCTCATGCGCCAGAGCGGCGTGCTCAATATTGCGTTTGCCCCGGAAAGCGGCTCCGGCCGCATGCGAGAACTCATGGGCAAACACATGTCTGAAGAGGCCTTGATGCAGGCGGTCAGAGCGTCGGTACGCAATGGTGTTCCCATTACGGCCTTCATGATGGTCGGTCAGCCCGATGAGACCTGGCAGGACATTCGCGAATCCATCCGCCTCTGCCGCAAGTTGGCCATTGCGGGCATCGACGACATCGGGCCGGGCTACTTCTTCCCCGTGCCGGGCACGCCGCTGTTCGACAGCCTGATGGCGGCCGGGCGGATTGAACTCAACGATCATTTCTTCGCCACCTCGATCTACGCCACCAACCTCCGGCTCGCCGAAGAAAACAACTTCTGCAAGCGCCTCAGCGCAAGACAGCTAACCGTTGCGAAGGTGTTGCTCATACTCAACTTCTATGGATTCTCCTACGCCCTGCGCCCTTGGCGTCTGATGCGGGTGCTCTGGCACAGCGTGCGTGGTGTCGAGACCTCGAAACTCGAGGGCTATCTGGTCACCCTCCGAGCGAGGGTCCTCACCGCTCTGCGTCGATGCCTCGGGCTTTCCGCCACAAGAGACAAACAGACGCCCGAAGCGCACTCGGGCCAGCAACCAGACTGATCGGGAATGCAGATGCCGCCGCGATTACGCACATGTTCTCTGACGCCATTGCCGGCCTCGAGCCTCGCCGGGCACGATGCGCGGCCATTTCGCATACCAGCTGAGGCAAGCGCCCGCGTTCTACACAGGCCTACATTCTCTCTGCGCACGGGAGGGCATAGCTAGTGGCTCGTGTGCTCCTGGTGCAACCGCCGCTCACCTTCGCCGAACTCTTCGCCAAGGGAACCGATGCGGCCTCGACGATCAGTCCCCCACTCGGTCTCGCCTATGTCGCCGCCTACCTGCGTGAGCGAGGGCATGCGTGCGTCATCATCGACGGAATTGCAGAGCAGATGTCCGTCGACACCCTTGCTGAGCGGGCGGCCGAGTTTGACGTCGTCGGGATAACGGTGCTCAGCACATTTGCCGTCCGGGCCATCGAAGTGATCTCGGCCATACGGACGCGCCGGCCGCGGCCGAGCATCGTGGTGGGAGGGGCGCACGCCACCGCGCTGCCAGAGGCGATGGTCGAACGCGGCGCCGACTACGTGGTCGTCGGCGAAGGCGAAGAGACCATGTTCGAACTCGTAGAGAGCCTTTGCGGCGGCAACCGTCCCGTCGATCAAGTTCGGGGGCTGGTGTTCGATCGTGACGGCGAGATTGTGCGTACGCCGCCTCGGCCATTCATCGAGCCGCTCGACCGCATTCCCATGCCGGCCCGAGACCTGCTGCCGATGCACCGATACCGGGACACGATTCTACGCGCCCCCGAGCGCCCTTCCCACTCGATGATGACGTCGCGCGGGTGCCGCGGGGCCTGCACGTTCTGCCACAAGAAGACCTTCGGAACCAAGGTGCGCTACTTCAGCCCCGAGCGCATTGTAGAGGAAATCCTGCTTCTCGAATCGCAATATGGGGCGCGCCACGTCTCCATTTACGATGACAACTTCCTCACCGACCATGACTTCGTGCTCGCCGTCTGCGAAGGTCTCCATCAGCGCGGGGCTGCGGTCAGTCTGTCTGTCGCCGGACGCGTTGACGCCGTCAACGAAGAGGTCCTGCGCGCCCTGAAGAAGGCGCGATGCATCAAGATTGAGTACGGCATTGAGAGCGGCTGCCAGCGCATACTCGATTACACGAACAAACACATCACCAAGGACGGCATCCGGCGAGCGATTCGCCTGACCAAACAAGTGGGCATTCCCAGCCGTGGCTTCTTCATATTGGGATTCCCCACCGAAACCGCCACCGAGATGGAAGAGACCATCCGCTTCGCCCTCGAGCTGGACATGGACCTGGCTTCCTTCACGTTGCTGACGCCCTTTCCCGGCACGGTCGACTACCGGCGGGCGCAGCGCACCGGCACGTTTCGTGATTCCGAGTACTTCCACCACGAGATCGTGTCCGACTTCGCCTTTCCCGACAATCCGTTGTACGTACCGGCCGGCATGACGGCCAAGCAACTGCTCGCGGTCCACCGCCGCGCCTACCGGCGCTACTACTTGCGCCCACGTATGGTGATGCGGCGGCTGTTGTCGCTGCGTAGCGCGCAAGGACTGCGCGCCATGGCCGGAGGGGCGTTATCACTAGTCAGGAAGCGTGCCTGACGCCTCCGCCTCTGCCCCCCTGTTGGATCGCCCGCTCCTCGCTGCGTATACTCTGCCACGTCAACAAGCCGCAGCCGGGGCCAAGAGGAGTCGTCTCAAGGTGCAAGGAAGCGTCGTCCGGCGTCGTCGTTGGATTCGCTACTTGGCGTGCGCTACGGTCTGCTTTCTGGTCGTCTTTGCCCTACTGGCAGAGGTGGGGCTCAGGTTCATGGTGTGGAACTCGCGGCGGGCGGGCTTGTTGCATGCCCCCGACATGCCTGACCTACAGAAGATCATGCCGTTCGACCCGGATCTGATCTGGGCGTCGCCGCCCAATCTGCATGACTTCCGTGTGGAAACCATGTTCGATGGGAACGTCAATACCGCCGCGCCCCGGGCCTTCACGGTATCCACCAATTCGCACGGCCTGCGCGGCGCCGAGCTCGCGGCGAAGGGGACGCGTAAACGCATCCTTGCCGTGGGCGATTCCACCACGTTTGGCCTCGGGGTCAATGACGAGGAGGCCTGGCCCGCCCAACTTGAGCAGTTGCTTAACGCGCGCGGTCCCGAGCCGCAGTACGAAGTCCTCAACGCCGGCGTCACGGGATACACGGCGTTCCAGTGTCTCCAGTATCTCCTCACGAGGGGTTTTGACTTGGCGCCCGACCTTCTCGTCGTGACCTCCGGCAACAACGCTTGTGACACCTTCAGACCGGTTTCGGATCCGGAAGAGGTCGCGAACATCCGGAAGCTGGATCCCTTGCGATGGGGGTCGCTGGGATATCAGGTGCTTCAGATCACGAGGGCAGCGCGCCGCGCGGATCTTTCAAGCGAGCCGAAGGTGCGACTGCGTCTGGATGATTACGCGGATATCCTGGCCAGGATCCACAAGGAAGCCCATGGCCGGGGCATTCCAGTCATGTACGTTCTGTGGCCATGGGAGTCGCAGTTTGCCGCAGAGACGGGCTCGGGCCAGGCGCAGCATCCTGCGGCGGCCTATCAGCACGTGCTCAGGCGGACGTGCTCGTCGCTTGGTATTCCCTTGGTCGACCTCGAGGCCAGGTGGCGTGGCGGGTCCATCTCGTTCTACTTGGACAACGTGCATGTGGATTCAGCGGGCTGTCAGGATGTTGCGCAAGCGGTGGCCACGGTCTTACAGTCGATGCTTCCGAACCCGCCTGTCCCAGAAGCCCCGTCTCCGCGCGCTGTCCAGCCTGATACGTAATGGTTGCCAGGAGGATTGCGCGTCATCGCAGCGCGTGTTTTCGGCCTGACCACACTCGTCGTCAACGGACGTTCTGATAGGATGAAGGTCAAGAGGGAGGCGTAATCCGATGGCTCGTTCCCGCAAGATATGGCGGGGCGTGTTCAGCGCTTTGGTGGCGGCCGTGTGGCTGTCGGTCGCCGTCCTCGGTCTCGAGGTCTACGCTGCCGGACGACAGGCCTGGATTCGCAAGCACAATCGGTTTGTACTTGACCGGGAACAAGAAGGGGACCAGGTACGTGTCGAGCCCCCGGCAGAACGTGTCATCGCGGATCCGCATCTGGCGCATCAGGTCCCATGGTTTCCTCCCCAAGGCGGGCCGGCGACACGGCAGCGGCCGGGAAGCCGGGACGGAACCGGCGAGGCCTTTGCGGAATGGGGCTTGCCTTCTCGACACGAGGCCGACGACGTCAAGAACGCACGCCGGGCCGTGTTCCCGTTGTTGGACGATAGGGACCGGCCGTGCTTCGCCGCGCTGTTCGACGAGACGGTGGCGGTTTTCGACGGCGCAGGATCGTTGAAGCATATCTATGGCAGTAACGGCGTCAGCATGGCCCTTCGATTGTGGACACAGAGGGCCCTGGGCAAAGTCCTTCGACGGATCGCCTTCCGGAAACAGTGGCGACACCTCATGGCCATAGTGCGAAAGACGGCCACATCGGGCGAGCCACATCAGGAGAATGTGCCGCTGTCGCAAGAAAAAGGCGGATTTGAGTTCATTTCCTGCTACTGTCTTCCGTCGAGCTTGTCCGATCGCCCTGAAGAACGCGTGTTCGCATTCCTTTGGACCGACCCGATCGCACCGATGCTCCGGGAACTCCCTGAAGACTCGCCGTGGGAAATACCTTTCATGAAGTACAAGAAGAACTTGCGGGACGCGCATTCGGGGATGGGGGTCGCCATCGATACGAACAACTGCGGCTTCCGCGACGAGGACGTGGCCACGCCCAAGCCCGATGATGTCTTCCGGATCGTATGCGTTGGCGGCTCGACGACGGAGGAGGGGTTTACGACGGACTCAACGTATCCGAACCGGTTAGAGCGCAAGCTCCAGGCGCATTTCCCGACGCGGGCCATCGAGGTCGTGAATTGCGGCACATCCGGACTGGACAGCTTCGGGCACCGTTTCCGTGTGAGCGACTACCTGGCACTGGAGCCCGACCTCGTTGTGGCCTATGTCGGCATCAACGACATCGTCTTTCGCTACCTGACGCTCGAAGGACGGCAACTCGCACCGTGGCGACACGCGCTACGCCAGTCCTGTTTCGCCCGCCTATACGCAAACCGGCTTCTGTTTAGATTGGACGAAGACGCACGGGCAGATGTGAATCGCTACGTGGTCGAGAATCTGGCTGCGCTGTGCCGGGTGTTCCGAAGCCGGGGCATCCGCGTCGTGCTGAGCAGCATAGCCTATCCCACGGCCGAAGGGCTGCCCAAGGAGCAGCGCGATTATTTCG
>Ga0272442_10009140_pt1 | contig 12439 bp, 13 predicted proteins | sample SSMForm2O_FD_200262 | JGI IMG/M metagenome (GOLD analysis project Ga0272442, IMG submission 200262) | Marine sediment archaeal communities from Little Sippewissett salt marsh, Falmouth, MA, United States - SSM-Form-2O | ecosystem: Environmental > Aquatic > Marine > Wetlands > Sediment ... | reverse complement strand
ATTTACGTAGTCCTTAAACTTAATGCTGCCGATTTCCTTTAGATTTTTAACATGGCAGCCACCGTCTGCCTGCCTGTCAAATCCTTTTATGTCAACAATTCGTAATGTATCAATATTATGTGGAAATCCCATTGCAAGTTTAAATAAATCAGGGTCTTTTTCAGCTTCTTCTCTTGATTTGTAGTAGGTTTCAACGGTTAGTTCTTTTTTTATGATCTCATTTGATTTCTCAATTGCGTTTTTTATGAGGTCTGCATCCATTTCTTCCATATCCAGATCAATACGTGCTTTTTCGGTTGTTAGTTGATTACCTGTTACTTTTAGGTTATTGTTATTAAATAAAACGCCGCTAAGAACATGAGCGGCTGTGTGATATCTCATTAATTGATAGCGTCTATCCCAGTCTAATTTACAATGTACTTTGTCTCCTTCTTTTAATCCTTCTCTGTTGACCTCGTGGCTTATTTTACCTGAGAATTTTCCTGTAAAAACAACCTTGAATTCATCGTTGTTTTCTGTAGTAATGTTGCCGGTATCGTATTCTACTCCTCCGCTTTTTGGGTAAAATGCGGTTTTATCCAGGATAATGAACTTTTGCTGTGAAACAGATTTGACAACTGCATCCCATTCTTTGAGGTATGAATCATCCATATACAGTATTTCAACCATGATATCGCCTATGAAAAATGATAATAGTTTTTGAAATATAATTTTTTATTAATATTTTGTTAGCATAGATGACAGTTTTCAAGTTTTTTTATCATCCTTTTTTCTTTTGATTATTTGACTGTCAATTTGTCTTCCAAGTTTTTCAGTTAGTTCGTCGAATCTACCTGATTTTATCATATTTACTCCAATTAATGCTATAATTATTCCGCTTACTGTGCTGATCAGCAGGCTTACCAGAACACCTTCGATTGATGTTTGTTTTCTTCCAAATATCCTGAACCATTTTACAAATTCAAGTATTACTGCTGATGCCATTGTTGTAACTGCTACAACAAATGCCATTGCATATTTGTCCATTATTAGGCCATCCCAGTAGACGTGAAGTATGTATATTATGGCAAAGGCAAACAATGCAACCAGAACTGAAAATAAAGCCTGAGTTATAAGAACAAAACCTGGAATTGTATTATATGCATTTAGCAAAATACCGGCCATGTTCAATGCAAAGACAGATGCTATAAGTATTTCAATTTGCCAGGGAAGTGTAAATTTTATATCCATATGTCTAATAGTTGGAATTATACTAATTATAATTCCAATGATGCTTCCTATTACCCAGAACCATTGCCTTTGTGATAAAGCTAAAAAAAGTGTGGTAATTATTATACTCTTCATTATGTATGATACAATTATTTCTTTTCTTGTTTTACACTCGATGTTGCACTCTCTCATAAACAAAGAATAAAATTAATAGTTATTATTAGTTTGGAAGTAAAATCTAATATAAAATAAAAATAAGAAAAAATGGACTTTTTAAATATTTTATTAATGTCCGATTGGTGCTGCAAATATTGGTATTGTGTTTTCCTCATCTAGATTTAATAAATCAATGATTGCTTGTTGGTCTTGTATCTCGTAGAAGTTTGCTTTAAGACCCCATGAGGCTGCTTCTAGCATAAGATTATGTACACCAGCTCCTGCATCATGGAACCATGTAGGTAACAACTCGTCAGATGATAGATCTGGGGCATTTGGTGGTCGGGTTTTTTCTCTATCCAAAATAAAAAGTATTGTTATTGGGGCATCTTCAATATTTGGCTCTGAGCATGCATCTGCAATTGTTGTCTTATGGTTTCCAAATTTTACAGGTTTTAGAAATGTCAATATAGGGAATCCTATGAAATCAACTGGTACATTGTTTATTTTTGTAAGCAAATTTGGTTCATATTGGTATATTGCAAAATTTTTCACTACATAGATGCCTACTGGGTAGTATCCCTTACCACTTGGTATAGTCCTATGCCTACCTTTATGATATGGCTCACCGCTTTTATCGCGATAAGGTGAAAAGCCACTAGTTGCCCATACCATTTGACTCATTTCATTTCTTGAGATAGTTCCACCAAACGATGTCGATTCTTCTCTTTCATCCAAAGCAGTTGATAACGTCATATCAGACATCTGGATCTTTGGTAAAAAAGAAATCCATAATGGCCTGTTTACAAAATTATATGGTTCATAATCCGGGTGACCAATAGGCATTACTGTGAACCCCTCCTGATTTTCTGGTATTCCAAGAGGATCTATTGCCGGTGGAGTTTGCGCTGTTACAACTGTTCCCAGGCCTAATGCGTTTGTCATAAATTGAATATTCTGATCTATCATTCCTACCTCTGCACCGCCTAGTTTCCGGTCTATTATATCTGTATCATAACACATTGCAAGTTGGATTGGGGCATAATATTGCCATCCGACAACGTCTCGCCAGTCTCCATCTTTATAAAATACAAGTGAATGATTCTCAGGATTATAGGTATAAGCTGCATCTTCTTTTAAGACATAAATAATTGAACCGTGTACGCCCCCGATACTTGGGACTGTATGTGACCCATCAAGTCTTAAACCATATGCTGCCCATAATATCGTTGATAGATCTTCATCTGATACCGGGTCTTCTGTAAAGTTACGTACTGATTTTCTTCTAAAAACTGATTCTTCAAGAATCATATCCGTTGTAGCGGGTGGTGGTAAAGGAATCTCTGAGTTTGATTTTTCTTGGGTGCATATAATTTTCTCATATTCATTTATTTCATTTGATGGTGTAGTGATAGTTCCTAAAGCCGGTGTAATCACAAGGCTGAAAAAGATCAATGCTGCGGTTAAAATTACTAACTTTTTATAAATTTTGTTTTTTATCATATTTTCCCCCATATTTTAGATTCTAACGGTTAATAAAAACCTTTCTATTTTTAATAAATAACAATAATTATAAAATATGACCTATTATATCTATAAATTTGGGATTATTATGAAAAATAAAACAAAAATTATTATTTTTACAGTAGCAATACTGTTTATTTTATTAAGCCCAAATTTTGTGATTGCAAATCAAAAACCTACAACAAAAACACAAGGTTCTGAATCTGATTTAAACGTAAGTATCGTCAAACCAAAAAAAGGTAGACTGTATATATCTGATAGAGAAATCAGACCTATGCTTTTTAGTAGAACAAAAATCTTTGGAAAAATCACTTTTGAAATTGAAGTATTTGATACAACATCAGAAATAGATTATGTTGAGATATATCTTGATGGAGAACTAAAGGCGACTCTCCCCGGCCCTTATTATGAATGGATGTTAGACGAGCCATTATTTTTAAAACATAAAATAGAAGCTGTAGCATATAACAAAGAAGGTGCTACTGCCAGTGATACAATTGATTTTAGGATTTTTTGTTTAGGTCGATTGCCAGATGCGCCTTCTCTTCCTGAGGTTGGAATCGCTAATCAAAGTAACACTGATGGTTTTAATTACTACAATTACAAAGATGGTGTTGGAGATTTTGTTTACAATCAATTATGGTATTTTAATTTCTTAGATGACAAAGGAACAATTGACACATCAGATGATATTGCAGGGGTTGCAGCATATGGCCTTGCAAACCCTGAAAACCTGCTAACAGGCGGTGCGCTTACAAACTCTTTTGGTATGATAATAAGAGCCCCATCCGAAGGTGGATCATTCCCGCTTTTCAGCCCGGATTATGATCCTACAATACCTGGTAATTTTTACGCGTCTCAAACTTTTGAACCAAGTGAAGGCTTTGAGTTCCAAAACCCTGGTGGTGGAATAGATGTGATATCCCCTGATCATTATCATATAGTTGGCCAGGCTGTAAAAGATGATAAGGAAATAAGATGGGATCTTCACTATCAAAGGAGCCTAGGTACGGCATGGCGCCCTTGGGTTGAATGGCCTGTTCCCAAGACTCTGGGGGTTATTCCTGCTTGGATAAGTTATCATATGCAGATGTCAAATGCAATGGTAACAGGAACCTTTTATGTAAAAGAAGGAGAAAATGAGACAACATACGAGTTAGTCAATGCAAAAGGATACCACGATGGATTTTATAGCGAGTTTGTATTTTCGATCTTTGAATGGAACTGGCTTGATTTTAAACAGGAAAATCTATCAGTTCATCTTCTCTATCCGCACTCACCTGTTTATTCCTGCAAAGATGGATGGGAGACTTGTACTCCTGGTAACCTTAAAGTGGTCTATGACAATGGGGCCGCAGAAAAAGAATACAATTTCTATAGACGATGTGACCGTGATAAAAATGAAATCTCTATATCATATGGAGACATGGCAGTAGACCCAAGATACCCAGATGTAGAGTATCCTCTTGAAGCAAATATTGTTGCAGAAGATATTGAAGGAAATAAGTTGGATTTAACCTGGACTCTTACAAGATATATGATTGTTTACTTTGATGTGCCAGATCCATTTTATGATACAGTTACTTTTGAAATAATTGCAGATTTTTATGGAACGTTTTACGAGGCAAGCTCTGATACATATATTCCAATTTCTGGGCCTGGATGGTCAGACTGGTCTGGTGAGGCATTTCCTGAGACATAGCCTATTATAATTCTAAAATTTGACGTAGAATTGGTAATGCATTTGGAAACAGATCAAATAACCCTTGTAAAAACCTATTAAATGCTTTTGCTCTGGGCATTGTAACTTCAAGAGTACCCCAGTCGCTTTCTACACTATATTCATCTTTAAGTTTGGCCTTTATAGTATAGGTTCCATCCTCTGCCCATGTATGACTTTCACAAATTTCTTCACCACTAGCATATGGGCCAAGCCAACCAGAGTTTGTACCATCGCCCCAGTTCCAGTAAACCCAAATATCATCGCCATCAGGATCTACAGCAGCATCAATGCAATATTCATAGGTTTCCCCGGTTTTTCCATTTGTTTGGCCATGAATATTTGGAGTATTTGGTGGATCGTTTTCTTCTATCTCATAGAAACTTAGACTTGGGTCTCCAAATAGATTTGTTTCGTAGTATACCCATCTTATGCAAGATCTGCCAATTATTGCTAGATTGTCTTCTTTAGACTTGGAATTAGCTTTTCCTATTTGAGGAATATTTTCGCCAAATACGGCATCCCAGTATTGTCTTTGGAATCGTTGTGAGTCTCCATCTGTACTATATGCCCAGAACCAACCATATCTAGCATTCCAAATTCCTGCAAATGCACCAGTATCGGTTTTTACTGTGAAATCCTCAGCGATGCAATCGAATCCATAAGGATCATCAAAGCCACCTGACATACATCCCTGAGAATAAATGAAACAATACTCATCATTGGTAAGATCATAAACATCCCAGCTGTACATCTTCATGTCATAATCATAGGATGCATGGCCTGCATGATTTATGAAATGAACACCATCGTTGATTATATTCATAATATCTGTATATAACCAATAATTACCTGGCCAGTCACGGTCGTATAATTTATCAATTGTGTAATTGTCAGAAGGAACGCCTTTGGTTGTATATCCATCGTCCGTGCAAATATCGATCATTTGATCCAAATAGTTACCACCCCATGTGGCAATACCATAATCTCCCATATATTCTCCAGCAAAACCGGCATTAGACAGATAATCCAACTCAGGGTCCTGATTGATGTAAGTAACAGTTTTTGAAACAAAATTGTTCACATCATTCATGTTGTCAACACATGCTCGGCCAACGTAGACCTCTGACATTAGGTCTACATCACTGCCGCCTTCTCCATCAGTTGGTTCACCCCATTTTTCATCACCATCGTAATTATAAGGTCCGTCTAAACATGAATAATAAATGTCAGATGGCATATATGTTTCATAGGGGGTGGTTTCTTCGTCAAGACCAAAGACATAAAGGGTTCTTGCAGGGACAATATTGTTATCCCCACCTAAGAGCACATAGTCTATGCCCCAGTTGTAATAAGCATCTTTTATGTAGTCGCGTATATCATCAGGATTAGTGCTTCCAACATCAGTTATAGTTTTAATAATTGTATTAAGACCATCTGCATCATGAGCATCCTTTAAAGGCACAAAACCTGACTTTAATGAGTCTGTTGTCAGAATCAATAGATCATAGCTATCAAAAGATGCTGGCGTGGTCCTTTCGCATGAAGAATAGAGTTCTAAAGCATCAGGATTATCAACCCTGTTTTTAACTTCTATTTTATCTTTTTCTAAATCTCTAAAAAGATTTTGTTTTTCATTTGAAATGGTCTCAACATTTACTTTTAATTCTTTGTAAAATAAAAGCTCACCATTAACAGGGTTATAATGCATTGGATGTAATAATAAAACTAAAATATCATACCCTTTAGATGAATAAACTCCAACTTTGGAGAACAACTCTTTTGGGTAAAAATCATTTTCTGCATAGATTTGCTCATCTTTCTTAGGCGCAGTTATAGTTACAGCGCTTGAAATTGGAATAGGCTGACCGATTGGATCTATGTTAAATCCAAAACCCAGGCTGATTTTGTTCTTTGCTTCAACTTGGATACTGCTGGGTTCAGAGTTTGGTGGCAACAAGATATATGCTCCTTTTGATGGTATGTTTGGTTCACCTGGATTTCCAGCTGTATAACAGTCGACAAGAGTAACTCTATCATAAATTGAATCTTCAATTTCAATGGTAGATATCAATGGACTTTCAAAATAATAGCTCAACTGCAAAGTCTGTAAATTATTACTATCCGTTGTTGCTAATGAAGAAAAAGCCGTTAGCAATAAAGCAGTTGAAAATAATAACGTTTTGATTAGTTGTAAAAATTTTTTAGTTTTCATATCTTTCATGCTCCCCTATTATTAAATGCATAGCAACTAGAATATTTAAAATTATGGAGACAATATCTATTAGATTTTTTTCTTTTTTATAATCAATAAAATGAAAACAGCGATGAGTAATGTTATTGCCAAATAACCTGGTGTATCATTGTTTTCACCTAATGCGTCTCCATAATCTTCTTCCAATATAATACCTGTTGAGCCATCTATTGCATATAGATGATTGTCCCAGCCGCCAAAATAGACTGTGCCATCGGAGTCAATTGTAGGTGACATCCCAAGTCCTCCGCCTGTAATAAACTTCCATCTCAGTGTGCCATCTGGGTTTAATGAGTAGAAATATTTGTCATCTGATCCGAAGTATAGTATTCCGTTGGCATCCACTGTTGGTGACCCATAAACACCTTTTTTTGTTTCAAAACGCCATATCTCTTCACCGTTTTCCGGATCTATTGCGTATAGATATGGATCGTTACTTGGAGAATATGCACCGCAATATATTGTTCCATCTGGTCCAAATGAGGGAGTACATTCAACGCTGTCAAGCATTGAAAAATGCCATTTTTTTGTACCATCTGGGTTAATTGCATATAGGTTATAATTTTTTGAGCCACAGTAAATAGTCCCATCCGGGCCAATTGATGGAACAGCTGAAAATGAATCAAATGGACCAATACCTTCTCCTGATGTGTTAAATCTCCATTTTTCTGTTCCATCAGGATTTAATGCATAAAAATTTTTATCAGCACACCCGAAATAGATTGTCCCATCATCATCAATTGCCGGAGCAGAATATTGTGCATCACCTACGGAAAAATTCCATTTTTTTGTTCCGTCTGGATTTATTGCATAGAAGTTATCGCCCTTTAGTATGTTAGGATCATCTGTTGTTCCTCCCTTTTTTGCTCCTCCTGAAATAGCATATATCGTTCCATCTGAGCCTATTGCCGGAGAATATAAAATCCCGCTTGCTAGTCCTCCTGTGACAAACTGCCATTTTAGAGAGCCATCTGGATTTAGTGCGATAAGTGTTGGTTTTCCAAAGTAATCATAACCATCAAAAGTAGGGTTATATTCTTCTATTAAGTCAATTGCGGCAATAAAATAAATTGTTCCATCTTCATCTAATGTGGGTGAGGAGCGGAAATGTACATCTTCTCGTGTGTATCTCCATTTTTCAGTTCCATCCGGGTTTATTGCAAAGAAGTTATCAGAAAAGGTCCCTGTATAAATTGTCCCATCCGGTCCTATTGCAGGAGAGCTTTCTATTCCATGTTCGCAATTGAACTTCCATTTTAGATGTGGTGTTTCAATATTTGTTGTATACGGACTTAATCCATTGCGTTTTTGATTTACTCTATATGTTGGACTTGGTGAGTCTGCAAGTTGAGCATTTATTGGTATAGAACCTATTAACAGCGTAAAAAATAATATCAAAATTATTAGTGCTCTCCTCATGAATCTAAGAATTAGCATTTCTTATTTTAATATATTGCTCCAAAATCTAAATAAGTATTAATGAAACGTAATCAGTAGGTTTATCAATCAACGTCCATTTTTCTTCAGCCATGTTTCCTTCAATAAAGAATAATCTAAAAGATAATAAAAGATATGGTTTTGAAAACCTGAAAGTTATTATCTCTAAATATTCAAATTTTTAAGGTAAGTCTTAGCAATCAATTAATTAACTTACTGAATAATTTTGAACGTCTAAAACCTTTTTATTATCAAATTTATTACATAATAATTTCAATATCCAGTTTGCTTGCAAGCTCTTTATAACGATTTCTAATAGTTACCTCTGTTACACCTGCGACATCTGCAACTTCTCGTTGTGTCCTTTTCTCACCGCAAATAACTGATGCAATATACAAAGCAGCAGATGCAAGACCTGTAGGCCCTCGGCCACTAGTAAGCTCCTTTTTTGACGCCTGTTTTAATATCTCAATCGTTTTTACTTGAACATCATTACTAAGTTTTAATTGACTGCAGAAACGAGAGATGTAATCTTGAGGTGTTGTAGGAAGTAATTTTAATTGGAGTTTACGTGAAATATTCCTATAATTCCTTCCAACTTCTTTCTTTGCCATTTGTGCTATATTGCTTATCTCTTCAAGAGTCCGGGGTACATTACACTGACGACAAGCAGCATACAATACTGCAGCAGTAACCCCTTCAATACTTCTCCCCCTAATTAGCTTCTGCCTTACTGCCCTTCGATAAATCATGGCAGCAGTCTCTCTTACATTTCTTGGAAGACTCAAAGACGATGACATCCGATCCAGAGCAGTAAGTGCAATTGCAAGATTTCTCTCCGTGCCATCACTGATCCTAGTTCTAGTCTGCCATTTTCTTAATCTATATAACTGTGCCCTGTTTCTTGTCGGTATTGTATGACCATAAGAATCTCTATTCTGCCAACCAATAGTGGTAGATAGACCTTTGTCGTGAATTGTATAGGTCATTGGTGCTCCAACTCGTGCTCTTTTTTCTCTTTGATCACTGTCAAATGCTCTCCATTCAGGGCCGTGATCCATTATTTCAGCATCAATTACAAGTCCACATTTTTCGCAATAAAGCTCTGCACGGGAATGATCTTTTGTAAGATGTGTACTACCGCATACTGGGCATTTTACTGTTTCTTCTACTGCCAGCTTGTTTTTGTTTTGTTTGTTTTTTTCCTCGTTGTCTTTCAATTTAATCAAACCCGTATAGAAATCAAAGGAATTTTTTTAAAAAATACAATATTTTTACTTAATTGGTATTTTTACATACTTTTTTAGTATGTTGTGAAAAAATTTTCACCTTTTCTTTCTTTTTAATCCTAGAGTTACGAATCCTCTCGGCCATTTCATTTATTCTTTTTTCTTTATGTGTTTCAAAAATTTTACTCATTTTTTCCCTCTTTATTACATGTTTTAACCAAAATTTTATGTGTATTTTGATTTTTTGCTAATTTTTATCCAAGACTATTTTTTCTTCCTATCGATTGATAAAGTTATCTCAATTGAAGATACATTACTATTTCTGCCTTCCTCATTTGTAATGCTCTCTGTTCCGATCGTAATATCTTTTAGTTTTACATTATTCATAAACCTGTTTCGTACTATTTCTGCAGTATCCACTGCTGTACTTATTGATCTTCCTCTTGCTTTTATAATAACTCCATTAGCACCATTGTTATTAAACTGTGTTATTACTGCAAGTACGTAGCTCATCGGAGGTTTTTGTCCAACAAATATAGTGTTTTCATCAGCTTTTTTTTCTTCTGTTTTTATTTTTTCTGTCATTTTTTTTTCTCCTTTTATTTGGTTAAAATAATTTTTAGCAACCTGATGTATTGGACCAGATTGCTTTTTAATTATGAATGTTTGCTAACCATTTCATTAGTTATTTTCTAATTTTTTTACATTTATCGCATTTGGTCCTTTTTCAGATTTTTCTATTTCAAATTCGACGGTATCCCCATCATTTAAGATAGTTCCTTCTGTTAGACCGCTTCTATGAACGAATATGTCCTTTTCATCATCGCCTTCTATGAATCCAAAGCCTTTTCTCTCATTGAACCATTTTACTGTTCCTTTCATTTGTTTTCACCTCCTCAGACTGTTTGCATCTGGAATGTGTAAAAGAATAAAAAAACAAAAATTTCAAAATTTCGAAAAACGAAGTTATGAAAACTCTTATCAATCTTTCTTTTTAATAGATATAGCAACATTCTACTTTATATAGTTATCTATTGCTTTTTTTTATTTTCTTTTCTTCAGTAAATATTTCTTATCTTTATCAAGGTCTGTGAAAAAATCTGCAACTTCTTTTAACTTATGAGATGTTGTTTTACCAAATGATACTACCTCTACCCTACATCCTAGGCTTTTTGAATGTTCTAATAGATCTGAAAAATCTCCATCTCCACTTACTAATACAACTGTGTCAAGTTTTGGTGCTAACCTCATAACATCCATTGCTATACCAATATCCCAATCTCCTTTTTTAGCTCCACCATAGAAAACCTGGAGGTCTTTTGATTTCACTTCAAAACCCATTTCAGACAATGCATCATAAAATGTATTTTCATCTTTTACATCAGCTTTTATAACGTATGCAATTGCTCTGATAAGCTGTCTTCCTGCAATAGCTTCTTTTAAAACTGTGTTGAAATTTACTTTTCCCTTATATAGCTGTCTTGCAGAGTAGTACATGTTTTGTACATCTATAAAAACACCGATTCTTTGATCCTTATATCCTGATTTTTTCATTTATCTTCCTCAAAAAATTTACAACAATTAATTATTAATAAAGTCTACTAGGTTAATAAATAATAAATTAGTTATTTTAGACGGGCCTGGTGGTTTAGACCTGTTTTAATTGAGAAAACCTGTATTTAAAACAAATATCTTTTGTTTGTCTGCAGCATTGAGGCAATATTTGACAGGTTTTAATCGAAAACATTATTTTTTGTTAATATACAATTGTAATAAATGTAAAAATAATTATATTTAATATTTTTTTAGTCAGTTTAACCCTTTTTTTCTGAGTCAGCAGGTAAAGCTGAAAATTCAGCCCCACATCTAACACATCTCAATATTTTTTTATTTATTTTTTTTATTTTTCCACCACAGCTACATTTCATAATATTTCTCTCTTAAAAATAACATAAACAGGTATTTTCTATAAAAGGTAGACGTAATATTAGTTAAAATCCTTTTTGGTGGTTGTTTTTCTTAGAATTTAGAGATAAAAACTATATATTTATAATTGATGGTAACTACAATTTTTCCTCTATATGTTAGATGGAGTTTATATATATTAAAATTGGAGGGATGGGGGGAGATGATGGGACGGGAAGTCTCTTTTAATGTGAGGAGAGGTTAAAAGGATGCTTTTTTTAAAAAATTATTCCCATCACCCCCTAGGATTTTGTTTAAATGTTATTGAGTGCTATGTTGAGTTTTTTTTTATATTTCCCCAACAACCATCAATAAACATATTGCATATTAGTATTTAAAAGTATGTATTGTTATATTGTAGTATGTTATTTTTATTAATATTATTCTTTTATGCATAAAAATATTCAAATATAAAATATATGAAAAAATAATAACCTTGAAATATGCAATCCTGTATACTGCGTAGTGATTTTTATGGCTAAAAGAACAACAATCAGTCTTTCAGATGTAGAACTTAAAAAACTAAGAGAATTGGCTAAAGAGGAACATCGACCTATTAGTCGTCAGATTGTTTACATGATGCATTTTTATTTAAAACAACGGAAAACATAATTTTTAGATTACCTTTTTTAAAATAAGCGCTGTTATTCCATTACCAAGCATGTGGCTTGTACATTAGTGTATTTAAAGTTATGCACAAAGTTATATATATTACAGCTATATTATGTAATGTTATATAATATTGCATAATTATTGTGAAAGTAAAAGGATGATCTTATACCGGGGGAAAAATGACGACTAGAAGAACAACAATCAGTCTCTCAAGTGTAGAGCTTAACAAACTAAGAGAATTATCAAATGACGAACGCAGACCTGTTAGCAGACAGATTGTTTACATGATGGAATATTATTTGAAACAAAATTTAAGGTGAAAAAAATATGATA
>Ga0272442_10009138_pt1 | contig 12440 bp, 10 predicted proteins | sample SSMForm2O_FD_200262 | JGI IMG/M metagenome (GOLD analysis project Ga0272442, IMG submission 200262) | Marine sediment archaeal communities from Little Sippewissett salt marsh, Falmouth, MA, United States - SSM-Form-2O | ecosystem: Environmental > Aquatic > Marine > Wetlands > Sediment ... | reverse complement strand
GTCCGGGGTGCGGGGCAAAGCTCCGGGACTGAGATTTCCGGCAGCCCCGTCGACCTCCGGTGAACCTTCCCCCGGCGACGGACGTTTCAATATCGGGTGGGCATGCCCGGAAAACGTCGTATAATAACACAGGGCCGGTTCTAAACCGGACGAACGAGGAGACGGACGTGAGACGATTGACGCTGGTCGCAACGGTTCTTGTGACAGTCGCTTTGGCGGCTTCGGGGTGCCGCGAGGCCGAATCCCCCAAGCCGACGGGCGAGAGGCCCGGCGCCTCGACGGACGAGTCCGCACCGCTCAAGAAGCGCGTCCGCAAGGCCATCAAGCGAGGCATCGCCTATCTGCACGACCACCGCGGCGAAGACGGCATCTGGGACAAGCACCCGGGCGTCACCGGCATCGTGCTGCTGGCGTTCCTCAAGAACGAGGAAGGCTACAACGACCGGCAGGACCCGTTCGTTCGCGAGCCGGTGAAGTATCTGTTGAGTTTGCAGAAACCCGACGGAGCGATCTACCAGAAGGAACTCGCCAACTACCTCACCGCGATCTCGATGCAGGTGCTTATCGAGACGAAGAACCCCGCATACGCCCCCGCGATCAGGAGGGCACGGGCCTATCTCGTCGGGAGTCAGCTCGATAAAGGCGAAGGCTACGAGACGAGCGACCCGGGCTACGGGGGCATGGGCTACGGGAGCACGCGTCGACCGGATCTCTCGAACACGCAGATCGCCGCCGAGGCCCTCAAGGCGGCCGAGGATGCCGGACTCGAACCGGATTCCGAGGCCTGGAAACGGATGGTCGTCTTCATGAGCCGCTGCCAGAACCTCAGCGAAACCAACACGATGGAATGGGCCGGCGACGACGGAGGCGCCGTCTACACCCCCTGGAAAAGCCAGGCCGCCCAGGTCACGCTGCCCGACGGCACCACGGGACTGCGAAGCTACGGCTCGATGACCTACGCGTTTCTCAAGAGCATGATCTACGCGAAAATCTCGAAGGACGACCAGCGCGTCAAGGCCGCCTACGAGTGGATTCAGAAAAACTACACCCTCGCCGAGAACCCCGGCATGGGTCAGCAGGGACTCTTCTACTACTACCACACCATGGCCAAGGCGCTGCAGGCCTGGGGTGAGGACACGCTCGTCGATGGCTCGGGTGTCGAGCACGACTGGCGGAAAGAACTCACCGAGAAGCTCCTCAGTCTCCAGCGTGACGACGGCTCCTGGGTCAACGCAACCGACCGCTGGTGGGAAGCCAGTCCCAATCTCGTCACGGCCTACGCGGTGCTCACGCTCGAGGAGCTGCTGGCAGAGTGATTCAGCACGCCCCCTCCGCTCGGGGTGTGCCGACCGAACCCTTGTGCGACATGGCGGAGGAATCTGTATGCATAATCGAACGCTGCCCATCATCCTGATCGGTGTCCTCGCGTGTACGTCGGCCTTTGGCCAACCCAAGGCGGAGTGGCCGTGCTTTCACGGGCCGAAGCGCGACAACAAGTCGACCGAGACGGGACTGCTGAAGCAGTGGCCCGAGGACGGGCCGAAGCTGCTCTGGACGGCATCGGGCCTGGGCAAGGGATACAGCTCGGTCGGCATCGCGGGCGGGCTCATCTACACCGCGGGCACGCGCGAAAAGCAGACCTACGTGATCGCCCTGGACCTTGACGGCCGCGAGAAATGGCGCAAGCTGAACGGCCCCTCGTGGGAGGCCACCAGGAGACACGCTGTCGGCTACGCCGGCAGCCGGGGCACCCCCACCTGGGATGAAGACCGACTCTACCACGTCTCCGAGCGCGGACACCTCACCGCCTTCGAAGCCGCGACCGGACGACAGCTGTGGCGCGTCGACCTCTTCAAGACCTACGACGCCCCCGTGCCCAAGTACGGCATCGCCGAATCGGTCCTGATCGACGGTGACAGACTCATCGTCTGCCCTGGCGGCAAGAAGGGCTACATGGTATGCCTCGAGAAGAAAACCGGCAAGCCGGTCTGGGCGAACACGGAAATCCGAGAGGGCGTGGGATACTGCTCGCCGGTCATCGCAACGTTCGCCGGCACCAGGCAGATCCTGAGCATGAGTGAAGCATCAGTGTTCGCCGTCGACGCCGCCACCGGCAAGAGGCTCTGGCACGTCGCTCACGGCAACCGCCGACGCAACAGCTGCACCGACCCCATCTTTCACAACGGTCACGTCTTCGCCACGACCGGCTACGGCGCCGGCAGCATTCTCATCCGGCTCGAAGCGGTCGACGGGGGCATCAGGGCCGAAACCGTGTGGTCCGGGAAGCTGATGGACAACCATCACGGCGGGGTGGTGCTGCTGGACGGGCATCTCTACGGCGCGGGACATAACGCCAAGGGGTGGTTCTGTCTCGACTTCATGACCGGCAAGCAGGCCTGGAACGCTCCGGGCAAGGGCGCGCTGACGTGGGCCGACGGGATGCTCTACTGCCTGGAGGAGCGGGGGACGATGAAACTCGTCGAGGCCACGCCGAAGGCCTACCGCGAAGTGAGTTCGTTCGTGGTGCCCAGCGGCGGTCCCGGCCTGCGCTGGGCACACCCGGTCGTCTGCGGCGGCCGGCTCTACATCCGTCACGCCGACAAGCTCTACGCCTACGACATCCGCGCCAAGTGACCTTCGGGCGGGGCGTCGGTGATTTCCCTTGACAACCGCCCGTTGACCGGTATCATGCGGCAGTCTCGGTCACCTGGGCGACCGGGGAAGTTGACACCTAATGCGGGAGGAAGCAACGTGGCGATCAAGGTCAATGCCGACGAATGTGTAGGCTGTGAGAGCTGTATTCCGGTTTGTCCGGTCGAGGCGCTCAGCATGGTTGACGGCAAAGCCGTCCTCGACCCGGAGAAGTGCACCGAGTGCGGCGCGTGCATCGACGAGTGTCCGGTGGACGCGATCGTCGAGGAGTAGACGAGTCCGCACCCCTTCACGAGCGGTCTTTCGGCGCCGGTCCATGCAGGCCGGCGCCCGCTTTTCTGTACCCGCCGATGTCTTTCTGATTGCACCGGTGCAGGTGCTGTGGTATCAATAGTCCTGTCGGCTCGGTCGGAATCTGCCGACATGATGTGTGAGGAGGCATTTTTTGCGAAACGTCTGGCGGCTGAAGTCCGTCAGGCGATAGCGGTATGTACGGGCCGTGTGTCGGAGGGGGCTTTGGACCGGGTTTTCGAGGCGATCAAAGAGACCGAGACGATGCGCGAGACGGTGCGTCGGCTGCGTGCGGGAGAGGACGTGCGCGTCGGGGGCATCTGGGGCTCGTCGAGTGCGCTGATCGTTGAAGCCGCCGTCGAGGAGACCGACGCATGCATGCTGCTCGTCGTGGCCGGGGTCGAGGAAACCGAAGAGATGTGCGAAGACCTCGACGCCTTCCGACCCGGACTCGCCCGGCGGTTTCCGGCGTGGGAGACACTTCTCGACGACGAGGAGCCGACCGATCCGATCATCACCGCACAGCGACTCGCGGTGCTCCGCGAACTCTGCGAGCGCAAGACGTCCTCCGAGCAGCCTCCTCTCATCGTCGTCGCGCCTATCCAGGCACTCCTGCAGGCGGCGGCGAACCCGAAGCGACTTGCGGAGAACCGGATCTCGCTGGCGGTCGGGGACGAGCGTGACCCCGACGACATCGCCGCGTGGCTCGTCGAGCGGGGGTTCGAGTCGAGTGCGTGGGTGGACAACCCGGGTGAGTTCAGTCGTCGCGGGGGCATCTTCGATATCCTGCCGAACGACCGGTCGAGCGCCTGCCGGCTCGAGTACTTCGGTGATACCATCGAAAGCATTCGTCTGTTCGACGTGGAGACGCAGCGGTCCACGGGAGAGGTCGAGCGTGTCGAGTTCGCCGCGTCGAGCGGCGCGGCCCTTCGCGAAAGCGAACGGGCCGGGGATTCGGTCTGCCTGATCGCCTACCTTCCCGACGACGCGGTCGTCGCCATCGCCGAGCCCGTCAACGTGCAGGAGCGTGCGAAATCGTACATGTCGAGCCTCGGCGACCCGCGCGGGACCTATTCGTACGAAGCGGTGATGCGGCAGACCGCACCGCTCAGGAAAATGTACCTCGAGACTTTCGGGGCCGCCGACGCGATCGATTTCCACGTCACGATGCCCGAGGCGTTTCCCCCGGGTCTCGAGAATATCGTCGCGGGACTCACCGCGCTCCTCTCCGACGTCGACCGTGCGGTCGTCTTCTGCAACAACGAAGCCGAGGCCGAGCGGCTGCGTGAGACCGTGCCGGAAGCATCGCGTGACCTGCTTAGGAAAGTCACCATCCGCATGGGACGCGTGAACCGCGGGTTCAAGATCCCGGACGTGCGAACCGCCGTCGTCGGACACCACGAAATCTTCCAGCGGTATTCCGTGCGCCGGTCGAAGCGCACGCTCGTCCGCGGACGGGCGCTCGAGACCTTCGTCGACCTCGGAAAAGGCGACCTCATCGTGCACGTCAACCACGGCATCGGCCGCTACCTCGGCACGGAAATTCTCGACCGCGACGGGACACAGCAGGAGTTCCTCGTGCTGGAGTTCCGTGACCGTGTGAAGATCTACATTCCGTCGACGCGGATCAACCTCGTTCAGAAGTACGTCGGCGGGTTCGAAGGCCGGCCGCGGCTGTCGCTCATCGGCGGCACCGCGTGGGAGAGGAAAAAGGCCAGGGTCGCCGAAGCCATCGAGGAGCTTGCCGCCGAGATGCTCAGACTCCAGGCCGTCCGAAACACGCGGCCGGGCATCACCTTCGGTGCGGACGACGACGTGCAGCGGGAGTTCGAGGCCGAGTTCATCTACGAGGAGACCGAGGACCAGCTGAGCGTTCTCGCCGAGGTGAAGCGCGACATGGCATCGACGCGACCGATGGACCGGCTCATCTGCGGGGACGTCGGCTACGGGAAGACCGAACTCGCCATGCGGGCCGCGTTCAAGGCCGCGATGAGCGGCAATCAGGTGGCGGTGCTCGTGCCGACGACCGTGCTGGCACAGCAGCATTACATGACCTTCCGCGAGCGCATGGCCGACTACCCGCTGGTGATCGACGTCCTGAGTCGGTTCCGCACGAAGGCCGAGCAGCGGCGGATCATCGACGAGACGGCCGCCGGTCGCGTCGACGTGCTCATCGGGACGCACCGGCTCATTCAGCCGGACGTGATCTTCCGCGACCTCGGACTGGTCATCATCGACGAGGAGCAGCGCTTCGGGGTGAGACACAAGGAGCACTTCAAGAGCCTGCGGGCGACCGTCGACGTGCTCACGCTCACCGCGACGCCGATTCCGCGCACGCTGCACATGTCGCTTCTCGGGATCCGCGACATCTCGGCGCTGGAGACCCCCCCGCAGGACCGCCAGGCCATCGACACGCACGTGCTGCGGTTCGACGCGAAGCGCGTGCGTGACGCGGTGCTGCGCGAGCTCAACCGCGACGGACAGGTCTTCTTCGTCCACAACCGGGTCCACAACATCCGGAAAATCGCGAACGTCGTTGCCGAGACCGTTCCCGAAGCCAACATCGCCATCGCACACGGGCAGATGGCCGAGCGCGAACTTGCACAGCACATGGACGCCTTCGTTCACCGCAAGATCGACGTGCTCGTCGCGACGACGATCATCGAGAGCGGACTCGACATCCCCAACGCCAACACAATTTTCATCAACAACGCCGACCACTTCGGGCTCGCCGACCTCCACCAGCTCCGCGGACGCGTGGGACGCTACAAGCACCGGGCGTACGCCTACTTCATGGTCGACCCGCAGCGTCGGGTCTCGCCGAAGGCGGCGAAGCGTCTCAAGGCGATCGAAGACTACGCCGAACTCGGTGCCGGGTTCCGCATTGCACTGCGTGACCTGGAGATCCGCGGCGCCGGAAACATCCTCGGCGCCGAGCAGTCGGGACACATCGCCGCCATCGGCTACGATCTGTACTGCAAGCTGCTCGAACGTGCGGTCCGTCAGCTCCGGGGCGAGGCGGTCGAGGAGCGTCCGGAGATCACTATTCATATCGGCCTCGCGGCGTTTCTGCCCGACGACTACGTGCCGTCGGAGAAGGACCGTCTGGAGATCTACCGGGCCCTCGAGCGGGTGACGGAGACGTCGGGGTTCAACGTGATTCGCGAGGACCTGCGCGACCGTTTCGGGACGGCGCCGGCACCGGTCGAGGGGTTGTTTACACTGCACGCGCTTCGCGTCGGACTCGAACGTCACGAGGTGCTCGCCGTCACGCGCATCCGCGACCGGCTCGTCTTCACGTTCGCCGATGCGGCAAAGTTCCTCCGCGCGACCCAGCCCGTCCAGCATATGCTGCGAATCGTCGACGAGGAGACCGCACACCTCGTGCTCGACCGAAGAATGAGGACCGTGGAGGCCCTTGTTGAGCTGCTGCGCGGCCTTTTTGCCCCGGGCGGTCCCGTCGATTGATCCGCAAGAATCCTTGACTTTTTCCGATGTGCTTTGATAGACTCATTCGGCCGAAATGATTCCGTTTGCGGAGACTGACATGTCACGAAAGATCCTGCTGGTGTTCCTGGTATGTCTGTTGGCGGCGTCGTGTGCCTCGCGGAAGAAGCAGGCGAAGCTCGATGCGGAGAAGAAGCGGGAGCTGATGGAGCTCGAGGCCGCCGTCGCCGAGGTCGAGGGGAAGCATCGAGCGAAGACCGGCGCCGCGAAACCCGAGCCCGGACATTCGCCCGTGTCGGTGGTGACGCCCGCACCCGAAAGACCTGCACCGAAGGTCGTCGAGCCGGCACCTGAAGACCGTCTCCCGGTACGAACCCTCTCGAAAGCCACCTACGAACCGGATGCAAGCGTCGTCGGGGCCGCCGTCGCCGTGGTCAACGGTGATATCATCACCAAGGAGGAGGTGCTCAGCGGCATTCGTTCGGACCTGGCAGCGGTCGAGCGCGACGCGACCCTCACCCAGATCGGCAAGGCCACCCGACGCAAAGAGATCATCGCCCGGGCCCTGATGCAGAAGGTCGAGCGCAGTCTCGCCGTGCAGGAGGCCCGACGCGTCATCACACCCGAGGAGGCCGACCGCATCGAGCAGAACGTCGACAGACTCGTCAGTGACAGCATCCGCCGCGCCGGCACCTCCACCAAGCTCGAAGGACTCCTCGCCGAGAAAGGGAAGACGCTCAAGGAGACAAAGCAGGCCGAGCTCGACAACCGACTCATCCGGGCACTGCTCATCCGCGAAGTCGACGCACACGTCGACGTCACACCCGCCGAGATGCGACAATACTACGCTGCGAACCGAAAGGGCTACGCCAACCTCAAGCAGGTGAAGATCCGCCAGATCTTTCTCTCCCGCAGCCAGTACACGTCGATCGACGAGGCCGTCACGAAGGCACGCGACCTTCGCAGCCAGATCCGCCGGGGTGCCGATTTCGGAAAACTCGCCAAGCAGCACTCCGACGGACCCTTTGCCGACAAGCACGGTCTGTGGGAATTCGCCACCGAGGGAATCGGGACCTTCCCGCCGAAGGTGGAACGCGAGGCGTTCCGACTCGCCCCGAAACAGGTCAGTGACGTGATCATCACGAAGCTCGGCGTGCACCTCATCCTGGTCGAGGACGTGCGTCCCGCGCGGCAGATTCCGTTCCGCGAGGTCCAGGACGAGATCGCCACGAAGCTTCGGGAGCAGAAGCGGAAACGACTCTACCGCGAATTCATCCGGCAGATCTGGGCGAAGTCCCACGTGGACATCAGCTGGAAATGAGCACCCCATGACGGCGGCACTCGGCATCCTGCTGGCATTGCTCGCACTCGAGGGGCTGCTGCTGGTGGCGTGGCCCGCGCACGTGCGGGCGATCATCAGTCAGACGTCTCCGGGGGTGTTGCGTCTTGCGGGGGTCGTCGAACTCCTCATCGTTCTCATTCTCCTGGTGATCGCTGCGAAACTGATCTGAGGCGGACGTGAGAAGAACGTGTGTATCGGTTGTCGGGGGCAGTGCCGCCAGCGCGCAGGAACTCGCCTGGGCCGAAGAGGTGGGACGGCTGCTTGCCGAGAACGACGTCGTGTTGATCTGCGGCGGGCTGGGTGGCGTCATGGAAGCGGCGTGTCGCGGCGCGAAATCGGCGAACGGACTCACGGTGGGCATTCTCCCGGTCGCCGACCGCGACGGCGGGAACGCGTTTCTCGACGTCGTCATTCCGACCGGCATAGGGTACGCACGCAACGCGATCGTCGCCTACGCGGGCGATGCGGTCATCGCCGTCGGCGGCAGCTCGGGCACACTCACGGAAATTGCCTACGCAACCGTGCGTGACATCCCCGTGGTGACGCTCGGCTCGTGGCGGCTGGAGGAGCGTCCGCTCAGTCATAACGCCCGCCCGGTCGCGGTCGGCTCACCCGCCGAAGCCGTCGAGACGGTGCTTCAGATCCTCCGGAGATGACCCATGGACGACGCCGCCCGCACCGAGGTGCTGCGCATCGCACGCGAGGCCGTCGTTGCCGCCGTCCGAGGCGAGAAACCCCGCAAGGTCGAACCCGTCGCACCCGAACTCGACGAGCATCGAGGCGCGTTCGTCACCGTCAAGACCCACGGAAGACTCCGCGGGTGCATCGGTCAGTTCGAAGCGACGCATCGGCTTGTCGAGGTCATCCAGGAGATGGCGGTCTCCGCGGCGACGCGCGACCCGCGCTTCGCTTTCGACCGTCTCACCGAGGCCGAACTGCCCGACGTCGAGCTGGACGTCTCGGTGCTGGGACCGCTGGAGAAGATCGACGACCCGCTGGATTTCGAGCTGGGCGTTCACGGCATCTACCTCCGACGCGGGTTTGCGTCGGGCTGTTTCCTTCCCCAGGTGGCCACCGAGACGGGGTGGTCGAAAGAAGAGTTCCTCTCCAAATGTGCCGCCGGCAAGGCCGGCCTCCCTGCCGACGCCTGGAAAGACCCCACGACCGAGGTGATGCGCTTCACCTGCGAGGTCATCTCGGCGTGAGCGGCCGGGCGTTCTTCGTGGACAGCGGCAATGGCATTCGGCCCGGGTCAGGGCTTCGCGAGCGTTTCGAGCATGACGCCGCGGAGGTCCCCTGCGAGGTAGAGCGACCCGGTGACGAGGAGCAGATCGTCGGGCCCGGTGGCGGCGAGGGCCGCTTTGAAGGCGGCGGGCTCGTCGGCATCGCAGTGGACGCGCGTCGCACCGCGAGCGAGGGCGAGGTGTCTGAGGTTCTCGGGTTTGGCGGCCCGCGGGGAGTTGGTGACGGTGAAGAAGACCTCGTCGGCAAGCGGCAGCAGCACGTCGAGCGAACCGGGAATGTCCTTGTCGGTGGCCATCGCGAAGAGGAGCACGAGACGCTTCCACTTGAAGTGTCCCCCGACGGCTTTTGTCAGCACTTCCATCGCCATCGGGTTGTGTGCCCCGTCGACGATGACCAGGGGCGACGTGCCCATCACCTCGACGCGTGCGGGTGCTTCGACGCGACCGAACCCCGTCGCAACCGCGGACTCGGGAACGTCCGCCTTCCCGCGTTCGCGGAGCACGTCGACGATGCCGCACGCGACGGCGGCGTTCTCGACCTGGTGTTCGCCGACGAGCGGAATTTCGAGATCGGTGTGCTCGGCGAAGGGCGTTCGGATGCTGAAGACGTAGCCGGGCCCCTCCCGACGTCGGCGAAGATTGGTGAGGGCAATCTCCTCACCAACACCCCAGAACCGTGCGTCGACGCTGGCCGCTACCCCGCGCAGCACACGCTCGGCGAATCGCTCCTGAGGCGCCGACACCACCGGAACGCCCGGCTTGAAGATCCCCGCCTTTTCCGTCGCGATGCGTGCGTGCGTGTTGCCGAGAATGTGGGTATGGTCGAGACCGATGCGCGTGACCGCGGCGACCTCGGGTGAGATGATGTTCGTCGAATCGAGCCGGCCGCCGAGGCCCACCTCGAACACCCCCCAGTCGACGTGCTCCTCGGCGAAGTAGCAGAACGCCGCGGTCGTGAAGATCTCGAAGAACGTGGGGTGCGGAGGCGGTGCGATGCCGCGGATCTGCTCGACGGGCAGGCGAATTCTCTCAAGAATCGCGGCGAGACGTTCCTTCGGAATCTCCTCACCGTTCAGACGGATGCGCTCTTCGAGGTTGACGAGGTGCGGTGAGGTGTAGGTTCCGACCTTGAGGTCGGCCGCGCGCAAAATCGATGTCACCATCGCCGCGGTCGAGCCCTTGCCCTTGGTGCCGGTGATGTGGACGGTGGGGCAGCCAAGGTGCGGATGGCCGAGAAGTGCGTTGAGCCGACGCATGCGTTCCAGGCTGAACGTCACCGGTCCGTAGGTCGGCCACTTCTTCTCGTAGTTGGTACGGCTGTTGAGGTAGGCGATGGCCTGTTCGTACGACCAGCCGGTGCTCATGGGTTTCCTCGGAGCTTACTGTGCGCCGCCGGCGTGAAACTCGTCGATCAGGACGCCGTCACGCCGGGCGACGGCCTTGTGCTCGGGGATCATACGCACAGCGTCGAGAAGATACAAGAGAGAAGCAGCCAGGACCACCATGAAAATGGTCTCGATGCCGAACTGTGCCGCCAGGGCCGCCCCCGCCAGGGGAAGCAGCGTAAGCGGGCTGGTGACGGTGTTCAGGAACCCCATGTAGGAGATGCGTCGATGGGGCGGGGCGCTGCCGATGTAGAAACGGTTCCCGGCGACGATGCTTCCCTGGATGGCCGCTCCCCACGCCGCCAGTGCCAGCAGGTAGACGCAGATCGGCAAGGTGAGCACGACCGAGCTGAAGGGGACGGAGGTCTCGAACCCCGTCGGCAGATGCGGCGCCGACAGTGCGAGCATCGGCATCAGCAGAAACCCGATGCCCACCCCCACCAGACAGGTGCGAAAGCCGCGGCGGTCCGCGAGTCTGCCCCAGAAAAGCGCCGTCAGCCACCGACTGCCCCGCTCGGCCGCCACCATCATGCCGGTGAGGGCGAGGACCTCGCTCAGATCACCCGATCGACACAACTGCTCCTTGCCGTAGGGGAAGAAGAACGCCAGGCCGAGGTAGTTGATGCGGAACGCGATGCGCAAGCCGAGGTAGCACCGGTAATTGTGGTCGACTTTGATCCAGTCGAACCCGCGTCGGACCGACTGGAGCAGTGTCGTTCGCTCCTTGGCGCGTGCCCCCTCCGGTGCGTGCGTTTTCAGCAGCACGACCATGGCGACGATGGAAAAGCACGCTCCCGTCGCGATGAGCACGACGTAGTTCAGCGGCAGGTCGAGCAGTCCGAGGATCGCCTGAAGCAGGAAGAGACTCGCGACGAACCCGGCGGCGCCCCCGAGGAAATTCCTCAAACCGATGAATCGGCCCAGACGGGCGATCGGGATCACGCGTCCGATGATATCCGTGTAGATGCCGTGACCGGACCCCGCGCAGAGACACACCACGAGATACGTCGCGAAGAATACACTCAAGCCCCACGTCATCGAGACGCGATCGGTGCCGACCAGATAGACCGCGATGATCATGATGCCGTAGCAGAAGGCGCGAAGGACCATGAGCTTTGCATACGTCGGCTTCTTATCGCTGCGATGCTCCAGAAGACTCCCGACAAGCAGCTGCGGACCCAGCATCCCCGCCTTGCTGACCACCGTCACCGCCGCGGCCAGGTAGAGCAGCGACGTGCGCCCGAGCGTGTCCGAGGCGAGCGCGTAGATCATGCCGACGAGCACCAGCTCGGGATGCACAAAGACCATGGCCACCTGTCCGAGAACGCCGTTCACAATTCCCAGACGTGTGTTGCGTCGCACGTCTTCGAGGGAAAGGTCCTGGGACTCCCCTGGCGGCCGGGATGACGACTCGATCCTGCTCATGGAAGCTGCATTGATCCGTGACGGTGACGCTGCGAACGCTTCAAGTGATGCTTCACTCCCTTCGCGAAGCCGACTTCTCAGGGTAACCGTCTTTTCCACGAACGTCCACGGCAAAATGGCGGGACGCGCGAAACGGAGCCCATTTTCTTGAACTTCACCGACCGATTACCTATAATCTATCCGCCGGAACGCCGGCGCAGAACGAAAGGACCGTTCCGCGACGTTCTGAGGGGGGGGCTCTGATGCGCCAGGTAAGCATCGACGCGTGCATGCGAATCGTCGTGCTGTTTGGTGTCGCTCTCGCGGTCACGCTCTCGACGGGGGCGGCTCGAGCCGACGGAACGATGGTCGCGCCGAAGGGATGGGACGGTACCGTCGAGGAGTTCGCGCAGAACGCGATCATCATCTTTCACGCTTCGGACACGCCCGGAGACGCCACCGAGGATCTCATCCTCCAGATCCGCGTCAAGGGGAACACCCGGAGGTTCGCGTGGGTCATTCCGTTTCCGAACGTACCGAAGACGGCGCCCGAGGACGCGAAGCTGTTCGATGAGCTGTACCGCTACGTGGCCCTGCGGCAGTCGGCGCGTGTGACCAAGAAACCGGGCACGAAATCCACGGGCGGAGCCTTTGCCGCCGAAGCGGAACGCAAGC
>Ga0272442_10009137_pt1 | contig 12441 bp, 7 predicted proteins | sample SSMForm2O_FD_200262 | JGI IMG/M metagenome (GOLD analysis project Ga0272442, IMG submission 200262) | Marine sediment archaeal communities from Little Sippewissett salt marsh, Falmouth, MA, United States - SSM-Form-2O | ecosystem: Environmental > Aquatic > Marine > Wetlands > Sediment ... | reverse complement strand
CGCGAACTGAAAAACCCGATCATCGCCCCGAGAAACAGTATGGACCATACCTTCCCCAGTATCCGCAGGTACCCCCTCTTCCCCTCGTCTCCCGCTCTTCCCGTATTCAGCTGCATGTTTTTCCGGTCCTTCTCCTCTTAGACTTCTCCGACGATAAGCTTCACGACCTCATCCATATCAGTCCGGCTCACGCTTCTTTCCGCAACCTTTTTACTCAACCTCAGCACGATCGTCCTGTCCGCAACCTCGAATATGTCCTGGAGATTGTGGCTGATGATGATGATTGCCATATTCTCCCTTTTCAAATCCCTTATCAGCTTGTATATGTTTTCAACTTCCTCCATGTCCAGAGAGGCCGTGGGCTCGTCCATGATGAAGAGCTTCGCGTTCCAGTGTATAGCCCGGGCAATCGCGACTCCCTGCCGCTGCCCGCCCGAGAGATCGCGGACCTTCTTTTTCAGATCCAGGTCCTGCAACGCTATCTTTTTCAGCGTCTTCCTCGCCTCTTCATGCATATGTGAATTGTCCACCGTTCTCAGAAACCTGGTTTTCACGGTTTCCCGACCGAGGAATATGTTCGAGCTCGCATCCAGGTTGTCCGCGAGCGCAAGGTCCTGGTAGATCGTCTCCAAGCCCATCTCCCGCATCCCACGCGGCGACTTACCCTCCGTCTCCTTCCCGTCAAACCATATCTTCCCCTCGTCAGGCACGTATACTCCCGATATCATCTTTATCAGCGTGGACTTGCCCGCTCCGTTGTCCCCTATTATTCCCACCACCTCGCCCGCATTCACCTCGAAACTCACATTGTCAACCGCCTTCACTCCCCCGAAATGCTTGCTCACTCCCTCAACCTTCAACAGCGGTCCCCGGTCCATGCCCTTACTCCTGTATTAGTTTAGCCTTGAACTGATCGATAAATACGGCCAGTATGATCGCACACCCCAGCGCTATGTACTGGAAAAACGGCGATACCAGAAGCATTACCAAACCCGTCTGCAGTACCGCTATGATCAGCGCCCCGATCACCGTTCCCCCTATCGTCCCGTACCCGCCGGCCATGCTCGCCCCGCCGATGAATACCGCCCCGAACGAGCTGATCAGAAGCGGCTCCCCCGCGTTCGGCGCCGCACTCGCAAACCGCAGCACGTACACCATCCCTGCTATCCCGTACATCAAACTCGCCATCATGTACGTCTTTATCACCACCCTGTCCACCGGTATCCCCGACAGCTTCGCAGCCTGCACGTTCCCCCCTATCGCGTACACGTGCTGACCGTACCTCGTCCTCGACAATATCAAATGCATTATCACCACCACCACCGCCAGCATCAATACCGGTATGGGCAGTATCCCTATCGACCGCACCCCCTCTATCCCCAGGGGCCTGAACAGGCTCAGCCCGTGTCCCGATGCGTGGTACACCACATACGAGTTCCCTATGTTCGCCACCAGAGGCGGAAGCTCCCGTACCGGTACCCCGCCGTTCGACAGAAATACCGCCCCCTCCGCTATACCCATCGTCCCTATCGTCACGATGAACGGCGACACCTTCATCTTCGTTATGATTACCCCGTTCAGAAGCCCCGGTAACAGGCTGAACACCAGCGCACTCACGAATCCCACCACCACCGCCGAGGCCGGGTTATGCCCCGCCGCGTACATGTTCCGCATGATGATCGCGCCCACCGCCCCGCACAGACCCACCACGTATGACGGCGATATGTCCATGCCGCCCGATATCACCACGAACGTCTCGCCCATCGCCACCAGCATGATCAGCGTCGATGCCAGCAAAACGTTCTGCAGTCCCATGATGCTGAAAAAGTTCACACCCCGCGAACTGAAAAACCCGATCATCGCCCCGAGAAACAGTATGGACCATACCTTCCCCAGTATCCGCAGGTACCCCCTCTTCCCCTCGTCTCCCGCTCTTCCCAGCTTCAATAGCATTTTATCAGGACCTTTTCCCATTACGAATTATGGGGACACAAACATTAATTACGAAAACCGTAATTAAGTAACATGTCCCTTTATTTATATATCAACCGCGTTCGATCCTGAATGTCTTTATCTCCCACGGTGTGAGACCGAACGTCAATACCGAAGCGCTCAGGTCCGCCTTCGCTCCTGAAAGCGGCCTCTCGATGAGATCGGTTTCCTCGATCTCCTTCACCTCGAAACCGAACTCCGCTTTGACCTCGCAGCCCGTCCCCTTGCTCTCATAGAACCGTACGATCAGGCCGTTTCCTCCCTCCTCTTTCTTGAAGCAGGTCATAACGGCGTCACCCCGCACGTCTATGAAAGATTTCGACCGAGGGAGCTTCCCGCCCTTTCCCTCGACCCAGGTACCGCGAAGCGGATGGTTGAGCTCATACCCTCTCTTTTCCGTGTCCGCCTCTTTCCACCCGCCCTTGTGCGGATAGAGCGCATACGTGAAGGAGTGTTCCCCGCGGTCCGGATCCGGATCAGGCTCGTAACTCGTCCTTATCAGGGTGATGCTTATCGTGTTCCCCTTTGCATCGAACCCGTATTTGATGTCCGTGAGTATGCTGACCCCGTAGTCGTCGTCCGAGAGGTCCGCCCACTGCAGCGCGGGGACCTCTCTTCCGTCCGCGTTCCTTTCAATGCTGCCGTACGGTATCTCGTAGGTCGCCTTCGTTTTGCCGAGGCTCGGCGTAAAGCTCGCCTTCAGCATGGGAGAAAGCTCTTTCGGGCCCGCCTTCTCACCCCAGTCTATCGTTGTCTTGAAATCGATCCTGTCCATACCGGCATAGAGGATTATGTCCTGCGTTATGACAGAATGCTCGTATTTTTTCACGACCCTCACCGCTCCCATGACGGGTCCGGAGGCGATTATCCGCACATCAGCCTCCCCGGTGAGCGATATGACCTGCCGTATCGGTCCGATGACCCATGCCGACATATCGTGCGGCTCCTCCAGGTGCACCTGAAGATCGTTGTGCCGCACGAGCTTCGTCGTCGGTATCAGGGAATCGAATTGCATCGTTTTCAGTGGAAAGGTGTGCGTCGGGTACGCCGATTCGTCCCACATGTCCTCCATGACGGTTCTTCCGTTCACCTTGTCGTATACCGATGCGATGGTCCCGGTTTTCGGGTCCACCTTCACCACGAGCTTGTCGTTCTCGAGAACGAAATCATCCGCTGCAATCGATCCGGCACCGGCTTCCCCCTCACAGAGGGTGTAGACCCTGTACCCGAAAGAAGGCAGGTCCTCGGCGATAAAAACGATGTCATCGTCAACGTACTGCGCCGGATAAACGTTCCCGGATTCGTCCTTTACCACGGGATTGTCCGGGCATCCCGGGGTTCGCTTCATCCTCACCACGTCCGTCCGGGTCCATGCGCGGCTGTTGAAAACCATGACCGGCTTCCCCTCTGCTCCGCCGTCCAACATGGACGCCACCCGCTCGAGCCCCTCCGAAATAATATTTTCACAGTCGGCCTCCACCTTTTCAGCCTGCGCGTTCGGCACGTCATAGGTCTGATGTATACCGCTCCCCGGGAGGATATCGTGGAACTGGTTCATCATGGTAATCTCCCAGCCCTCCTGGAGGTCGGGATACGCTCCTCCGTGCAGCATGCTCAGTGCGCCCGCATTCTCAGCGTCCAGAAGCAGACGTTCGCACATGCGGTTGTGCACCTTCGTGTCCCAGTGGGTCGTATAACAGCCGTCGAATACGAAGTTTATCTCGTCGTTCATGACAGGGAAGTCCGTTTTTTCCTTCTCGATCATGGCGTAGTACTTTTCCATGGTGCTGAAGTGCAGGGTCGGGTAAACGGGCTTTGTCTGGAGCTTCTTGACGAGCCTTCCGTCCTCGAACGTGGGACCGCCCCCGTGATCGCCTATGCCGTAAACATACATCACCTTGTTCATGTTCAGACTCTTCTTGTAGAACTGCGCGACATCCACGAGCACCTTCGAATTCATGCCGCCGAGGTAGGAGCTGTTGAAAGCGAGCACCTTCGACCCGTCGGGCCCCTGCCACCAGAATACGTCGTAATCCCGCTCGCTCGCCCGCATGAAATAGTAGTAGTCGACCCCGCTCTTCTTCAGTATCTGCGGGATCGTCCACGGATGTCCGAAGGTGTCCGGAGACATGAAGAGCCTCGGCTCATAGTCGAATTTCTCCTTCAGGTATCTCTTTGCCAGGAGTATCTGATGCGCGATGGCTTCCCCGTTCGCCAGGTTCAGGTCGAGCTCGACCCATGACGGCGCTGCGATCTCCCATATACCCTCCTCAAACCTCTTCCTGATTCTCTTGAACACGTCGGGATGATCCTTCTCGAGCGCCTTGTAGGTGAATGCCTGGCTCTGGGTATAGCAGAGCTCGTTGTGCTCATCCATGACCTTGTCGACCGACTGGGCAGTCGACGTGCACAGGTCGATCGTCTCCTGCATGGGCCAGAGCCAGTTCACGTCTATGTGCGCGTATCCCGCGAGATACAGCTCATGGGCTTTCGCCGCTTTTTCGAGCGAAGAGAGCTCACCCTCCTTCTGATGTATCCAGTCGATGAGTGTGTCGAGCTCCATCCCCGTTACCGTTTCGGGCTTTACCCCGCTGAACGCGCTTTCCAGCACCGCCGGTCCGTTCGGAAGGCCCTCTGCGAAACGTAATTCCTCCAGAAAGGCCTCGATCTCTATCTGCTTCCCGTCCACGCTGCTGTAGCGTATCTCCATCTCCGGAAGGGCCGAGTAGTAAACGACGACACCCTCCTTGCCCCCGGTATGAACCGCGATGGTGTGACGCTCACCAGGATTTACACCGTCCTTGACGAGATTATAGAAGCTGAGATCGAACCAGTTGGGTGCTTCGAGCACCATTTTTCCGTCCAGGAAGAGCTGCCCGTGCATATTGAGCACGGGATTCGCCCACACGCTCCTCCCCCGGACTTTCATCTCCGACCCGGCCACTGGTACCACGTCGACTTTCTCCGGAACGACCGCCTCGATTCTGAACCAGGCATCCTGCGTGTTGTCCCAGTTCATCGGCAGTTCGACGTCGTCCCAGGAAGAGTCGTCATAGTCCGGATCCTGGGGATCGCCCGGTACCGAGCCGAGCTTGAACTTTGCGTTTTTAATGTACCGGTATGTCGTAAGCGCCTCCATGCGCTTTGCAAGAGCCGCCTTTATTTCATCGAGTCCTTTTACCATGTCAGTCTCCTTTCAGAGGTATTGAACGAAACCTGCAATAATATGTATTCCATCCCGTGCAACGGGCCGTCTGCAGCAGACTCCTTGAAAAAGGGCCTCTACTCCTTCAGAAATCTCGATTTAAACTGATCGAAGAATACGGCCATTATGATCACGCTTCCGGTGGCTATGTACTGCCAGAAGGGGGACACACCCATGAGCACGAGACCCGTCTGAAGCACGGCGATTATGAGAGCGCCTATTACGGTGCCCCCCACCTTTCCCACGCCTCCGGCGAGGCTCGTTCCGCCTATGCACACGGCCCCGATCGAGCTCATGAGCAGGGGCTCTCCGGCCGTGGGGGAGGCTGAGCAGAACCGCATGACGTACAGCATGCCGGCGAACCCGTACATGAGGCCCGCGATTATGTATACCTTGACCAGGACACGGTCCACGGGAATACCCGAAAGCCGCGCCGCGCTCACGTTGCCGCCGATCGCATACACGTGCCGTCCGAAAATCGTGCGGCCGAGGAGCAGGGCCATCGCGGTCGCCACGAGGGCGAGAATGAGAACCGGTACCGGTATGATTCCGATAGCCCTTCCCCCTTCAAGTGCGGGCTGTGAGAAAAAGGAAAAACCCTTCTCGCTCACGTAGGTTGCAAGAAAGGAATTTCCGCATGTTCCCGCCAGCGAGGGCAGGCCCGATATGTGCTGTCCCCGGGTAAGCATGAGAACCGCGCCCTCCGCGATGGACATGGTGCCGATGGTCACGATGAAGGGAGGCACCTTCAGTTTCGTGATAAGGAGGCCGTTCACAAGCCCCGGCAAAAGACTGATCACGAGCGTGGCTGCAAACCCGATAACGACAACGAGCCCGGCTGCATATCCCGCGGCGTGAAGATCCCTGAGCAGTATGGCCCCGAATACGCCCGAAAGCCCGACCACGTACATGGGGGAGATATCTATTCCGCCTGATATGATGACAAATGTTTCCCCTATTCCAACCAGCATGATCATGATCGAGGCGAGCATTATGTTCTGAAGGTTCTTCAGGGTGAACAGGTTCACACCTCGAGATGAAAATACAATGATCAATACGATTAAAAAGAGCAGAGACCATATCCTGCCCAGTATCTTTAATACGGATCCCGAGTAGGATCCGGTCCCGGCCTGCATATCAATTGATCTCGCCATTCATTTTTCCTTGTTCTTTTCTCTGCAATCCGTTTAGAAACGGCGGCGGGACGCGAAGTCCCGCCGCCTTCCTGTTCCGCATCTAAAATCAGAGTTCCTGCTTGTACAGCCACTTCAGGGTCTCAGGATCGTCGATATTGTCCTTCGTTACCACGAAGTAACCCGTGGGAACCCTCTTCGGCAGGTCGCGCGCACCCATCAGATAGGCGTACGCGAACAGTCCGGAGTAAATACCCATGTTCGACGGTTTCTGAGCCAGGGTCATGTCGTAGATGCCCTTCTCGATGTTCTCCTTGTCGATCGCGTCAAAGTCATAGCCCATTACCTTGACCTTGCCCGCCAGCCCCGCGTTCTGTACCCCGAGTCCGACTGACACCCGAATATCGCGGCTATGTCGGGTTCGCTCTGAAGCTTCGCGGCCGTCTGGTTCGCGGCCTTGGACGAGTCCGTCTCGTTGTAGTCAATACCCACAAATGTGATATCGGGGTATTTTTCCACAACCTGCATGAATCCCTCGAAACGCTGGTCCGTGGTGCTGATGCCGGGAAGCACGTTCTGCACGTATACCTTGCCCTTGCCTCCGACCGCGCTGACGAGCGCCTCTCCCGCGACACGTCCGCCCTCGGTGTTGTCCGAACCGACGTATGACACCGGGAAGGTGACCGGATGTCCTTTCTCGTAGTTGCCGTCCCCGATGAAGGTATCAACCGTAATCACGGGTATGCCCGCGCTCGTAATCCTTTTGAGCGGTTCAATGAGCGCGTCCTTGTCCGTGGGCACTACCACGAAGAAATCGATGTCGCCCCGAGCGAGCAGGGAGTCGATGATCTGCGTCTGGAGCGCCGCGTCCCAGGTATCGGGTATCTGCGTAACCACCTCGAACCCGAGCGCGTCTCCCATTCTTTCAAGTCCCCACTGTATGGAGTTGTAGAAGGTGTGCACCATACCGGGTACATAGGCGACCTTGGCCCTGTCACCCTTCACCATTTTTTCAGCCGCCTGCACGTTTTTCACTTCAGGTTTGTACAGCCACTTCAGGGTCTCAGGATCGTCGATATTGTCCTTCGTTACCACGAAGTAACCCGTGGGAACCCTCTTCGGCAGGTCGCGCGCACCCATCAGATAGGCGTACGCGAACAGTCCGGAGTAAATACCCATGTCCAGAGGCTTCTGGGCCAGGGTCATGTCGTAGATACCCTTCTCGATGTTCTCCTTGTCGATCGCGTCAAAGTCATAGCCCATTACCTTGACCTTGCCCGCCAGCCCCGCGTTCTGTACCCCGAGTCCGGCCCCCTGGGCGCTGTTCGACTGACACCCGAATATCGCGGCTATGTCGGGTTCGCTCTGAAGCTTCGCGGCCGTCTGGTTCGCGGCCTTGGACGAGTCCGTCTCGTTGTAGTCAATGCCCACAAACTCGATGTCGGGATACTTATCCACAACCTGCATGAATCCCTCGAAACGCTGGTCCGTGGTGCTGATGCCGGGAAGCACGTTCTGCACGTATACCTTGCCCTTGCCTCCGATCGCCTTTACGAGCGCCTCTCCCGCGACACGTCCGCCCTCGGTGTTGTCCGAACCGACGTACGCCACCGGGAAGGTGACCGGATGTCCCTTCTCGTAGTTGCCGTCCCCGATGAAGGTGTCAACCGTAATCACGGGTATACCCGCATCATGTACCCGCTTAAGGGGTTCTATGAGTGCATCCTTGTCCGTGGGTACGACCACGAAGAAATCGATGTCGCCCCGAGCGAGAAGGGAGTCGATGATCTGCGTCTGGAGCGCCGCGTCCCAGGTATCGGGTATCTGTGTAACCACCTCGAACCCGAGAGCGTCGGCGGCATATTCCAGCCCCCACTCGATACTGTTATAGAAGGTATGCACCATGCCGGGCACATACGCGACCTTGAAGGTCTTTTCCGCAACCGCCTCTTTCTTTTCCGCCTTTTCCGCCTTTTCCGCCTTTCCAGCAGCAGCGCCCTCTTTGTCTTTCGATGCCAGTGCGGTACCCGTACCCATCAAAAAAACGAACGTCAATACGAGCACAGCAAGAATAACCAGTTTTCGCTTCATACGATTTTCCTCCTTAGTTGGAATTTCGATTTTTTACACCTCTACACTTAATGACCTTCTCCGATCATCACCTCCTTTTCAATTCGTTCCATTATCTCAGTGACTCGTCTATCATGGCAAGATAATTGTGAACGGGAATATAGCTCGGCACTGAATTACCGGCGCCGATGGCGAACCTTCCTCCGGGAGCACAGCGGTCTATGACATCCCGCACATACGTTCTGAGATCGGGGGTTTTAGCTCTTGAAAGCACGTCCATATCGATTCCGCCGAGCAGGGCTATCCTGTCGCCGTACTTCCCCTTCGCCTCCCGTACCGGGGCCACCCCCTCCATGAAGGAATGCTTGCCGTCAATACGAACATCCTCGATCAAATCCTCCATGATTGCATCGATCTTCCCGCAGGTATGGAGGAAGTAGGCTCTCCCGTTCTCGTGAGCCTGGCGCGCACATTTCTTGTGCCAGGGCAGAAAGAAGGTCCTGAGGTCTTCCGGAGATACCAGGGTCTGGGTGTTATACCCGTAATCGTCTCCCTGGAATACGGCGACCAGCCCGTCGATCTCCAGCAGGTGCCTGTTATAGCTCAGGATGATCTCTCCGAGGCGGTCGGTAACCGCCCTGACCAGGTCCCGGTTCCGGATGAGGCTTATGCAGAGGTTCTCGTACCCCATCAGCCGCACGGTGTGCTCGTATATCCCGCCGGCGTGGCAAGAGATGAAACCCATCCCCTCCGGAAGGTGATCGCATATATACCGGTGCATGAAAAAGTCGCTCTCGCCTACTTCCGGCCAGGGATACCGCTCGAAGTCTTCCCATCCTCCGATGGGGCCTGTCGAGAGTTTCTGCCAGCTCCTCTGTACCGCGCCCGTTTCGTCCGCCGTATCGGCCGTGAGGAGCGAGTCCGCGGGGTATGCGGGCATCATCTCCATGCGTACGAAATCATACCCCATGCGGTACCAGAACTGGATGAAGTTGTCGTACCACCTGAACGCCGCATCGCGGTTTTCACCGGTGAGCGCGCTCTTCCCTTCCCACAAACCGGCCCCGTCGAATACGTCGATCCACTGAATGCCGAGGAGGTTCTCCTCTATCCAGCGCAGAAGTTTATTGTCGATGATGTATTCGACGAGCGGGGGCCTTTCCGGCTCGACCTCCCCGCGCATGGCGGCCATGAACCGGTCTATGTCCGGTTTCGGCCGATCGAGCGGTACGCGTAGTTTCTCCATTTTCCGGATCCTTCGGCCCTCGGCCTATACCTGGGTGTGTTCCATTCGCTTGATGATATCGTCCTGTACCTCGGTGGAAAGCTCCACGAAGAGGGAGCTGTATCCCGCGACCCTTACAAGCAGGTACTTGTAGTCGTCGGGCGTTTTTTGCGCCTCCTGGAGAAGCTCGGTGGAAACAATGTTGTACTGCACCTGGCCCCCGCCCTCGTCCATATAGGCACGGTTCAGGTCCGCGAATCTCCTGAGGTTTTCATCCCCCTCGAGTGCCGAAGGATTGATCTTCAGGTTGAATATCTGGCCTCCGGGCATCCTTACATTGTCCAGCCCCGCGACGGACCGCATGCAGGCGGTGACGCCCGTGATGTCGGCGCCCTGCGTGGGCGACGCGTCCTCGGAGATCGGTGTCCCGGCGAGTCTTCCGTTCGGAGTCGCGCCGACCGCGTGCCCGAACGGTACATTCGACGTAATTCCGCCGAGCCAGGGCCAGCTCGAGCAATTGAGCTTCCCGCCCCTGAAGTCCGCCGGATACTTCTCTGTTTCGTCTATGTAAATATTGACGATGGTCCTGGCGACCGCGTCCGCGTAATCATCGTCGTTTCCGTATTTCGGACCGGAAGCCATGAGACGCATGAGGTCCTCCGCCCCCTCGAAATTGCGGTCCATTGCGTCCAGGACCTCCGGAAGCGTGACCTTTTTTTCTTCAAAAACAAATTTTTTGATGGCCGCGAGCGAATCGGTAACGGTTCCGACTCCGTTCGTCCACGGCTGATGCTCGTTATACCTGCATCCGCCGTCCGTCATGTCCCTGCCTGCCTCTATACAGTCGTCCATTGTGGCAGAGGCGAAGGGAATCGGCATGATCCTGGCATGCACAATCTCCTCGGCCTGTGTGATGAGGAAGGAGTGTTTGACCAGGTTCGCGACATGCGTCCGGTACGCCTCGAGGATCTGCTCGAAGTCGGTAAACGTCCGGGGATCTCCGGTTTTCGGTCCCATCTGCTTCCCGCACATCCGGCACTTCCCGTCGTTCAGAGCGAGCTCGAGACATTTCGCCGTGCACAGCGGTACCATGAATATTCCGCCCGTCTTCCCCGGCACGTGCACCTCGACGCATCCCACCGGTACCCAGTCCCGCGCTTCCCGGAGGGGCACACCCCGGGCCACGACCGCCGGGATATAGACCTTGTCGTTCATGATCTCTGGAAAGGCGTTCGTGTCCCTTATGGTCCTGGCCACGTCCAGCGCGAACTCCTGGGGCGTGCCGTCATGAAACCGTACCGAGAGGTTCGGCTGCATGAGACTCACGTCCCGCATCGCCTTCAGGCCCAGGTAGCTCAATTCGTTCGTGCCGTCCGTTCCATCCGGCCTGACTCCTCCGAGCACGATGTTCTGTCCCATTGAAAAGTTCGCGATATAGGTCGCCATCTCCTCGTCGTAGAGGATCACCATCTCACTGAGCTTGATATAGTAGCACTCGATGAGCTCGAGAATCTCATCGTCGCTCATCCCTTTCTTTTTGTCGCTCTGATAATACCGGTACATGTACTGGTCGAAACGGCCGGGAGTAATGGAGACCCCGTTCGTCTCGATCTGGGCGATGAGTCCCACGAACCACACGGTCTGAACGGCCTCCTGGAAGTCGCGCGGGGGATTTCCGGGAACATGCGTACAGACCTCCGCTATTCGTTCGAGCTCCCGGGCGCGCTGCGGGTCGCCGGCCCCGGACGCGAGCTCGCGCGCCCTGGCCGCGTACCGTTTCCCGAACTCGACGGCCGCTTCGCACACCATGATGATTGCCTTGTAGAAGGGCTCGCTGTTTACGCTTTCGGGGGCGCTCCAGTCGATAGTGTCAAGCTTGTCCTCGGCTTCGGCCCTGATCCCGTTAAAACCCTTTCTCAGCACGTTCTCGAATCCGAGCGATATGTGGCCGATCCCGTTCCTGCACGCGCACCAGCCGAACACCCCGGGATGGTCACAGAGCTCCTGCTTCCGCGTCTCTTCCGGAAGATGGCTGATCAGGTGGCTTTCCATGGTCTTGCCCTTCCAGTAGGGAATCACCTTTTCGACCAGGTCCTTTCTGACCTTGTCCGTGATCTTGAAGGGATCCACCCCACGCGTCGGAAGCGTTTCCATCTCTTCGGTCAGCCACTCGACCGACATCTCGGGGAACACGTTCGCGCTTCTCGGAGAGCTCCCGTTCTGGCACCCGACAATGAGCTCGTCGTCGTGGATCGGCGTCTCTATCCCTTCGAGTATCTTTTTCAGCGCCTTTGCGCGTCGAAGGACGATGGGCTCGCCTTCGGTTTCCCCGTATGATTCGGTAATTAAAAGCGCCCGCTGACTGTCCACATAGAACTCGTCCCTGAGAAAACGGGCCTTCAGTCGCTTGATTCTCGGAAAAACGTCCTTATCCGTGTTCCGGGTTTTTTTCTTCTCCAGCAGGTCCATAGTGATACCCTCCATTTTGAAAAAGTAGCTCTTTAAAACCCCGATATGTGCAATCCCTCTGATTCAAAACGGCCCTTTATCTCTTCCACCTGCTCCGGAAGCGGGGTCCCGATCGTCCGCGCGGGATATTCCATACCGAGCTCGTCATACTCGTGCTCTCCGAGCCTGTGGAAGGGAAAAATATCGATGTGGCAGAGACCGTTCTTCTTCATGAAACCGATAAGCCGTTCCACGTTCCGGGGCGAATCGTTGCGGCCCGGGATAACGGGATAACGGAGGACGATCCTGCACAGGTCCTCCCCGGCCGCCCGTTCGATATTTTTCAGTATAACCTCATTGCTTCTTCC
>Ga0272442_10009136_pt1 | contig 12441 bp, 10 predicted proteins | sample SSMForm2O_FD_200262 | JGI IMG/M metagenome (GOLD analysis project Ga0272442, IMG submission 200262) | Marine sediment archaeal communities from Little Sippewissett salt marsh, Falmouth, MA, United States - SSM-Form-2O | ecosystem: Environmental > Aquatic > Marine > Wetlands > Sediment ... | reverse complement strand
CACGCAACAGAAAAAACTAATGTTTAAAAGTATAAAAAAAATTGACGGCTTTTCATCTACGGGCCTTACACTATTGTTTCAGTCCACGCAGTATTCTCAGCCGTAAAATAAGAAACTATGTTAAAACTTGAATTATCAAGTGTTATACCACCTCCACTCCAAATAGTTTCTCCCCAAAATCCATTTTTTTCAATGAAATTATTTATGATAGTATTTGAGTTTGAATCTATTAATCTTATTCCAAAATATTGGTTAGAATAAATGTTGTTTTCATATATTGTATTGTTTAATCCCTCTACAAAAATGCCAGTTACCTAATTCCATTTTATTATATTAAAAGAAATTAAATTAAAAACCGTATTTTTTATAAATATTCCATCTTCATTATAACAAATTATGTTACCTATGATTTTATTTTTGCTTGAAGATATCATAATTCCTACATGGTCAAATATATTATTACCGCTGTTTTGAATTGTAAATCCAGATACAGTTACTTCGTTTGCAGAAATATTAACAACAGATGAGATTTTTTTACCATCGATAACAGTAGAATCCTTATCTTCTCCAATCAGGTAAATTGTCTTATTTACAATCAAATTTTCAAGATAAGGAGAGCTATCATTATAGACAAAAACAAAGTCTTTTTCACTTGCATTATCTATTGCATCCTGAATTTTCGTATAGTTATTTGGACCAATACCTCCAACATACAAATAATCTCCATCAATTTCAGAAATTATATAGATATTATTTGTATCAAAAGCAAATGATTGTGTATTACAAATAAAGATAAATAAAAAAAGGATTAATACAACTGTAATTTTATTTAACAAAACTTTTAGTTTTGTCATTTTTTCTTACCTCCCCTTGGAAATATAACATAAATGAAATATTTAAAGTTATCATAGCCTATGTTTTTTTACAATTGTATGGAAAAATATGAAAAATGAATTCTTAAAAGAAAGGTTTTTGTATCAAAAGTTGCATTATGAATAAAAAACTATAATCTAAGGGAAAAAATGAAAATAGCGATTCATAGTATGTTTAAATGGCTGAAAAAGCCTTGCAATTGCCCTTATAGATTATGGTAGAAATCTTGATTTTTAGTGTTTTGTGATTAAGGATTTTTTAGTTTTTATTGCAATCACTTCAGGTCAAGATTTTTTTAAAAAATTATAGGGGGTAAATATGAAAAGAATATTGGTCGTTGGGCTCATAGCTCTTATTACAGGGCTGGTGCTTACAAAAAGCATTAACGCAGTTGTTATCACTTGTAAACCTCAGATAAAAAAACAAAACTATGACCTATCTGCTCTTGAGATCAAATTCAAAAAAGAAGTATTTAATGAAATCGAAAAAACAGCGGATAAGGTTCTTGTTAAAGACGAAATTATTGGAGACAGATATGTTAGATATTGGGAGCACATTGTTGATAACATTTTTGTAATGAATGATTCAATGCTACTTCATATGGAACTTTTAAATTTTAAAATACTTGAATTTAAAAGAAGCTGGACCAATCTAATAGTTACCTCGATATATTTTCATGATAGTGAGTTTGGAGGTAATTATGTTTGGAAAAGAAAAGTAGTATTTCCCGACGAAGATGATTGCGATATTTTTTACACGTTCTATTCAGAGCAACAATATCCACTATTTTGTTGGGAGGTTAGATATGAAAATGGCAGTACATATTTTTTTAATTTAAATGAAACTCCAATAGGTTACAGTGTTGCGGCACCATCTGCAAAAGGATTTATTATTCAAGGATATGGTGATTCGGATTGGAGATTTTGGCGAGAAAATGCACAAGACTGGTATGCAAAATGGTATGATTCAATTAATTCAATATCAAGCCCCAGTATTGATCAAATTTCTTATTTCATTAATAACAAATCAATCAACACTGAGGTTTTTTACGTTATTGCACACTCGGGAGGACTTTCTTCGAGATTCCTAGCAGAAGAAGATGCATATTATACAGCAAGCCAACTAAAATATGATATGGAAAATAGAAAACCTATGAAACTATCAATTTTATGTTGTTGTTCTGCTATGACTTATACCGGCCCAGGCAGTCTTTCTTACGAGTTTAGAAAAGGATCACTGAATGATACTGTTACAATCGGTTACCATGATATGGAAAGTTGCCATAATTGGATTAAATCATTAGATTGGCAGGATTATATGTTTGAGAGAATTGATAAAGGTTATACGATAAAAAAAGCCTATGATAGAGCATGTGCAGCGTATCCACAGATAGCAGATTACGTAACATTTATTGGCGACCCAAATCTAAAAATCAATTATAATAACACAGGTGTTTCAAATGATAGTTTTGATGCTTTCAATGAATATTTAAATTTAATAAAAATAACTGCCAATGAAATGATACATTTACTACATTAAGAATAGATATTGCTAATTAATCATGGGAGCATCTAAATCTGTTTTCTTAATTAATTCAATAGCATCTTTGTACCCTGCATCAGCATGTCTTATAACACCAATTCCAGGATCTGTTTTAAAAACACGTTTAATTCGTTCATCTGTTTGAATTGTACCATCACAAACAACTACCATTCCGGCATGGGTTGAAAGACCAATTCCTACTCCTCCCCCGTTATGAATCTGAACACTATCAGCACCAGCTGCACAATTAAGTAATGCATTTATTAGTGGCCAATCAGCAATTGCATCAGATTTATCAAGCATACTCTCAGTTTCTCTATAAGGAGAAGCCACACTACCGCTATCAAGATGATCCCTAGTAATTGCAATTGGACCAATATCGCCCTCTCTAACCATTTTATTAATCTTTAGAGCAAACCTTTCCCTTTCACCATAGCCTAGCCAGCATACACGGGCAGGAAGTCCTTCCCATGGAAGATATTTTTCTGCAAGATTTATCCAGTTAGAAAGTACATCATTTCTTGGAAACATTTCAATAATTGCCTTATCTGTTTTCAGAATATCTTCAGGTTTTCCAGTTAATGCAAGCCATCTAAATGGCCCTCTTCCAACACTTAACATTGGTCTAACATATGCTGGAACAAAGCCAGGATAATCAAAAGCATTTTTTAGACCTCCTTTAAGAGCCTGGCCTCTTAGATTATTACCATAGTCAAATACAACAGCACCATTTTTCATAAACCCAAGCATTGCTTTGCAATGCGTTCTCATACTCTCAATAGATTTTGTAATATACTCTTTTGGATTTTGCTCTCTGAGTTTAATTGCTTTATTTAAATTATCACCATAATAGCCAGCAGGAACATACCCATTGAGTTCATCATGAGCAGAGGTCTGATCGGTTACAACATCAGGTCTGAAACCACCCTTTAAAAGCTGAGGATGAGTATCTGCACAATTTCCAAGAAGACCTATAGAAATTGCTTTTCCCTCATTTTTAGAATTATTTGCTATTTCAACTGCTTTATCTAAATCTTTAATCTTTTCATCGCAAAATCCTGATTTTACACGTCTATCAATTCGTTTTTCATCACATTCAACAGCAAGACATACACCACCAGCCATTTTTATTGCTAGAGGCTGAGCACCCCCCATACCACCAAGACCCCCAGTTAATGCAATTTTATTTTTCAAATTGGATTTGAAATGTTTTTTTGCAAGAGCTGCAAAAGTCTCATAAGTTCCCTGAATTATCCCTTGAGTTCCAATATAGCACCAGGATCCTGCAGTCATCTGTCCGTACATAATAAGACCAAGTTTTTCAAGTTCATGAAACTTACTCCAATTACTCCAGTGAGGGACAATATTTGAATTAGCCATCAATATTCTAGGAGAGTTTTCCCAAGTCTTAAAGACAGCAACAGGTTTACCTGATTGAATAATTAAGGTTTCATCATTTTCAAGTTTTATTAAAAAATTTACGATTTTCTCAAAACATTCCCAATTCCGAGCGGCTTTTCCAGTACCGCCATAAATAATTAATTCTTCAGGGATTTCAGCGTTTTCTAAATTGTTTTCAAGCATTCTTAAAATTGCTTCTTGCTTCCATCCTTTACATCTTAAATTATTTCCAGTTTCTGCCTTAATCTTTCTCCCCATAAAAATCGCTAGTTAATATCTATAGACTATACTTAAATTTTTTTAAAAACAATTGTAGCAAAAGGGAAGGATGGCTGGCCTCACTAGGAGGGGATGGGATGCACTCTAACAAAAACTACCAGCCCGATTCCTTCCACTAAAAACAAATAAATAACGTATATATATGTTTTTCGCTAATAGACCTATAAAAGAGAGATACTTACAACGTTGTTTCCTCTTAGGATAATTGTACCAAGTCGTCTCTTATTTTCCTCAAAAGTCTCTTCAACATCAGACAAAACCATATTCATGTATTCATCGTAACCAGATAGTTTCCCCTCAATCAATCTTCCATCTTTAAGTAGAAGTGAGAGCTTTTGGTTCAATGATTTTTCCAGTACATCTAAAGGTAACGCCATGGAGAAGGTGAAATATGTTTTCCTTTTTAAAGTATTCCCTCAGATTAACCTATTAAAAATGGCAAACATTAAATGGTAAATGCTGATTACAGAACTGCCTTAAGGGGAGGTAATAGCCTATGGCCGATGGAAATATTGTTCATGTGGTAGGCACTGGAACTATAGGGGAACCATTGATTGGACTTCTTAGTGATGCACATGACGAATTAGGTATAGATGAGGTCACTTTTTATAAACACACACCTGTTTTAACAGATAGACCAAAAATAAAGGGGCTGGTTAATAGAGGAGCAAATCTAGCAGTTAGTGAAACCAAAATAAAGGACTTCCAAGAGTTAGGTCTTGAACCAATGTATGATGCTGAAGAGGCGATAAAAAGAGCATCTGTCGTTATTGACTGTACTCCAAAAGGAACAGGACTGATGAATAAAGAGAAATACTATACGAAATACAAAGATAAGATAAAAGGATTCATGGCTCAGGGATCTGAATTTGGTTTTGGGAAGATGTACGCATTAGGAATCAATGATGAAGCAATAACCAAAAAAGATAAATTTATTCACATAGTAAGCTGTAACACTCATAACATTGCTGTGCTGATAAAAACACTTGGAATAGAAAAAGGGGAAAACATACTAAAAGAAGGTAGATTTTTATGTATCAGAAGAGCAAACGATATCAGTCAAGCAAAAAGTTTTATTCCTTCGCCTGAAGTTGGAACTCATAAAGATGAAAAAATGGGCACTCATCATGCAGTAGATGTATACCATTTGTACAAGACATTGGGAATTGAATTAAACGTGTTTTCTAGCGCTTTAAAATTAAATACCCAGTACATGCATTCAATATGGTATGACCTAAAACTTAATTCAAAAATAACTAAGGAAGATGCAATACAAAAATTCATTGATAATCCAAGAGTTGCAGTAACACATAAAAAATCAGCAAATTTAGTATTTTCATTTGGTAGAGATCATGGTCACTATGGAAGAATACTTGATCAAACTGTAGCAGTAATACCAACAATTCATGTTTTAAATGACAATGAGGTATTTGGTTTCTGCTTTACACCACAAGATGGAAATTCAATTCTGAGTAGTATTGCTTCAACTGAAAGATTCCTATATCCAGATACATATGAAGAAAAACTAAAGTTTCTAGGTGCATTTCTACTTCAGGAAGTTTAGAGAAATTATAAAACAAACTTTAAAACCCTATGTTTATTCAAACCAATAGTTAGATTAATTGATAAAATGAATAATGCAAGTAAAACAATTCGTGACCCATTACATGGGGATATAAAAATAGAAGGATTATTTCTTGAATTAATTGAAGCACCTGAGATACAAAGATTATATGACATAAAACAGCTTGGTTTTGCTCATCTTGTTTTTCCAGGAGCACATCATACTAGACTTGAGCATTCTCTTGGGACATACCATATGGCATCAAAAGCTGCAGACCAATTAGGGCTAGATAAGGAAGAAAAAAAAATTATTTCCTGTGCTGCTTTTTTACATGATATAGGTCATGGTCCTTTTTCTCATACCCTTGAGCATATTTTAAGAGAAAGTTTAAATGCTGATCATGTAGATCTAACTGAAAAATTAATCTTCGGCGAACACTTAATTTTTAATGATGAAGAAAAGAAGTATATTGATACTCCCAGTGTTTTTGAAATATTAAACAAAAATAATATTGATAGAGAGGAAATCTCCAATATTATTAGAGGGAACACAAAAGAAAAAAAGTATCTAGGTCAGATTTTAACAAGCCCTGTTGATGTAGATCAAATTGATTACTTAATCCGTGATTCTTACTATACAGGTGTTGCTTATGGTATGATTGATGTTGAAAGGTTTTTACAAACACTTATGATAAAAAATAACCAATTAGCAGTAAGTAAAAAGGGTGTAGGAGTTTTAGAAAATATTCTAATGGCAAGAAACTTAATGTATTCCTCAGTTTATTTTCATAAAACTGTTCGTATTGCTGAATTGATGCTTGCCAAAGCAATAGAAAAAATCAAAGATACAAATCCGTTTGAATTTTTTAAAATGACAGATGCCGAATTAGTAAGTGATTTGAAAAAAAGAGGGAAATTTCAGTATGAAATTGCTACTAGGCTTAAATTTAGGAAATTATTCAAACAAGCCTATACAAAATCAAAATCAACATTAGATGAAGATACAAATGAAATAATCAAAAAATTAGAAAAAATGAATTTTAGAAGAGAAAAAGAAAGAGAATTTGAAGACATACTGAACTTACCTAGTGGGCATATAATAATTGATATTCCATCTTTTGAGTTGTTGAAGGCAGAACCCAGAATTAAACAAACTGATATTCCAATAGTTGACCAGGATAAAGTTAAAAGACTTGATGATTACACTCCAGTTGCAAAAGCAATTGTATTAAGAGAAATTCCAGATTGGACTATTATGATTATTACAGATGGAAAATATAAAGAATATGTCTCAAAGAATGCAGAAAAAATACTTTTTAGTTAAAAAAATTACATTTTTTTTTATTAACATATATGATAATACTTATAACCTAAAAAATAATTTAATGAATGTGCGGTGATGTCTAGTAAAAAAAATATTAAGTTGAAAAATGTAAAAAACTACCTGAAACTTGGTAGATCCTTTGGCACCACAAATACGTGGGGTGCAATATTTGTTGGAGTTCTTACATCATCTGTTATTATTAATGCTAAAAATATTGAGCCTCTAAAAATACTTGCAGATGCTTTCAAAGTACTTGCAATTTCATTTTTTGCTCATGCATATATGGGTGCAATAAATGAATATTGGCATATTGAAGAAGACAAAAAACATCCCCAATACAAATATAAACCTCTTGTTAGAGGAGATATTTCTAAAAAAAATGCAAAAATCTATATATATTTTTGTTTGATTTTTGCAATTGTTTTGTCGTTTGCATTTTATAGAAATTACTCAACTATATTTCTTGTTCTTGGTGCAGCATTTGGAACATTATACACAATTAAAGGAAAGTATATCTCATGGGCATATGATTTGACCCCATCAGTTGGAGCAGCATTTTTAATTTTCTATGGGGCAACAACAATTGGGCAAATATCCTCGGTTACAATAGTTGCTGCGATTTGTGCATTTTTACTCAGTATGTATTCCGAATGGGTTGATGGGATGAAAGATGTTGAAACGGATAAGAAGTTTAAGGTTCCTACAACTGCCGTAAGATGGGGTTATAATCATAATAAACCTCTCACAATTAAGGATCCGAATTTTATTTATTTTTTAATAATCTTAATTTCTCTTGACATTGTTTATTCTATGCCATATTTCTTTAAGTTACTCTCTCCAACATATTTCTACATTTTTCTATTATTAGTAGTTCCTATGCAGGGTTATCTTGTTTATAAGATACATGGTAAGCAAAATAAAGAGTCTTTAAGAAGACATCCTATTATATTTATTGGAACTACTATGTTTCTTGCTTTTGTTCTTGTTATTGATAAAATAACAATATTGGGAGTTATTGGCATATTTATTTTTGTTATTGGTTGGGTGTTTGTATTTTCGATATTTGGCATTCAGTTTTCTCAAGACAAATTTTTGATTCCTTTAAAATAATCTAATTAAAAATTCAAATATATATTATTTTTCGAATAAGGAGAGAATGGGGAAGATGAAGGTGGTGAGGAGAGATTTTACAAAAAAACTCCAATTTCTCCCCCATTCACTATAAAATATATCTCGGGTCAGTATATAAATTTTATTATTAAATTATCAATAATTTTCATAAAATAATAATACAATACATACAAAACAGTATTATAATTTATATATCAAATATTAATTAAAATATAATTATATTTTTTAAAAAAAATTGTAAAGTGCTTAATATTCTATTTTAAAAATTAAGAAAAGATATCATTCCATTCAAAATTCACGTATGGTTTATTCTTAAAAATTTTAAGATATTTATCAGGAAGCTTTGAAATAACTTCTTTAAATTGAATCATTTCCTTTTCCTTTATAACAGTCTTTTTTCTACCCTTGTTTTTTCTACCTTTAAAAGTTATGTTATCGTTTTTCATTTCCAATCCAAAAAATTTGAACATATCTCTTACTTTTTTTGATCTATTCAAATCTTTTGGAACATCCAAAGTATAACAATCATCATGTTTCTTATATTTATTTAGAAATCTGATTGCACGATTTTCTGTTTCAATCCACTCAAGAATAAAATATTGATATATTTTTTTAGGTTCATTTATATGATAAATTGTTTTATTATCAAAATTAAGAAATTTGTATATTTCCTCATTTCCAGTTAAAGTCCATTTAATATAACTATTTCCATCATCGCCCTTATAGTTTAAAGGATATCTTATTTTTCTTAATTGCTCATATCTATTAAAATTGCTTTTAGCAACCTTAAGTGGATTTCTAATCGCATGAATCAATTTCATATCAGGGTAAAACTCCATCGCAACATCAGAAAATGATTTTAAAAAAGAATGATTGGTTTCAACATACAGGTTTGTGTTATTTTTATCTATTTTATCCATCTTTTTTTGAAATAATTCTTTAATTTTATCTTTTTTTCCAGCAGTGTACCAATATACAGGTTTTCCAAACATTGTTGGTGGTGGCTCATGTTTACCTATACAATCGGCTATATTATTATTAAAAAGATATGACAAATATTTTGTACCAGTTCGTCCAGATGTTAAACAGAATATTTTAATCACAGTATCACTTGGGTATAATAAATCTGTTTTTTAAATCTATTTGATGATAGAATTTTCATTTTTTTAAGATAAAATTGGAAAAAAATTGATATTATTAATTGTAATAGGACATAAAAAAATATTTCAAAAAGCATATAAGTATACAATAATTATTTTTATAAAATAATTCTAAAATAGATGAATTCTATGAAAGATAAAAACAAAAAAAAAGAAAATATTATATTTGTTTTTTTAACACAATTTGTCAGAATTGAACATGTATTTGGATGGTCAGCAGTCTCATTTGGTGGATTTATATTAGGAATGACTTCTTTGAAATTATATGATTACTTACTTCCATTTATTGTTTTTTTTATATCTACATTTTGTATAATATCATTTACATTTTCAATAAACAATTATTACGATGCTGATTCTGACAAAATTAATCCAAGAAGAAAAGATTATAATGCTATTGCATCTGGAAAAATCTCAAAAAAAACTGGTACTATATTAAATATCAGTTTAGTTCTTATTCCACTTATTTTATCATATATGTATAGATTTGATGTATTCTTATTATGTATTTTATTTTTGGCTTGGATGTGGCTTTATTCTTCACCACCATTAAGACTAAAAAGTAGGCCAGGTCTTGATATAATATGGCATTTCTTTGCATTTATTTTAATTGTTTTATGGGGTTCACTTATTGCTGGAAAAATCAGTCTTATCAACTGGCTAGCAGCAATCTCTCTTGCAGCATTCAGCTTAATTGGTCAGGTTGAAAATCATATATATGATTATTCTTATGATAAGGAAAGCGGAACAAAAACTCTAGCTGTAAAAATCGGTTTAAAAAAGACAAAAAAAATTCTTACAACTCTTGTATTTCTTCACATTATTCTTTTAATTCCATTGATCATTTTATACACAATTAGCTATTATTATACTATAATTATTGCATTAATTGTTGCAATTATAGGACTACTATTTTTTAAATATAAAAGAAAGGAATTTACAAAACAGATTTTTTTTGTAAAATATTTTACTAATATTATTGGTGGAGCGGTTTATTTAAGCGGCTTGGTTTATTATATTCTTTTTTTACTTGAAACTCCAACTTTAGGTCTTCTAAATATTTTAGGCATATCTTAATTTTCATTAGAAAAATCTTAAAAACTCTGCAATATCAATCTGATTGATTTTACTAACTTTTGAATCAACCTCAATCTCCCCCGTATACTTTAGATGATACCTCCAGTAATTTATAGTAGGCACCTTTAGATAATCAAGATTAAGTGGTTCCATTTTTAATTTTAATTTTAAATTATCGTTATCAACAATTATTGAAGAATTATATGGTATTAACTTTCCATGATCTTTTATCTGTTTTTCAAATATGAAATTAATATCCTTTGGATTAATATTTATAAATTCATCCTCTTTATTTAATACCAAGAGTTTTTCTTCACTACCAAATCTTTTCATAACTCTTGCCCAGGTTACATTAAACCTACCAATAGGAACTTTTCCAAAGTGATATCCCCTAGATAGAAAAGGTGCAAAAATCAGATAAGCATTATGATCATGATATCCATGTCCAACAACATCAATATCCTTGCCGTCTAAGTGAATTACTCCACTAATATTGAAATGTGGGATAACAAGCCAGTTTCCAAGACTATGTCTACCTTTGAAAGGTTTAAAGGTTTTTGTCAAGTTTAAATCAAAACCCCCATTTTTGTCTCCCATAGAAATATCATAAATCCAATCATTTGTTTTTTCGTCAACCTTACCTGATATAATATCACGATTGTTTATTCTAATCAATGGTCTACTATTAGGTCCATAGAGCTTTCTATATGGTGGTCTTTTTCTTTTAATAAACACTAAGTGAGTATCCTTGTATATGTAGCATCCAGTTTGAATAAAACCATAGTTTCCGGCAGTTAAAACGTTTACAAGTGCAACCACACTATAATTATTTGTAAAAATTCCATCATAATACCAAGTTTCAATATGAAAAAAATTAGTCTTTTTTTGCCAAGCATCATCACTAATTTTTATATCTCTAGGTTGAAACTGCTTATTTTTAGTAGACATTTACCTAAATCAAATCCTAATATAAAATTACTCCATCTTAATTTTATCGATTTAAATGATTATACAAATAAAATCATAATTTCTTTATATGTACTAGCAAATAACACTATTTAGATAATGCTGAATATAATATTGATATTTATTGGAATTTGTGCAATACTAGCAGAGTTTTTTACAATAGGATTATGGATTAATGCAAGATGGCAATATAAAAAAGAACAAGCTCCATCATATAGTCCAAAAACCTCTATTATAATACCCTGTAAGTATGCACATGAAAGGTTTAAAGAAAATGTTAATGCAATAATAAATCAGGAATACAAAGATTATAATGTAATATTTGTTACTGATTCAACTGAAGATTCAGCATACAGAGTAGTTAAAGAGATCGCAAAGTACAATAAAAAAATCCATCTAGAAACAGCAGATCCAATAAAAGGATGCAGTGGAAAAATTGCAGCGCTAATCAAGGGAGTTGGTTCTGCAGATGATGCTGAAGTTTTTGTATTTGCAGATTCAGATATAAAACCTCATAAACAATGGTTAAAATACTTGGTAGGCTACCTTGATGATGAGAAAATTGGAGCAACAACCGGCTATAGATGGTATTTTCCAAATAATCTAAAATCATATTTTATATCAACATGGAATTTGACAAGTGTACTGCCCTTCTTTTTTCCCATGTTTAACTATACGTGGGGTGGTTCAACAGCGATGAAAAAAAAAGTTTTTGATAAATTAAATGTAGCTGAAAAATGGAAGAAAGGATTTGCTGATGATTTGATATTAACTGAAGCATTAAAAAAAGAGGAATATAAAATTAAATTTGTACCAAAATGTTTAATAGAAAATAGTGCAGGAGATGAAGGTAATTTTCTAAATTGGGGAACTAGACAGTTCACATGGGTAAAATGGTACTACCCTTTTGAATATACAGTATCTTTTGTAAGAGTTGTTGGAGTAAAAGTTACAATGCTTTTTGGAATTATCCTATTATACCTTGGATATACAATTCCAGGTTTATTGATGGTTTCATCATTTTTCCTTGAAATAATTGCTGGGTGGCAAGCTATTTCAACAGTAAAAAAGCTAATGTTTTACCCTAAAAAGAGTACTGGTAGTTCTCTAGCTTATATTCTCTTG
>Ga0272442_10009135_pt1 | contig 12442 bp, 11 predicted proteins | sample SSMForm2O_FD_200262 | JGI IMG/M metagenome (GOLD analysis project Ga0272442, IMG submission 200262) | Marine sediment archaeal communities from Little Sippewissett salt marsh, Falmouth, MA, United States - SSM-Form-2O | ecosystem: Environmental > Aquatic > Marine > Wetlands > Sediment ... | reverse complement strand
CGGCTGCCACATCATCGGCGAAGACGCCTCCGAACTCATCGGCGAGATCTGCCTCGCCAAGCGCCTCGAGGCCACCGTCGAGGACGTCATCTCCACCATGCACGCCCATCCCACCATGCACGAGGCCCTCCACGAAGTCGCCCTCGCCGCCGACGGCCGCGTGATTCACGGATAACCCACGCCATTCGCCGCGAACAACCTCCGCAGCCCGAGACGATGATCCTTCTCCACGATCACCTCGTCCGGTCGTTGAACGGGTCGCGCCGCTGCGTGCATGAGACCATCTCAACTCGCCGGAGCATCGGGGGATTTGTCGCCGCCACGACGCGGACAGTCACGCACCCTGGATCCTCTGCCTCAACGCCGCCCCCGTTCCGACGCGCACGTCCCCTCAATCCCCCGACGATTCCGGCAGCCGGGGCGCGATGACCGGCCGGCCCGACCCCATCACGGGAAGCGCGATCCGCTTCGGCCTGGGCCCGAAACGCCGCTGAGCCTCATCCGCCTGACGCGCCAGTTCTCGCTCCACCGTCCCCGCCGCCGGCGGCTGACCCGTCGACGGATCCAGCAACCGATCGATCGACCCCAGCGCGATCGTCACCTCCCGGCTCTCCACCACCACCTTTCCATCCTCCCCGATCACCAGATCCCCGTTCGCATCGCGCGCCGACCGCCGAACCGTCAGCGTCATCTCATCACCCGGCTGCTTTGACTGAATCAGAACCACCAGCTCGTTGCGCGAAGCCAGCGGCCGGCCGTCCACATGCGTGATCCGATCACCGATTTGCAGCACCTTCTCCGCCGGCAGTCCCGCCACCAGGTCGATCACCTCGACGCCCGCGCCACGCTCGGCACGCGTCACCACCCGCGACATCGACACCCCCAGCGCCCCGCGCGGCGCGCCGGTGATCTGCTCACGCAAAACGATCAGCAGCCGATACCGCTGCTCCGCCGACAGCCCCACCTCACCGAGCACCCCGCACAACTCCGCCAGCGTCGGCGCGGCCCGTGCCAACGCCTCGCTCCCACGCTCCCGATCCTCATAATCCTCCGCGTCCAGATCCTCGACAATCCGCCGCAGCGACTCATCCACCTGCACCTCGCCCGGTTCACCCTCCTCCGGCAACAGCCGCGGGATGCGCACCGGCGGCATCCCGTCCGGACGCACACGCGCTTCCTGCCCCTGCGCCCCCGCCGCCGCACACAACACCATCAGCCACAGGCCGCCACCACCCCCCAGGCACCACCGCCTGATTGTCCGCCCCGTACGCCGCATCACTCACTGCTCCAGATACTCCGCAAGCTTCTCCGCCCGCGGCCGCAACCACCGCACCTTCCGCTCGATCATCCTGAGAAACGCCGACCCGCTCAACTCACCGAACCGACCCGTCGCCGCAATTGGCAGAATGCTCTCCAGAATGATCGCCTCCACCATGAGCCACGGCACCGCCGATCGCTCCTCGGTCGTCAGCGGTTCGCCTACCGTCTCGTTGTACCCCCACACCAACGCCCGGATACGCTCCACGTCCAGCTTGCTCGACCAGTTGTCCAGATCTTTCGGATCGTCCATCTTCATTGAGAACTGCAGCGCCGCGTTCGCCAAGTCGATGATCCGCGCCTCGTATCGCGCCGAATCGAAATCCAGCACCGCCACCACCGCCCCGTCTCGATACAGGAGATTCCCCGGATGCCAGTCCCCGTGGATCACCCCTCGCGCCTGCTCGGCAATCCCCGCCGCCCCCGCCCGCTCCGCGGCATCGTGATACGCCTCGTACAGGTACTGGCACCGTTGCGCCAACTCCGCCTCCGGATCCGCCGGACCCGCCGCCGTGATCATCGTCGGCGCCTGCTTGATCGCGCTCTCGATCGTCCCCGATGCGTGATACGAACCCATCGCCCCGCGATAACTCACTTCATACCCCCGCAGCAGCCGGTGAAAATGCCCCAGCGCCCGACCCGACTGTCCCGCCGACCCCAGCGACTTGTCATCACGTTCGCCCTCCACGAACCGAAACATCTCGTACGTACGCCCGTGCAGCACCAGCACCGACTGCCCGTCGGTCCGCGTCTTGATCAATCCCGCCACCGGATACTTGCGCCGCTCCAGGTACAGTTGCAGCTCATGGGAAAAGCTCACCCGCCGCGCCTCGTCCTTACCCGGCGCGCGACGCTTCAGCATGAACTCCCCGCGCGCCGCCGTCAGACGAAGCTTCGGCGCCCGCCGCGACCCCCGCACGTACCTCCGAATCCGGTCGATCGGCCCCAGATCGTAATGGCTCAGCACCATCGCCAGTTCATGCGCGCCGTACCGGTCACCATCCGCCCGGCCTTCATCAACCACCGGCCCGAGGTGCGGGGCGTTGGAATTCGATGACGAGTTCGTCCGCGATGCCATACCTGCCTCATCTCCCCGCGACCGACGCCTCCCCGTGCTCCTGGCCCAGAGTAACCCACAATCATGCGCCCCTCCAGTGGAAATGCGCCAACGCCTCTCCTTCCCCGCCTCGCCCAAATCCGCGATCCCCCCCGTCGTCCGGACCGACCCCCACGCGCGGGCGCGACCGCACCGGATCTCCCCCGCGCCCGCCGACACACCGCCTCGCCCTCACTCCACGTTCTGCACCTGCTCCTTGATCCGATCGATCGCCCCCTTGATCTCCACGATCCGCCGCGATACTTCCACCTCCAGGCATTTGCTCGCGATCGTGTTCGCCTCCCGCAGCATCTCCTGCGCGATGAAATCCAGCGTCCGCCCGCTCGGCTCCTCCCCGTCCGAGTCGATGATCTCCGCAAACTGGCTCAGATGACCCTGCAGCCGCGCCACTTCCTCGGCCACGTCCGACCGCTCGGCAAACACCGCCACCTCCCGCAGAATGTCCTCCTCACGCACCGACGCCCCCGTTTCCGCCAGCAGCGACGCCATGCGCTGACGCAGCTTCCCCTGATACAGTTCGATCATCTTCGGCACGCGCCCCACCACCACCTCCAGGTGATCCGCAATCGCCCGGCAATGCCGGTGCAGCTCCCGATGCAGCATCTCCCCCTCCCGCTGACGCATCGCGATCAGTCGACCGCACGCCTCATCCAGCAACCTCAGCAGCACCCCCCGCGCCCGTTGCAGCCGCTCCTCCCCGGGCTCCCCCACCACCACGCCCGGCAACAACAACAACGCCCCAAGATCAACCCGCGCCGAATCATGGCCAAGTCCCGGCACGCCCAGCAACTGATCCAGGTAGCTCTGCACCGCCTTCACGTTGATCCGCGCCGCCGCCTCCGCCGACGTATCCGAGAACCGCACCGCCACCACCAGGCTCCCCCGGCTGATCCGTTTGGCCAGCGCCGCTTCAAGCTCCGCCTCCAGACCCGACAACTCCTCCGGCAGCCGAACCTGTGTCTTGAAGTACCGATTGTTCAGCGAGCGAATCTCCAGCGCGTAATGCGTGCCTTCTTCCTGCGTCGCGGCCCCGCCGAAGCCCGTCATGGAACGAATCATCTCGCGCGTCCCCGCTGCCAACTATGCGCCGAAGCGCCCCGCCGATCAGCCTCCCGTTTCAGCTGACTCTGACTGATCGGCTTGTTCGTCTGATTCATCCGGCGAACCGCCTCCCTCCTCATCCGGTCCTTCACCGGCCCCCGCGTCCGACCCGACGCCGCCCGCTTCCCCGACTCCGGCCTCCTCAACCACGGCCGGTTCCCCCGCCGAGTCCTCATCCACTTGCTCTTCACCTGCTTCGCCCGCCGTCTCTTCCTGACCCGGCGCCGGGGCCGTCACCGAAGTCTGCTCGGCACCCCTCGGTCCGCCCGGCTTCGTCTCCACCCTGTTCAACGCCACCGCCAGCAACATATACAGCACGAACGCGCACACCGTCGCCCACGTCAACGCGTCTCCCACACGCCCGCCGAACACCGTGTCCGTCCCCCCGCCTCCCGCCCCGCCGAACGCCCCGGCCAAACCACCGCCCGACGGCCGCTGCACCAGGATGATCAGCACCAGCGCGATCGCCACCAAGATGAACACAAACGTCAGAATCATGAACATTGTTGATACGGTCATGTTGCCGTGTCCTCACACTGCCGATCGCGCCGGGATCGCCGCCGCCTTCACGATCGCCACAAACGCATCCGCTTTCAGCGATGCCCCGCCCACCAGGAATCCGTCGATGTCTTCTTCGGCAAACAGCGCCGACGCGTTCTCCGGCTTCACCGATCCCCCGTACTGAATCCGCGTCGCCTCGGCCACCGCCCCGTCGTACAGCTCCCCCAACGCCCCGCGGATCGCCCGGTGAGCCGTTTCCGCATCCTCCGGCGTCGCGGTGCGCCCCGTCCCGATCGCCCACACCGGCTCGTACGCAATCACGACACCCCGCATCTCCTCCGCCGACACCCCCGCCAGCCCCCCCCTCAACTGCCTCACATTCACCTCCTCCGTCTGCCCACCCTCCCGCTGCTCCAGAGTCTCACCAATGCACAGGATCACCGTCAGGCCCGCCGCCAGACCCGCCCGCGCCTTTGCGTTCACCAGCTCGTCATCCTCACCCAGCACGTGCCGCCGCTCCGAGTGCCCCGCGAGGACCATCTGCACGTTGAGGTCCAGCAGCATGGTGGTGGAGACTTCGCCGGTGAAGGCCCCGTCAGATTCGTGGTAGACGTCCTGGGCGCCGAGGATGAGGCCCTGCTGGCCGAGGGCGAGGCCCACGGCCTGGAGGTAGGGAAAGGGGGGGAAGACGGCGACGTCGCAGGCGTCGATGAGGTCCCGGCAGCCGGTGGCCACCTCGCCGGCGAGGGTGGCGCCGGTGGCGAGGTTGGTGTTCATTTTCCAGTTGCCGCCGATGATGGGCTTGCGGTGGGCCATGTGCGGTCTCCGGGGAGGGGGAGCGCGAGTGCGGGGAAACGAATCGTTGAGGATATCACGGCGCGCGGGCGGTGACCAGCGGGGGGATCGGAGAGGGCGCGCGGGGTCCCGGGGACTCCCGTCCCAGGGGTTTGAGGGGGAGCGGGGGGTGGGATGCGGAGGTGCACGCGGGGGGTGCCGGGCGTTTCGGTGACTGGCGCGGAGCGGGTCAGGGGATACGTCGGCGGGTGGGGCGGGCGAGGGCGGTGAGCGCGAGGAGGGCGAAGGCGGGCGAAGCGGGGATGGCGACGATGCGCATCTCGCCGATCGCGAAGGTCACCTCGGCGGAGACGTTGACGGCGGTGAGGGTTGCGCCGCCGGTGGTATAGAAGCCGAAATGGCTCGCGCCGCCGTCACCTTCAATGGGAATGCTCTCGATGTCCTTGATGATCTCGGCTGAGGAGCCGTCGGAGGCATAGCCGGTGATCGTGAACGTGAAGACGTCAAACGGGTTGGGTGAGAGGTAGGCGTCGAAGCCTCCTACACCTGCGGGCATGGTGTAGGTGGCTGTGGTTGCCGGGCTGAGGAAGACCTCGCCTTCGTAATCATGGCTCCACGTCGCCCAGCCACCTTCGTCTCCCAGGGTCGTGTGGCGAGCCTCATGGACCGGATCCAGCAGGACGTCGCCGAGCGTGGTACTCCAGGAGTAAGTCAGCTCGTAGGGCGGGCCGAACTCGTGGCCGTTGATGATGACTTCCATTGGGCCGTAGGGGACAGAGGCCTCGAAGAGGCCCCAGCCTCCTTCGAGGGTGGTATCGCCAGCGACGCCGACGATGCCGGCGCTGGCGGTGGAGCATGCGGCGGCAAGGGCAATGGTCGTTGCTACGGCGCGCACGGTCACGTGGCGGCGTCGAGCCGTCGTGCGTTTGAGCAGGTCGAACAGGGCGGTAGTGTGTGCGGGGCGGTGTGCGGTGTTCATGGTCTTCTCCCGTTCGTTCTTCGATTCGCTTTTTCGTGCGGAGGGTCACGGAGCGCGGAGACGCCGATCGCGTTGCGGATCAAGGGGCTGAGATTGCGTCGGGTTGCACAACGATGTTGCGGGCCACCAAGCGGCCGTCGGCGTTGTCGTTGCCGGGTGGTTCTCCTCTCTCTTCTCGGCGTCGATTCCTCTCGGTTCATCGAGGAGTCGGTTTGCATCAATACAGACAGATTCAAGGGTTGACGCGGTGGTGTCAAGAGAAAGAGGGCGAAAACCCGGGACCGCAAGCGAGGCGGGGTGGGGGTGATCTGGAGGATTGTGGTGGGGTTGCTCAGGTGCGGCTTGCGACGACAGAGCGGTCAGGGGGACTCGTGGCCGCATTCGGGGCAGCGCGGGGTGGGGAGGCCGGTGAGGTTGTAGCCGCAGCGGAGGCAGAAGGGTGAGGGCGGGGGTCGCCGGAGGAAGCGGGACATTCTGGCGGCTCGGGAGGCCCATCGGGCGATGATTGCGGCGAATGCGGTGAGGCCGAGGGCGACGGCGACGCCGAGGGGGCAGATGTGCCAGGAGCCGGCCGGGGGATCGGAGAGTTTCCACTTGTAGTCGACGTAGATGAGCCAGCCGGGGATCCCGTAGGTGGTGGCGATGCGGTAGCGGATCATGCTCTCGGGGGTGTGTTGGATGGGGCCGGTGGAGTGGGGCACGCCCCAGATGGCGGCGGTGGCGGCGAGGAAGCCGGCTGCGGCGAGGATGCGGAAGATGATCCGGCGTTGGCGGACGCGGAGGTGCATGAATGTACTGGTGGGTACGGGGGCGGGGCGGGGCACGTTCGGGGAGGATGCGAGAAGGGGGGGTAAGGGCGCGAAAAAGACTCCCAACCCTTTTGGGGGCTGAGTTCGGGGGCGCGGCCCGCTGATGCGGGCGGTGCCGGGAAAGGGGGTCGGGGGCGGGACGGGTCGCTACACTTGGGCGTTTCACTGGCGCGTGAAGCGAAACGAGCGAGGTTTTATGGCGACCCAGAGTGCGGCGATGATCAAGACGGCCTCGGAGATCCGGCGGGAGTTCTTCGAGTTCTTCCAGGAGAAGCACGGGCACGTGTATGTGCCGTCGAGCCCGGTGGTGCCGCACGGGGATCCGACACTCCTCTTCACCAACGCGGGCATGAACCAGTTCAAGGACATCTTCCTCGGCCGCGGCGACCGCCAATACACCCGCGTCGTCAACACCCAGAAGTGCATCCGTGCCGGCGGCAAGCACAACGACCTCGAGGATGTCGGGAAAGACCTCTTCCACCACACCTTCTTCGAAATGCTCGGCAACTGGTCCTTCGGCGACTACTTCAAGGCCGAGGCCATCGACTGGGCCTGGGACCTGCTCGTCAACGTCTGGCGCCTCGAACCCGACCGCCTCTATGCCACCGTCTTCGCCGGCGAGCCGACCGAGGGCACCGAACCCGACCTCGAAGCCGAGGAACTCTGGAAGCGCTTCCTACCCCCCGACCACATCAGCCGATGGGGCAAGAAGGACAACTTCTGGGAGATGGGCGAAACCGGTCCCTGTGGACCATGCAGCGAAATCCACTACGACAGCCGGCCTCCCGATGACCGACGCGCCCTCCCCGGCGACCAACTCGTCAACCAGGCCAACCCCCACGTCATCGAAATCTGGAACCTCGTCTTCATCCAGTTCAACCGCGCCCCGGCGAGCGACGGCCGACCCGGCCAGTTGACCCCACTGCCCGCCAGGCACGTCGACACCGGCATGGGCTTCGAACGCGTCGTCCGAATCATCCAGGGCAAACAGAGCAACTACGACATCGACCTCTGGCAGCCCATCTTCAACGCCATAAAACAACACACCGGCGCCCATCACTATCAGGGCGCGCTCGACGATCCCATCGACGTCGCCTACCGCGTCGTCGCCGATCACGTCCGATGCCTCACCGTCGCCATCAACGACGGCGCAATGCCCGGCAACGAAGGCCGCGGCTACGTCCTCCGACGCATCCTCCGGCGAGCCGTGCGCCACGCCCACCAGACCCTCGCCGTGCAGGGACCCGTCCTCTGCCATCTCGTCCCCGCCGTCGTCCAGTCCCTCGCCGATGTCTTTCCCGAACTCAACGACAAGCCCGACCGCATCGCCCAGATCATCCGCGACGAAGAGGAGAGTTTCCTGCGGACCGTCGACCGCGGCATCGCCCTCTTTGACCTTGCATGTGCCAACGCGGTCGGTAGGGAGTATGCAGGCTTAGTTGGTCCTGACGTTATTTATGCTGGTGCTCAGCCTGTGGCGTTCTGGGAAGGCCAGATGAGTGAACGCCAGGCTGTTCGCGAGGCATCGGAGGGCTTGAACTTCGTTGATCGATTGTCGGGTGAACACCGGTCAGTTTCCACTGCACAGGCGATGACTGACCTTCAAGCAAAGGGCAATTGGCCAGTGTGTATAGGTGCGGAGGACGCCTTCAAGCTCCACGACACCTACGGCTTCCCCATCGATCTCACCCGCGTGATGGCCGAAGAGCGCGGGATGACCGTCGATGAAGACGGTTACGAGAAGCTCATGGAGCAGGCCCGCCGCATCTCCCGCCGCCACGCCGTGTCCGAATCCGAACTCGAACTACCCCCCGACGCCATCGCCAAGCTCGAACACATGGGCGTCAGGAAAACACAGGACCATTACAAGTACGACCCCAAGCCCCTCACCGCCCTCGTCAAGGCCATCTGGGACGGCGCCACCTTCGACGACCGCGCCCATCTCGGCTCCACCGTCGCCGTCATCCTCGACCGCACCAACCACTACGCCGAGGCCGGCGGACAGCTCGGCGACAAGGGCACCATCTTCACCGACGTCCTCGACCCCGGCAGCGCGCCGGCGCGCGGCTACGGCGGCCGAGAGGAATCCGGCGCCTGCCGGTTCAAAATCCACGACACCCGCGAGTTCGGTGATTACATCCTCCACATCGGCCGCGTCGTCGAGGGAAAGCTCCGCGTCGGCGAGAAGGTCAACATCCACGTCGATCCCGATCACCGTCGCCCCACCCTCGCCAACCACACCGGCACCCACCTGCTCAACCACGCCCTCCGACAGGTCCTCGGCGACGAGATCAACCAGCGCGGCTCACTCGTCGCCCCCGATCGCCTCCGCTTCGACTTCTCCTGCACCCACGCCATGTCCGCCGCCCAGATCGAAACCGTCGAGGCCCTCGTCAACAACGCCATCGAAGACGCCCTGCCCGTCTGCCACGACATGGCCCCCCTCGATCAGGCCATGCGCATCCACGGCCTACGCGCCGTGTTCGGCGAACGCTACCCCGACCCCGTGCGCGTCGTCAGCATCGGCAAACCCGTCGCCGACCTCCTCGACGATCCCGCCAATACCGACTGGTACCGGTACTCCATCGAGTTGTGCGGCGGGACGCACCTCGCCTCAACCGATGAGACCGGCGCGCTCGTCATCGTCCACGAGCAGGCCCTCGCCGCCGGCGTCCGACGCATCCTCGCCCTCACCGGACCCGCCGCCCGCGCCGCCGTCATCACCGGCCGCGAACTCGAAGCCCGCCTGCGCGACGCCGCCAACCTCCCCGACGACACGCTCCTTGAGAAGTTCGACGCCCTCGCCGAGCAGTTCGAACACCTCACCATGAGCAGCACCGCCAAGCACCGCCTTACGCCGCTCATCGACGCCCTCCGCCGGCGCGTCAGGACCCTACGAAAAAACGCCTTCACCACCGCCCGCGGCAGTGTCGTCGATCAGGCGCGCAGGATCGCCGACGAATGCGACGAGCAGATCATCGTCCGCCTGATCGTCGGCGCCGATCGGGACACGCTGCTCCCGGCGATGGATGTCATCCGCGCCAAGCGCCCCGATTCCGCCGCCATGCTCTTCGCGCCCGATGAACAGGCCGGAAAGGTCGCCATCGCCGCCGCCGTGCCAGACGACCTCATCAGGCGCGGCCTCAAGGCCGGCGACTGGGTCCGCCAAGCCGCCAGGCTCTGCGACGGCGGCGGCGGCGGTCGCCCCGACCTCGCCCAGGCCGGCGGCAAAAACCCCGCCAACGTCGCTCAAGCCATGGCCGCCGCCAGGTCCTTCGCCCAAGACGCCCTGCAAATCTGACCACGCCCCCGCCCCACCATCGCGCCGGCGTCACGAAATAAACCCAACAACCTCAACCGGGACCAGCGACCATGAGCCAGCCGCCCCATTCACCTCCCTCCCGCCGTGCGTTTCTCCAGCGCTCCGCCGCCGCCCTCGCGGCCGTCGCCTCACCGGCTCCCCTCTTTGCGAAATCCCCCGCCATGACCACATCCCCGCTGTTCAAGATCTCCCTCGCCCAGTGGTCGCTACATCGCACGCTCCGCAAGGGCGACCTTGACGCACTCGACTTTGCCAAGGCCGCCAAGGAAGACTTCGGCATCGAGGCCATCGAGTACGTCAACAGTTTCTTCAAGGACAAGGCCGAGGACGAGGCGTACCTCAAACAGCTCAAGCAGCGCGCCGCCGACCATGGCGTCAAGAGCCTGCTCATCATGATCGACGGCGAAGGCGCGATCGGCGATCCCGACGACGCCGACCGAAAGAAGGCCGTCGAGAACCACTTCCGATGGGTCCGTGCCGCCAGGTTCCTCGGCTGCCATTCCATCCGCGTCAACGCCCAATCCGAGGGCGACTGGGAAACCCAGATGAAGCTCGCCGCCGACGGCCTGGCACGCCTCACCCAATACGCCGCACAACACGAGCTCAACGTCCTCGTGGAGAACCACGGCGGCCTCTCCTCAAACGGCCGGTGGCTCGCCGCCGTCATGAAAACCGTCAACCACCCCCGATGCGGAACCCTCCCCGACTTCGGCAACTTCTGCCTCGACTGGAGCAAACGCGACCAGCCCGAGGCATGGTACGACCGCTACCAGGGCGTCAAACAGCTCATGCCCTTCGCCAAGGCCGTCAGCGCGAAATCTCACGACTTCGACGAGCACGGCGACGAAATCCACACCGACTTCCGCAAGATGATCCGCATCGTCCTCGACGCCGGCTACCGCGGCTACCTCGGCATCGAGTATGAAGGCGGCGGCCTCCCCGAACCCGATGGCATCCGCGCCACCAAGTCACTGCTCCTGAAGGTCCGAAAGGAACTCGCCCGAGACGACGCCTACGCAGCCCAATAACCCTGCCGGACACCGCGGTCACCTTATCGATCGCCGACTTGGCAGCCCAAACCGATTATGCCGCCCCCATTCATCGCCATCCGACACCGCCGATGGACCGCCTCTCACCGCCGTCCGATTGAACCACCGGGGAGAAGGGTGACCGGGAATGAGCGACTGCCAACGCCCGGATAATGCGGACCCGTCCGGCGACCGGCGCACCGCGCCGCGCGATGATCCCGCCGAGCGCGCCCACCACGACGCCATCTTCGCCCTCGCCCGCGCCGCCGAACTCCACGACGCCGACACCGGAAACCACGTCATCCGCATACGGCTCATCGTCCAACGCATCGCCGAACATCTCGGCATGTCCGACGCCAGGGCCCTGGCCTATGACGCCATGCTCCATGACGTCGGCAAGCTCACCATCCCCGACGACGTGCTCAAAAAACCAGGCCGGCTCACCGACAAGCAACGCAGATCCATGGAATCGCACACCGTCCGCGGCCAGCGCCTCCTCTCCCGCCGCCCCTCCATGAGCCGCGCCGCCTGCATCGCCCGCAGTCACCACGAATGCTGGGACGGCTCGGGCTATCCCGACGGTCTTCACCGCGAGCAGATCCCCATCGAGGCCCGCATCACCGCCGCCGCCGACATCCTCGACGCCCTCGTCGCAGATCGATGCTACAAGGAATCCTGGACCTACCGCGACGCCCTGCGCCAGGTCTGCACCCTCGCCGGAACCAAGCTTGATCCCGCCGTCGTCGACGCCCTCAAACGATGCGACGCCGACGGCAGCCTGCACGATATCTTCCGCCCCGCCGCCTACCTCGACAACCCCCCCCACCACACCCACGATCAGACACCCCGCACCGACGAACACGCCGCCTGAACTCCCCCCACCACCGGTCTTCAACCCGCCTACTGGATCGACGTCAGCCGCACGTCCAGCATGAGATGCGTATTCCGCGGGATCTGCTTCCCCCCCTTCCCGTATCCGATCCGCCCCCAGTGCTTGTGCGGCGGACAGTCCGCCACGCGCCTGCCGCCTCTCCGCATCCCGGGGATCGTCTCGTCGAAACCGGCAATCACCGCCCCCGCGCCCAGCGTAAAGCAGAACTCATCGTCCTTCAGCAACTCCGTGCCGTCCGGCAGCGTCACCCGGTAGGCAATGCACACCACATCCCCGGCCTCCGCCGCCCGGCCCCTCCCCACCGTCTCCTCCACGATCCTGATCGGCGTCTCCGAGACCTTCACCTCCGTGGGCCGGCATCCCCCCAGCCACGGGCACGCCACCGCCGCGATCAACGCCCCCGCCACCGCCATGCTGCATCGTCTCATAGCGCCGTTATCGGCTTGATCCGCCCCTGCCTTCGCCCACCCTTCACGCCAAAACGCGGGCCGGTACACCCGCCGCCCGGCAATCATCGCCAATATCGGCCGTCACCACCGACCCCGCCCCCACTGTCACCCGCCGCCCGATCCGCACCGCCG
>Ga0272442_10009134_pt1 | contig 12443 bp, 9 predicted proteins | sample SSMForm2O_FD_200262 | JGI IMG/M metagenome (GOLD analysis project Ga0272442, IMG submission 200262) | Marine sediment archaeal communities from Little Sippewissett salt marsh, Falmouth, MA, United States - SSM-Form-2O | ecosystem: Environmental > Aquatic > Marine > Wetlands > Sediment ... | reverse complement strand
AGCCCCATGATCACGGTCTGCATCAGCGACGCATCTTTCCCTGCGCCCATACTTTCAAAAATACGTGGCGCATAATAGAGCGCTACATTTATCCCGACAAATTGCTGGAATACCGAAAGCAAAATCCCTATTATTATAATAAGTACGCCATAGGAAAAAAGCTTTGCCGACGATCTTTCCACCGTGGTTTTTATGTCATCAAAGATTACTTTAGCCCTCTCCGGGCCATTAATCCTAGCAAGGATGCTCAGGGCTTTATTATCGTGGTGGCTTAACACAAGGTAGCGCGGGGTTTCCGGGACAAAAAACAACAGAATTCCGAAAATCCCTGCCGGTATCGCTTCTGAAACAAACATCCGCCTCCAGCCGATGCTGTCGATCCATTCAAGGGTTTGCCCGCTGGCAATTCCCCAGTTTACAAAATAGACGACAAGCATCCCGAAGATAATGGCAAACTGGTTCAGGGAAACCAGCCGGCCCCGGATGTCGGCAGGGGCAATTTCACCGATGTACATCGGGCAGACCGCCGAAGCAAGCCCGACGCCAATCCCCCCGGTTATCCGGTAAAAATTGAACATGTATAACAACCCCATTGTCGGTTCCCCTCTTTGAAAAAACAGGAACTCGGGATTGCCCGATCCCAGGGCGGACAGGAAGAATAAAACAGCCGCAATAATAAGCGTTTTTTTCCTTCCCAGTTTTGAGGACATCAGGCCGGAAATAACTCCACCTAAAATGCAGCCGATCAGGGCGCTCGAAATGGTTGCGCCATGCGCCCATGAATTAAGCCCCAGCCCGTTTATCAGGTAAGCCTGGATTGATTTCTCGGTGCCGGAAATAACGGCAGTGTCATAGCCAAATAACAGCCCGCCTAAGGTAGCAACCAGGGTTATGCCAATAATGTAAAACGTGTTACGCCCTTGCATAGAATCAAATAAACCAGTTGATCAGTTGTTCAAGCAACTCCTGTTTCCCACTTGCCTGAACAGGTTCGCCAACTTCTTTAGCGAGGGCATACATCTCTTCAAGTGAAAGTTTGCCGGCTTCGAATTCGGCGCCTTTCCCACTGTCGAACGAGGCATACCTGTCTTTCCTCATTTTTAGGTAATCCGATTCATTCAGGATTTTATCCGCAATAATCAACGACCGTGCAAACACATCCATGCCACTGACATGGGCTATAAAAATATCTTCAAGGTCAGTAGAATTCCGGCGTGTTTTAGCGTCGAAATTGATGCCGCCATTGGTAAAACCGCCAGCCTGCATTATTTCGAGCATGGCCTCGGTAATTTCATAAATATTGGTCGGGAACTCGTCTGTATCCCAGCCGTTCTGGTAGTCGCCTTTGTTGGCATCGATCGAACCGAGCAATCCGGCATCAGCAGCCATGCGCAGGTCGTGTGCAAATGTATGCCCGGCCAGAGTAGCATGGTTGACCTCGATGTTCAGTTTGAAATCTTTATCCAGACCGTTGGCTTTCAGGAATCCGATCACTGTTTGGGCATCGTAATCGTACTGATGTTTTGTCGGTTCCATGGGTTTCGGCTCAACGAGGAAAGTCCCTTTAAACCCCTGTTTGCGACCATAGTCGCGCGCCATCCGCAGGAATTGCCCCATGTGTGCCAGTTCGCGTTTTGTGTCGGTGTTGTGAATGCTCATGTATCCTTCGCGGCCGCCCCAGAAAACATAATTTGTCCCCCCAAGGGCAATGGTTGCATCGATAGCGTTTCTAATCTGAACCGCAACATTTGTTACCACGTTGAAGTCCGGGTTGGTTGAAGCGCCATTCATATAACGCGGGTCGGAAAATACATTGGCAGTTCCCCAAAGCAGTTTAATCCCCGATGCTTCCTGTTTGGCTTTGGCTATATCGACCATTTTCCCGAGGCGCTTTTCAATCTCGAAGACCGAACCGTCGCCTGCCATATCAACATCGTGGAAGCAGTAAAACGGGATGCCTGTTTTTGTGATAAACTCAAATGCCGCATCCATCCGTTCTTTGGCGGCATCCAGTTTATCATCGGCGCCGTCCCACGGGAATTCTTTTGTCCCGGGGCCAAACGGGTCGCCGCCAGTGCCGCAGAAGGTGTGCCAGTAAGCCACTGCAAAACGCAGGTGCTCTTTCATGGTTTTCCCTGCTACTACCTTGTTTTCATCGTACCATTTGAAAGCAAGCGGATTCCTTGAACCCGGGCCTTCAAACCTGATCTTCCCGATGCCGGGAAAATACTCCTTGTTTCCTGTTAATACATCCATAATTTTTAATATTTATTGATTTTCAGAATTTTAATTTATAAGAATTAATCCAGCACTTTATTCAGTTCATTTAACCATTTTTTATAAGCTTCATGGTATTCATTGGTTTTTGAAATATCCGGTTCAACGGTATCCAGTTTTTTAAGGTTTGAAAAGGCTTCATCAGCCGATTTGTAAAATCCAGAGCCAATCCCTGCGCCGCGTGCTGCCCCGATCGATCCGTCGGTATTATATAACTCGATGGTTGCTCCTGTCACACCGGCAAGTGTATCCCTGAAAACCGGGCTCAGGAACATATTGGCTTTCCCGGCGCGGATCACCCTGGCGTCGATCCCGATTTCTTTCATGATGTCCATCCCGTATTTGAATGAAAATACAATGCCTTCCTGAGCTGCCCTGAACAGGTGAGAGTTGGAATGCACATTAAAATTCAGCCCGGCGATATGTGAGCCGATGTTTTTATTTTTGAGCACACGTTCGGCACCGTTTCCGAACGGCAGGACCGAAAGCCCGTCTGACCCGATCGGAGCTTCCGCAGCTACTTCATTCATCAGGTCGTATGAAAACCCGTTTCCTGCATATTTTTTCAGCCACGAATTTAAAATGCCGGTCCCGTTAATACATAACAGCACGCCAAGCCGTGGCGCATTTTCTGAATGGTTTACATGGGCAAACGTATTCACCCTCGAAAAGGGGTCGTACTTGATTTCTTCACTCACACCGTACACCACTCCCGATGTGCCCGCAGTTGTGGCAATATCCCCGGGATTCAGGACATTAAGCGACAGTGCATTATTTGGCTGGTCGCCGGCACGGTAGCTGATTTTTGTCCCCGCTGCAAGCCCCAACTCTGTAGCGGCTGTTTCGCTGATTTCGCCCTGAACTGAAAATGTAGGCACTATTTCGGGAATAAGTGATTTGTCAAAACCATAATGGTCGAGGATGAGGCTCGCCAGTGCTCCTTCCTTAAAATCCCACATGATCCCTTCAGAAAGGCCACTCGCCGTGGTTTTAATTTCGCCACTCATTTTCATGGCAATGTAGTCGCCGGGGAGCATAATTTTGTGAATCTTCCCGAAAACCTCCGGTTCACTGTCTTTTACCCATTTCAGTTTTGATGCTGTAAAATTACCCGGTGAATTAAGCAGGGAAGAAAGGCAACGTTGCCCTCCGATCTCCTTAAAAGCTTTATTGCCGATTTCGGTGGCCCGGCTGTCGCACCAGATTATGGAGGGTCGCAACACCTGCTGGTTTTTATCGACAACAACCAATCCATGCATCTGGTACGAAATGCCAATGGAGTCGATCGATTCCGGAGAAACCTTTGATTGGCTCAGGACATCTGTCAGTGCAAGTTTCAGGTTTTCCCACCAAAGTTCAGGAGCCTGCTCTGCCCAGCCAGCTTTGGCCGCTGTAATTCTCATTTCCTGCTCAGGATAAAAAGCCGATGCAACACATTCGCCGGTCATCCCGTCAATAAGTGATGCTTTCACTGATGAACTTCCTACATCGAATCCCAGTAAATACATGAAAACTAATTTTTTATATTAAAGAATTATTAAAACTGTTCTGTTCTGTTGTGTTCTCAAAATTAGAGTTTCAGAATTATCATACAAAGCTAATGAAAATGTTTTATAACATCTATAACGAAGACCTGAGTTTAAGTGTTGTCGGCATCATGAACTTTATATTCCCTCCTGATTTGACAAACTCCGCAGCTTTCTGCCCCATCAGTTCAAAATCAGTAGAAATGACTGTGATGCCGTTTTCAACGTATTTTTTCATGGGCGTTTCATTGTATGAAATAACGCCTACTTCTTTTCCGGGGGTGAAATTTTGCTGATGGCACTGGTTGAGGAATTTCGCAAGCGTGCGGTCGCTGACCAGGAAATAGAGGTCGCCTTTCTTTATTTTGAACTCATTCTGGTTGTAAATTATTTTGTGAGGAATTTTAAAATTCCCGCAAAATTTCCTGAAATAGTCAATCGATTCTTTCGGGTGGTACGTAAAAGAGGGGTAATAATAAATGAACCTTTTATACTTTTTTATTTTATCCAGATTTTGAGACAGGCAATTGTACACAGGCTGGCCAAAATCCTGTGCAACAAATGAGTGCCCCCGCAATGAATTGATTTTCCAGTCGATGATAAGAAGCTGTTCGGCAGGGATGCGTTCTATAATCGTGGCAACCTTCGGGTGCTCGAAGTTCATCACTATGTACTTGCTGTATTTCCCGAGGGCCTCGTTAATGATCGACTCAAAAACTTTAATGTTATAGTGGTGGAAGTTCAGGTCGACATTGACATCTTTTGGCAGATGGTCGCGGAACGAACCGTAAACAACCTCCTTGTATGCCTTAAAAGTATCGAGGAACAGGAATACCCTGGTTATTTTTTTTGCTACAAAGTACCCCCTGTTCGGGACCGACTCAACAATCCCCCTTTGCTTCAGCTCGGCATAGGCTTTAAAAACCGTATCGCGAGAGAGGCTGCACTCCTTCATTAACTGGTTGACCGAAGGAAGCATCTCGCCAACTTTAAGCTGGTTGTTGCTGATTGAATCAATAATGGCATCGACCAGTTGCTGAAATTTCAGGACGTTGGAATTCTGATCGACTGTAAAAGTAAAATCTGCCATTATAAATTCTGTTTTAAAACCGAATAAGTTGTAAAACTACATTTTTTCTTTTAATGTTAAATACTGTTATTTTTTTTAACCGGGGCAATAGAAAACAATCCATTGCGTTAATTTGAAAAAGGATAAGGAGAGTCTTACAATCAAAGTGGTTAAGTTTGGTCAGCATTAATATTCCTTCGATTTCTCCGTTATCCTTTTTTCTTTTGACGAAGTTACAACTTTTTTAACTTATATCCGATTATGTATGCCCTTTTGATTTGTTATGCCTGTGCATAATTACAGTGAAACCAATATCTTTACAAAAATTAATACTTAGATTATGATCAGGGAATTAATCATAAAAAACCGCAGTTACCGCCGGTTCGACGAATCGGTAAACATTGAAAACGAAGCCATAAAAAAGTGGATTGAACTGGCGCGTTTTTCAGCATCGGGAAGAAATATGCAGCCGTTAAAATTTACTGTCTGCACATCTGAAAATGTGGTTAATAAAATTTTTCCGAACCTGGGCTGGGCAGGCTATCTCGCCGACTGGGACGGCCCCATGAAAGGTGAACGCCCAACGGCTTATATTGTAGTTGTTCATGATATAACTATTTCACAGAATTATTTTTGTGATGACGGGATTGCCATGCAGAGCATTTTGCTTGGGGCTGTTGAAGATGGTTTTGGCGGCTGTATTTTCGGGACGGTCAACCGGGGCAACGTAGCGAAAATTATCAGCCTCCCTGAAAATATGGAAATATTATGGGTCATTGCCCTGGGCAAGCCGGTTGAAGAGGTGGCGCTGGAAGAAGCCCGGGACAATGACATCAAATACTGGCGCGACGGGAACCAGGTGCACCATGTCCCGAAGCGTCCGCTCAATGAACTAATCATTCGGAATTTGTGACAGAAATCCACAGAAATGAAATATCCCTCCTTGCCATAGAAAAGACGGGAACTGTTTAAACAATCAGGGCGACAGGATCTTCTGGAGCGTGATACTGTCTTTCCAGCCCGAAGAAGTTTTCAGCCAGTCTTTTTGTGTGCCCGATTCTTTAAATCCTGATTTTTTAAAGAGCTTCAGGCTTGCCTCGTTGTCAGATGCAATATTGGCGTACAACTGGTGGAGTCCCAAAGTTTTTACTGCATAAGTGCACATTGCCCGGAGTGCATCGCCGGCATACCCTTTTTCTTTGTCCTCGGCGTTATGGATCAGGATTCCGATGCCTGCCCGCTGATGGTATGGGTCGAAATCGAAAAGGTCGACTGCCCCGACAGGCGTATGGCCCAGCGTTTCGATGATCAGCCTGAGTTGTTTGGTTGTGTAAATGTCGTACACAGAATCTTTGATATACTGGGCAAGGACGTGTTTAGAGAACGGCGCTCTAGTATTGCTGGCTTCCCAGATACTCACATTGTTCTCCCAGGTATAAAGCAGGCCGATATCTTCCGGCTCAAGCGGGCGGAGAGTAATATTGTTAAATTCTAAATAGTTATCCATATTTTTAGATTTTTAATAATGCCCTTTACAGGAAATAATTAATATTTTGTCATCGTCTGCTCTGTAAATCAATCTTTCTTTCTGGTCGATCCTTCTTGACCAATATCCTTTTAATGTAAATTTTAAAGGCTCGGGATTTCCTGTTCCTTTATAAGGGGTTTTCACTATTTCAGCGATTAAACGGTTTATTTTTTTTAATTTTTGCTGATCAGATTCCTCCCAGAATAAATAATCAGACCATGCTTCTGCAGTAAAAGTAATTTTTCTCACTTTTCATGGTTTTTCAGTTCCTCAGGAGTTACTTCTTTAATAAATCCTTCTTCAGCCTGCCTGATGCTTTTTTGTAAATGCGCAACATTGTTGGGGGAACTTAATAAATGAATTGTTTCCATAAATGAGTTGTAATCTTCAAGCGACATTACAACCATATCTTTCCCTTTTTGCCTTGTAATTATCAAAGGGACGTGGTCTTCTGCAACCTCATCGAGCCTCATTTTTAACTTCCCCCTTAAATCGCTGTATGAAACTGTTTTCATTATTTTTTTTTGTACAAAGATAGTTGATTTTATTTATCATGATATAATTTGTTGTACAGAAAATTGTACAGAAAGTTATTGGTTATTTCCTGATAACTGATTCAGGTTTTTTATAATGATTTCGATATCGTTCAGAGCACTGTAATCTTTTGCATAATTAAGGTTGAGCCTTTCCCGTTTTGCCTGGTCGAGGCTTAAGTCGGGAAAAAGGCCGGCAGGATTCAGGACGCCCGGTTTCAAAGGTGGCAACTCGTTATAGGTTCTTTCAACAGGGATGTAACTGACCCACGAAAGCCTTCCTGAAAACACGAAAAAAATATTCCTGAAAAGCCCGGTTTTATTTTTGTACAGTAGAAAAATGAAAGGAGAAAACACAAGCAGGATGAGGGCAACCATAAAATCAAGCAAGCGTTTGATGCGTTTATTTTTCTTTCGGGAAATGGCATTTACATTTACAACATAGAAATCGCCTGAGGTGTGCACTGAATTGCTCCCGATGATGCTCGCGCTTTCCGGCGGGGCAATTTTATAATCGATTTCGAGTTTTGACAGGTCGAGCATGGCCCGGATGATTTTGCCGGAACTTAAATCCTCGGCACAAAAAATCAACTCGTTCACCCGGTTTATCCTGATAATGTCTTCCAGTTGGCTGATGTCGCCGATGTAATCTTTGCCGGTATCTGCGATGTCGATGGAAATATACCCGATTACCTCGGGGCTTATGCGTGTTTGTTCAAGCAGGTTCCTGACGCGCTTTACTTCGTCGGGGTGGCCGGCAATGGCAATCCGTTTCGGCACGTTCAGTTCAAGCTTCAGGTCTTTTATTTTCAGACGGCTTAAAAATATCCTGAACAGTGGCAGGATTACAATCGCCCAGCCGGAGCCCAGTAAAATCAGCGCCCTCGAAAAGCGGTATTTCTCATCGATCATCGAGTAAGCCAGGAGGATGCCAATCGCCCCCCAGAAAAGCCCGCGCACGATCATAAACAATTTAACCGGCATCCGGTAGCCGCCAGAGGCCAGGACTCCTCCGAGTAAAAAAAGGATGTACACCGGCACAATATAATTCATAAATTCAGGGGGGTAGTACCCGGGGCTGTATTTTAATTCTTCCCAGTAAGGAGTGATAAGCAGAAATCCTGAAAAAATCAGGATGGCATCGATAAGCGGGAGGTATATCCTGGAAATAAAACGGCCGATAATCGCAAGTGCCGCGCGCATGTAAATGGCAAAATGGATCAGGAATGAAAAAATCCTGGCTTTGCCCCCCGAAAAATGTTTCCGGGCAAAAATGATCATCGCGTTGTAAAAAATCCGGACATAATTCACCGAATCTTTTTTGGTGCTTTCGCCTTTGTAATGGATGATGGTCGTTTCGGGGAAATAGTAGTTTTTGTAACCTGCCTGCGTGATCCTGTACGAAAGGTCGATGTCTTCGCCATACATAAAAAAGGTTTCATCGAGCAGGCCGGTTTTTTCCAGCGCTTTTTTCCGTAAAAGCATAAAAGCCCCGGCCAGCACATCCACTTCGTGGATTTTGTTTTCGTCTAAGTAGGAGAGGTGGTACCTGCCAAACCGTTTCGATTTCGGGAAAAGTTTTGAAATTCCGAAAATTTTGTAAAAGGCCACCCATGGCGAGGGAAGCCCCCGTTTCGACTCGGGCAGGAAATTCCCTTTCCCGTCGATCATTTTTACGCCCAGCCCGCCGCCATCGGGTGTCCGGTCCATAAAAGCAACAACCTTTTCGAATGTGTCTTCTTCCACTATCGTGTCGGGATTTAGCAGAAGGATGTATTCGCCCTTTGAGAGTCTGGCCGCCTGGTTGTTGGCATACGCGAAGCCGTAATTTTTTTTGTTTTCGATCAGGACAACCTCCGGGAATTTTTCTTTGACAAGGTTGCATGAGCCGTCGACCGAGTTATTATCGACCACAAAAACTTCGGCAGGGATATTTTTTAACGCTTTCCGGACAGAATGCAGGCACTGTTCGAGGAAGTATTTCACATTGTAACTGACTATTACGACCGAAAGCTTCATAGGCTTTGTTTATTTTCCCAGTGTATTCTCATAGGCTACACGGTTTATCAGCGACCGCCCCAGGGTGACCTCGTCGGTGTATTCCAGTTCATCGCCGATGGAAACCCCCCTTGCCAGGGTAGATAGTTTAATTTTTTTATCTTTTAATTTCCTGAATATATAAAAATTCGTTGTGTCGCCCTCCATGGTGGTGCTCAACGCCAGGATGACTTCCACGATATCTTCCTTTTCGACGCGCTCAACCAGCGAGTCAATCTCCAGGTCTGACGGGCCGATGCCATCCATGGGCGAAATGATGCCGCCGAGCACATGGTACAACCCGTTAAACTGGAGGGTGTTCTCGACTGACATCACATCCCTGATATTTTCCACCACGCAGATCACAGAGCTATCGCGCGATTGGTCAGAGCAAATGTGGCAGACTTCATTGTCTGAAATATTGTGGCAGACCTTACAATACCTGACCTCCTTTTTTAACTGGATTAAACTGTTCCCGAAAGCCACTACTTCATCTTGGCCCTGCCTGAGCAGGTGAAGTACCATACGCAATGCGCTCTTCCTGCCTATGCCCGGAAGCTTGGCAAACTCATTCACCGCATTTTCCAACAACCGCGACGGGTATTTTTCGATGTTCATCCCCTAAGTTTTTCAGCCTTAAATTTAACGTGAAATTATGGAATATCGTGTTGCGGGCAAAAGAATTTCTATCAGGTTTTTACTACTGACCCTTTTTTGTTAACCGGCAAAGGATAGACTCAGTTTTCGTTGACTGTATATCCTTTACCGTCGGTTTTAACCGACGGATTATGAATTGAACTATAATTCAAACAGATTCCTGATTTTTTCCCTGACTTTATTTTCGTCAGGGTTGATATCAAAAATTAAATCGGGTTTGAGGTAATGCAGGTTTTTATCGTGTTTGAACCGGGCTTCCCCGCCGCCAGTAATATTCAACATAATTATTTCATCTTTACCGATAGTTTGATTTTTTATTGAATTTATTAAGGTAGCAGTTGCTACTCCAGCAGCCGTGTGGATATCGATCCCTTCGTATTTTTCAAATAATCGTGCTGCTTCCCTGGCTTCCTCGTTGGTCGCTGTCAGCACATCGCCGTCCGTATCCGACAGGGCATCGAATAAACCGCCAAAAATGGAATAGGGCGGTTTCCGGTTCGAGAGCACTTTGGCATCAATTTCTTCGACGTACTGCCTGGCAGTTTCTTCATCAATAGGCAGCATCGCCCTCGACCGGATCCTCCATGCATCCTGCAAGGGTTTAAAGGGGTAATTTTGCGATACCATCAGTTTCATTTTATTGGTGCCGAACCTTCCGTCTTCAATAAACCGGAGGTTGGCTTCCCATGCCGAAACAGCGCCGGTACCACTGCCAACTGCCTGGAAATAATAATCAGGTATTTTCCCGATGGTGGTTACAGCCGAAAGCACGGTTGTCCCCATCCCGTCGCGGCGGGCTACATTTTTTGCCCCGCCTTCTGCGATGAATCCATCCATGCCGGCAACAATATTCGACAGGTAGATGGCATCGTAATAATCGCTGCCCGATCTGCTGCTGACAAGTTTTACACAAGGGTCGAGTTCCTTTTCGAACCACAGGGTATCGATGTAATCTTCGGGCACGCATAAAAGCAAAGGGATTTTATTGTCGGAACAAACCTGGGCAAACGACCTGGAAGTATTGCCTGCCGAAGCTACCACCAATATTTTATCCATTCCGGCATACATTCTGGCACATACCGAGTAGGCTTCTGTTTCTTTAAACGAACAGGTCCTCATTAAGGCATTTTTTTCAGGCCAGTAACCGCTGAAGGTAATCCACAGGTTTGATAATCCCAGCTTTTTTGCGAGGCTCTCGCTTTTATAGGTAACAGGGGGTGCTGACCCTTTCAGCATCCTGGTCACAGGAAGCCAGTTGGCATATTTGTATAAGCCGTAATCATCGCTTTTTACGTTAAGCTGTTTGGAGATATAAACAGCACGGATCAACGAAGGTTCCGCTTCTCCGTCGGGATTGAGCAACCATCCTGGATCCTCATAAATTATTCCTGTTTTTACAGACTGAAGCTTATAGCTGGTTTTATCAATTTGAATTTCCATGATGCTGTTTTTTTCAGATGACCACAAAAGTAATAAAATTGAAATAGTGGCTATCGCTTCCCAACAAAAAACCTGGTTATCCACCGGGTTTAATTCTTAATTATACCTCTGGTCCTTTACCTAATGTCTGAGCATCGATCACTGCTATAGCTGTCATATTCACAATTTCACGGACGGAGCAATCCATTTGCAGAATATGGACTGGTTTTTTCATGCCAAGCAGGATTGGGCCTAAGGCTTTGGCTGTGCCTACTTCCTGAAGAACCTTGTATAAGATATTTCCTGAGCTGAGGTTCGGGAAAATCAGGACATTGGCATCCTTGTCTCCGAGCCTGGTGAATGGAAATTTTTTCATCCGCAGTTCGCCGTTCAAGGCATAGTTAGCCTGCATTTCGCCATCTACCATTAAGTCAGGATGCTTGCGGTGTAAAATTTCTACTGCCGTCCGGGCTCTGATAGGGCTGCCTTTTCCTTTAAAAGCCCCGAAGTTGGAATAACTCAGAATAGCTATTCGGGGTTCTATGTTGAATTTTTTTACCTCATTGGCGACCAAAATGGTTGTATCAGCAATTGTTTCCGGGCTGGGGTCTGAATTTACGGTAGTATCTGCCAGGAATAAAGCGCCCTTTTTGGTCAGCATAATATACATGCCTGCGATATGGTTAAATTTTTCATTTGTGCCGACCACATGGATCGCCGGACGTATGATGTCGGCATATTTACGTGCAAAGCCCGAAATAAATGCATCGGCTTCCCCGGTTTCCACCATCATCGAGCCATAATAGTCGCGGTTATACATTTTTTCATAGGCTTCATCGTAGGTCATTCCTTTCCTGGCCCGCTTTTTATAGAGTATCCGGGCATACTTTTCACGTTGTTTTTTCGAAACATCCTGGTAAAGGTCGATGATGCGTGCTTTCTCAAGGCTTAACTGGTTCTCCTCAATAAGATTGGTTATTTCCTCTTTATTGCCTATTAAAATGGGTTTTGCAATATTGTGCTTACAGACAAACTGGGCGGCCTTAAGGACTTTCAGTTCGTGGCCATCGGCAAAAACAACCGTTTTAGGATTACTTCCGGCTTTATTCCTGATGTGCATAATGAGTTTATTGTCCAGCCCAAGCCTGTTGTTAAGTTCCCTTTCGTATTCTTCCCAGTTCTCAATAGGTTTCTTGGCAACACCCGATTCCATGGCAGCTTTGGCTACTGCAGGAGCCACTGTTGTAATCAACCGGGGGTCGAGGGGTTTAGGGATAATATAATCTCTCCCGAAAATAATACTCTCCTGATTATAGGCTTTATTGACAATCTCGGGGACATATTCTTTAGCCAGCGATGCAATGGCTTTAGTCGCAGCAATTTTCATTTCTTCGTTG
>Ga0272442_10009133_pt1 | contig 12445 bp, 12 predicted proteins | sample SSMForm2O_FD_200262 | JGI IMG/M metagenome (GOLD analysis project Ga0272442, IMG submission 200262) | Marine sediment archaeal communities from Little Sippewissett salt marsh, Falmouth, MA, United States - SSM-Form-2O | ecosystem: Environmental > Aquatic > Marine > Wetlands > Sediment ... | reverse complement strand
AACCATTTTGCTTTGAGGCCGTATAATGTAATAAGATGGAAGATATTCAGCAGAGAATGAAGGACCTGGTCCTCACGGGAAGGGGTTCACGGGATGAAACATTTACCGCCTTATATAAGGCGTACGCTAAACGAATAAGCAGTTTTATCGAAATACGGCTGGGACATAACTCATCCCAGCGTGATGATCTCACACAGATTGTGTTCTTGAAACTATATACTCACATGCTGAGATACAATCCTCTCTACAGTATTAATACCTGGATATTTTCCATCACTCAAAATACCATTATCGATTATGTGCGGGCTCAGGCCGGAAAGGCAGTTGAAAACACGGACTGTTCGGATATCATCGAGACATTTATCTCACCCGAAAAAGGGCCTGCTGAAAAATTGATCGAGCTGGAACTGTCGCAGCGAATTGACTCATGTATCGGGCAGATGACCGCTGCGGACCGTCAGATAGCGTATCTGCGATTTTATGAAGGTATGAAAATCAGGGAAATAGGGCGGGTGCTTCATGTACCTTCGGGAACTGTGAAATACCGTATTTTCAGCATCCGGGCGAAGTTGAAAAGAATGATGGAGGCTGAGGATGAAAACTGAGAACATTGACCAGGTCATGCATGACTATTTTGAAAAAGAAGTGGAAACACAGCCGGAGATTCCCTGTCCCTCCCTCGAACGGAGGTCACCGCTTGAGCCTGAACCATATCGCGATATTGGCTTGAAGTTTGCTTTTGCCCTGAGCCTTATGGTGCTTTTTTTCAGCCTGCCGGCCCCCGTTTTGCAGTATTCACCTCTCGTTGACGATGTAAACAGTTATATGGAAAGGAACAATGTGGTGCGCGATTTCCAGGCCCATTTAGACAGGATACGGTCCTGTCTTCTGATAGAAGCTCATAGAGAAACGGAGGGTAAATGATATGAAGAAACAGTATTTCTGGGGAGTCTTGTTCGGCCTGCTGCTGATATGGGGAGCAACGGTGCTTTCCGGGACAAAACTTCGGGTCTACGTAAATATTCCATCGCTTTTTATGGTTTTGGGACTGAGTACGATAATCATGTTGTTCAGCTGGGACCTGAAATCAGTAGCTTCGAGTTTCAAGGCGGTTTTTGCGCAGAAGAGCGGAGTGAAAGAATTGAAAGTGGGGATCGAGTTTTTTTCCACCCTGACGAAGTATTTTTTCCTGTCAGCTGCCATAGGGACCGGTACCGGGCTTATCGCGATACTCACAAATCTTTCGGACGTGGAGAGGATCGGAGCGGTAGTTGCCCTCGCCATGCTCTCAACATATTATAGTCTTATCCTGACGCTTTTTATTACTCTGCCCTTCCGCTCAGGCCTGAGAAAAAAACTGATTGAGATGGAGCAGATGTGAGCTTTCAGGGCAGGGTGAGAGCGTTCTCCAGGGCTTTCAGAATGACCTTACTGCTGTAGCTTGCTCCGCTGATGACATCCACGTGGAGGGTCTGCCGGTCGAGGACATCCTCAATGATTTTCTCTGCCTTTTCCCCTTTACCGTTTTTGTGTTCGAGGATGTCAATGCTGTCGATTTTATGATCAGATATCAGTACGGAAACCTTCACCGATATCGGACCTTTCGCGCACTCTCCGGCGTACACACCGTCATCAAGCTGGTTCAACTGAGGATCTGTATAGTTTACCGTATCGGCAAACTCTTTCATCTCACGAATGGAACCGCATCCGGAGAATGGCAGCAGGAGGGAAAATACGATTGCCGTAATGATAAGCGCGGATGTTCCTGAGAAGTGCAGAATATTTCTGTTCAATTTTTTTCTCCTTCAAGCTCTGATAGTATAAAAAGAATTATCCGGATGAACACGCCGTTCATTTTACGGCTTCCATGCTCCGGTTCCGGGCCGTACGTGCTCAACCGTACCATGGCGGAGCCGTTTCCTTCCGGTATGAATACATCGGCTGCTTTCTACAGATCCTGTTCCTGAAGAAAGGCGCCGCGCAGCTCTTCGATCCGCTTTCGATTGACGCCGAAGTCGGAGTATCCAAGTCTGGAGGCGGATTTTACCTGAATGATCATCTTATCCGGGGGAAAGAAAAATTCGGTATCATCCACGAAGCGAAACAGCCTGGAACGGAACTCCGCGTGAATATAGTTTTCATCCGCGGTAATGATCCTGCACCTTTTTTCGTTCCCAAGTATTTCAAGTATCCGGTTATAAGCTTCGACTCTCGGAATTTCTCCATACCCGATGGGCGGAATGAAGTGGGAGGTATCCGTGCTCATGGAGGAAACACAATTCGGTGAATCCGGACAGGGATGAAACCCGCCGTCAAGAAGTCCCGTTGGATTTTTATCCATGCTTCTGCAGCCTCCGAGAATAAGAATCAGGATTGACACAACTATTACCCTGTTTTTCATAGCTTCGACATTCCTTCTCTATTCTAAGGGTAACGGCGCGGGAAAGAAAGAAGCGAGCCGTGGCCGGCAGGATTTTTTCCTGTCCCGGCTTGTTCTAAACCTCTTCTCCCTTGAGAATACGCTCATAACTGCGCATACCTTCTTCGACTACAGTAATTATATATGGTCTCAACTGTTCAGTTCTGATTATATCATCGATGGAGCCCACCTGTTTTGCCCTTTTGACTGAATGTATCCGGTCGAATTGCTGGCCGAGCTCCGTCTGTTTTTCGTTGTAGATTTTACTGAAGACGTCGTTGTATTCTTTCTGGGAAGATTTCCGCATATTGAGGTCCCTCTTGGCCTCGGCAATCCGCTTGTCGGCGTAGGTCTCTTTGAGTACTTTTTTGGGAAAAATGACAGCCGCCGCCGGTGCTCCGCCTATTACCGAAGCGTATGAACCTTCCAATGCGGCCGTTTTCAACAGCGGATTCAGACGCTTGGAAAAGACGACATACGCTCCCCCGTGATACCGGGCTATGACGATGAAGACAACGGGACCGCGAAAATTAACCATAGCCCGGCCGATTTCGGCGCCGTATTCCAGTTGAAGCTTTCTGAGTGATTCGGGAGAACCGTCGAAACCGGACAGGTTTGCAAGGATTACCAGCGGGAGATGTCCGGAAAAGGAGTTGATCCCTCTGGCGATCTTTTTTGAAGCCATGGGAAAGAGGGTCCCTCCGCTCCAGCTCTCAGGTCCGTCGAAGGGGATTTCTCCGATCCGGGACAGGTTCCGGCTTTCGATTCCGAGGAGTCCTACCGAAAATCCGCCGATTTGGGTCTCCCAGACGATCCCTGTATCCGAGTCGATCATCGACCTCCAACGCTCCAGATATCCGGCATCGCTGTCGATGATAGTCCGCATAACCTGGCGGATATCAAAAGGTTTTTTCCTTTCGGGATTTTTTGACTGGCTGAAAATGTCCCCGATAGTATTGAAACCCTGATCTAAAAAATCGGTATATGCCGCGGTGGAAACGTCCCGGTCGTCGGGGTCTTCAGTGTATTTCCTGGGAGGGAAAATCTCTCCGCCCGTAACATATGAATAGCGATAATGTCTGAACAGGTATTTATACGCCGCTGCCAGGTTGGATACTTTGATCTGCGCCTGACCGTTGGGCCCCATTATCTTTTCAACACCGCCGATATCAAGATTATCTCCACCCGATACACCGCCGGAAAAATCGAGGGCCTTTTTTCCTGTGAGGAGCATGGAGGCATCTTCGGTCATGATCAGCAGTCCGCGGGTGTGCATCAGCATTGTCGCTTCGGCGTTCCAGTATGATTGCGCCCCGACATTTGTTCCGGGTATGATGATGTTTATCTCTCCTCCATTCTGGGTGAACTCGATGATCCTGCGGAGGGTGGCGGCAGTCCAGTCAAGATTTTCCGTCCCGCTTTCCATGTCGATCTTCGCGCCGGATGAAACGGGGACCCATTCCACAGGCAGTTTTTCCCTTTCCGCGAGATCAAGGGCCGCGTTTACACGGCGGCATTCGGGTTCAGCGAGGCTTCCAAGATCACTTGTGGGATCGGCAAGAATAATCACTCGTTTCAAAGGGACGGGGAATGAACTATCGAAATTGGTGATGATACCGAATACGATATTGGATTCATTCTGACCGTAGGGCCTTTCCTTCACCGAGAGTATATCCTGACTCAGCAGACCCTCCGAGTAACTGATATCATATTCTTCGAATTCGCCCCGGGGGGTCTCTTCGTCCTGTGATATCCCGGTATGGGTCAGCATCTCGATGAATTCATACGGATAGACGGAGTTTCTCTGGCGCGCCCGTACCACTTTCGTCACATATTCGTCAAAAGGTTTGAGTGGTATGTCCGACGGGGTCCGGCTGCGGAGGGAGAATTGGTCTTCGGTTATTACTACAAACTCCAGTTGGAGTTCACGTATCAGTTCTTCACTCCAGCGTTTACGGCGTGTATACACCACAAGTTTTTCGAGACCGAGATCTTTTGCCCCATGCATCAGTCTTTGACCGTAACTCCGCAGTTCACGGTATCGTATTTTCAGTAAATTGCGGTTGTGGATAACAATTCTGTTCCACTGAAGACGGTACCGGTATTTGGCCTGGGCTGAACGCATCGCGAGCACTGCCTCCATGTAGAGTGTTTCAAGCATAATGAGTCTGTGAAAGGCATTACGGGTGTCGGTTTCAGGTTCTACCTCTGATACATCCGCGAAGGCAATAAGACGTATGTCCTTTTCGTTATTTTTGGCCGTGGCTTCCACGAGAACGACATTCTCGTCTCTGTGGACGATATCAAGATTGAAGTTCTGGAGCCGTTTTATCCTGAGTTCCCTGAATTGGAGGGGGCTGAAGCCCCTCTCGAGGGGGATTTCCTCCCATGTATCAGTGCTCCGGTAGCTCCTGAAAAAATACTGATTTGTGCCGTCGTATATTCCTATGGAAAGTTTATTCAGAGTAACAGGTTTTATCTTATGTATCATGGAATGGAGCATATCCAGCTTTTCATAGGACTTTGTGAAGATGAGCAGGGTCACTTCACTCGTTTCATCGGCACCGCATGAGGAGAGCCACTTCTCAACCGGCAAGCCGGCTTCGAGTTCTTTTTCATCCGCCGCCACCACCAGACTTGAAAAAGGCTTTCTCCATTGGGTCCCCGTCACATGACCGATTATTTTATCACCGCATACCGTCTCCCGGTATTTTTCTACCCTGCGGTCACGGTTCTGCCGGAGCGCGATCAACTTCAGCGCGAGCTTTACCTTGACGGGGTTGTCCGCGAGGGCCAGCTGTAACAGTTTTTGCTGTATATAGGGACCGGCATCTATCACTCTCTGCAAGTCCTCGGGAGACTCCCTGCCCTCGGCAACGACCTGTACGAGGGAGTCAATCAATCTGTTATTTTCATCTTTAACCTGCTGAAGTTTCGTTTTATCAATGATTTCATAGCGGGCGTGCATGGCCGCGTCCGCAACCGATTGTGATGTTTTTTTACAGAGTGAGATAATATCCTCGATACAGCGGGAGAGGGATGAATGATACGTATGCTCTACGCTGGTTTCTTCGAGGCCGAAAAGCATCTGCTTCAGTATATTCTGCTTGGCGGAAATATTCCCGTGGGATTTGAAAATATTAAAGAGGGCGTAGTTTACATGCTCGTCCTCAGACATGTCCGCTTCCGGGTAACAATCGATGGCGTCCCTTAGATCGCTGAGAAATTTCTGGGGCAGTCCTTTTTCCTTGTCCTCTGATCTCCTGAAGTAATGACTGAGGAGTTCCTGGTAGGTCATAGGGCGTGCCAGCAGCTCGGATTCGATCTCCTGTTTTGTGAAGAGTTTTTCTATGGCTGAATATATCTGGAACAGTTCGATAAAGTAGGGGACTATTTCTCCAGTATATTCCGGATTTCGACTGCTGAAGTCAATAATCTCATGCAGCGTTTTCAATGGGTCCTGGTCGGTATCGTATCCGAGAAAAAGAGCGGACAAATTCCTTCTGCACATGAACCATTTTCTTTCCGAAGTGTCAGATACCGCCGAAAAACTAACTGGCGGTGATTTCTGTCCTTCGTCTTCCATGCTTTGCTCACCGATTTCAAGCAGCAGCAGGGATTGGCCGGCGGCAACCTGGGACCCCTCATTTACACACAGCTCTTTTACCAGACCATCCGCGGGTGCCTGGACTACCATCTCCATTTTCATCGCTTCCAGGACCAGAAGAACATCGCCCTTTTTTACTTCCATTCCGGGAGATGTATGGATTGAAAGTACAAGTGCCGGAGATTGAGATTTCACATATCCTCCGGATTCACTTCCAAGTATTACCGGATATCCGTCAATTTCGCATTGAAGAGCGTCTCCCCTGGGAACCATGAGAATGTTATACCGCCGTTCATGGACCGTGAGGATTGATTCATGGTCGGTATTTACATACCCGCAGCACAGTTCCTGGTCCCCGTACTGAATATGATACGTGTTGTGTCCTACCGACTTTACAAGAAAGGAATAGCTGTTACCGAGGGCCGAGATGCTTATTCGGTACCCTCTGGATTCGGGGAGACTGCGCGGATGACCGGTTCTGGACAGTTGTTCCTGAAAGTTTATGAAATCTTTATTGAACTCCTTGAAGTACAGCTCAACGGCACCCGCCATGAGGGCGAGTTCGATCCTTGACTGCGTGGGCAGATATGCTTTTCCCCGTAATAGTTCCTCCACAAAACCGGTATGGACCGCGCCGTTTCTGATCGCCGGTTCATCCAGGAGCTGAAGCAGAAATGCCTTGTTTGTGGTCCCGTTTTTTATTCGTATTCTCAATTCCTGAACGGCCCGTCTGAGCCTGGCCATTGCTTCCCGCCGGTCGCTGCCGTGAGCGATGATCTTCGCTATCATGGAATCGAATTCAGAGGGGATATCGCTGTTTTGTTCAATCCCGGAATCTACACGGATACCGGGACCGGCGGGAGGTTTGAATAATACCACCTCGCCCGGAGAGGGGCTGAAATCCCGCTCGGGGTCTTCCGCGTTCAGACGCGCTTCCAGTACGGATCCGGATGGCCCTGCAGAATGAAGGTCTACTGGTTTACCCATTGCAACATCGATCTGTCCCTTGACCAGATCAATTCCGAAAAGGGTCTCGGTTATAGGGTGTTCCACCTGGAGCCTGGTATTTACCTCCATGAAGAAATACTGTTTGCTTTTCAAGTCGTAGAGATATTCAACTGTGCCGGCACCAGTGTATTCCGCAGCCTCGATAAGACGGCGGGCAGCTTCTTCCATTTCCCTGATAATCCGGGGCTCCAAATCTGCAGGAGGTGTTTCTTCGATTATCTTCTGGTTTTTGCGCTGGACTGAACAATCACGAACACCAAAGGTATTGATATTTCCATGAAAGTCCGCCAGAACCTGCACCTCGAGGTGTCTTCCCTGCTCCACCAGGTATTCGATAAAGACGATATCGTTGCCGGTAATCCGGACGGTTTCATCACGGGCGGATTTAAACTGTGATTCAAGGGCTTGCGGAGTTTTTACGAACCTTATACCGCGGCCTCCGCCGGCATTGGCAGCTTTTACGATCACCGGGTAGCCGATTTCTTCAGCTGTCCGGACGGCTTCTTCATATGACTCGACGGATTTTCTGCTCCATGGCAGAATCGGAACATCCGCTTGTTCGGCAATTTCCTTCGCGGTGATTTTATCGCCCAGCAGGGCCATGGATGTGCTTGAAGGACCGAGAAAGGCCATACCAGCCTGTTCAATCTTCTCCGCAAACAGGGCGTCTTCAGAAACAAAACCCCAACCGACCCAAACGGCATCACAGTTCATTTTCCGCAGAGCGTTCAGCATCAGCGTGTGATCAAGGTACGGGCTTTTCTGTTGTCCCGGGAATCCTTCAACAGCTGAAAGGGCTGTTGAATCATCGGCCATTTTCACGAATGGCGCGTATTCCTCCTTTTCAACAAAGAATGCTACCGTCTTTAATTCAGTTTCATATTGAGTATTATATTCATTCACTGCTCTGATGAATCTCAAAGCAGCCTCTCCTCTGTTTACTATGCCGATACGAGCGCTGTCGTGCAGTATATGCTTATCTATCTTCATCATATGATATTGTGTCCTCCCGTTTTATCCTTAAAAATTGACTTTTGGTACTATGTGCTTCAGGATTTTCATAAATTTTACATCCGAAAATGATATGCGGCGTTGAAACTTTGCTGTACAGGTGTAATAAAGGGTGATTGTGAACATATCCCTTCCTCACTCTTAATTCAATTGAAGCTGTAATGCAAATAAACCGCGTAACGCGGATTTAGATGCGCATACTCTGCTGATTCAAGTGATGACGGAAACAGCTCCTGCGGCTCGAAGTGTGATCGGACCCTGTCTGAACAGATGGAGATACAAGCTCATATTATTCCTTCCCAAACCGTATATATCAGAATATTAAGATCCGATTTATTCGGCCGACGGCCGACTGGCGGTATTCTATACTATAATAAAAGCTTTGAATACAGTACCAGGGGAAATATCTGAACGCTTACAGGCCTGCAGATCTTTCAATGAACGGGATGTTTCTCCTATATGATTTCCTCGATGGCAGTTATATTTTTATCTTGTTTTTCCTTATAAAAATGATACACTTTGAAACGACAGTCGACAGGTAAAGGAGAACAGGATGATAATGACGAATATTGAACATGTTCCCGGCAGGGAAATAATTGAGCATTACGGGATAGTGACGGGTTCTACGGTACAGGCCAAGCATATCGGCAAGGATTTTATGGCGGCCCTGAAGAACATCGTCGGAGGTGAGCTGAAGGCTTACACAGAACTTCTCAATGACGCGCGTGATACATCCATCCAACGGATGCTTGCCCAGGCTGAAGGCCTTGGCGCCGATGCCATTGTCAATGTGCGTTTCGCGACATCATCAATCGCCAGCGGCGCGAGTGAGCTCTATGTGTACGGAACTGCCGTAAAGCTCAAGTAGGAAGGTTTCCATGGAAAGAATTATACTTTTCATTATCTTAATCGCGCTGGGGTACGTCGCCGGCAGAGTGGCTGAAAAAAAACATTACAGCTCCATACGGGAACGTGAAAAAAATTTGATTCATGTTCCGGCCCATAATCTGAAAAATCCCTCCGAAACGGACAGACAGGTTCTCAAATCAGAACTCGCTGTGGGACAGATTGTAGTAAGTCAGGATTACTTTAAAAGGTTCCTGGCGATACTGCGAGGTATTGTCGGCGGCACCATGATCAGCTATGAATCTCTCGTTGATCGGGGACGCCGCGACGCGGTCCTCCGGATGAAGGAGAGCTGCAGCGATGCCGATGAGTTTATAAACCTCCGGATACAAACGAGTGTGATCGGGAATAACGGGACAAGTAAAAATGGTCTCGGCAGCATAGAGGTCCTCGCATACAGCACAGCAGTGTATTACGAAGGCAGGTAGAGTGAGGTATTCCCCAAAGCTCCCCGATGATTCGGTTAATATCTCACCGAAAAATGTATTATCCGAAATTCTGAAACTCCTCGGCGGAATATCTGTAGTTCTGCTCATCGTTTATTTTGTATTGGGAGCGGCCGCGGCGCTGATTGCGCCGCGTATATCCCCCGGGCTTGAAGAGAGAATCGGGCAGTCCATAACATCTAAAATGTGTGTGAATCAGAACGCTGCGGAAAGCAGGCGTCTGCAGGAGCTTCTTGACCGCTTCACGCCGTTTCTCGCTCCCATTGATTCACGACTGACATACACCGTATGGGTGGAGAAGTCCGATCTGATAAACGCGGCGGCATTACCGGGCGGTACTGTCATTGTATACGAGGGGCTTCTTCATCACCTTGAATCTGAGGATGAACTTTTGTTTGTGCTTGGGCATGAGATGGGACACTTTCATCACCGGGACCACCTTGCGAGGCTCGGACGGAGTCTTGTACTGTATCTGATCTCAACATTTTTTTCCTTCAGCGGTCATGATTCGGCAGGATTTATCATGGACACCGCGGGGATCCTGGAACTCAGTTATTCCAGGACCCAGGAAAGGCGGGCGGACCTCTTCGGACTGAAACTGCTCCGTCTATCGGGGGGCGACCCTGAAGCGGCAGTCAAGGTAATGGAGAGATTCGGGGCTGATGAACGGAATGGCCGGTTCAGATATTTCTTCGCCACCCACCCCCATCCTGAAGACAGGACTGCCTATATACGCCGGGCGGTAAACGAAATCACCGCGGAAAGCCTTCCGTAGATGCTGACGCTGCGGATTCACGGTATTCGATTTACACGGACAGTATAAAAAACCGGGCTTTCATTTATAAGGCATATCAATGAAAAAAATATAAACATTACCTGTACAAAGAATACAAAGCGGTCAAAGGATAAATGGGAAATACACGTGAGCCGCGCCGCCCATGAAAAAGCATATTCCGCGATTCATCCCATTGAATCGGGATGCGGCCCGAGCCGGGTATCCGTGTACAGCCCGTCGATGGCCGTCATTTCCTGACTGGACAGACAAAAATCAAAGACCTCGCTGTTCTCCTTTATATATGTGAGATGGGTGGATTTCGGGATGCAGATCACGGAATGCTGCAAGTCCCATCGGATAAGGATTTGGGCAGGGGACCTGGAATGCTGTCGGGCAATTTCCGTGAGGACATGGTTGTCAAAAAACATGCCCCTGGCGAGAGGGCTCCAGGCTTCAAGCTGAATACTGTGTTTGCCGCAGAAATCCAGCAGCTTTTGCTGAAAGATAAATGGATGCCATTCGACTTGATTCACCGCCGGGACCACTTCCGAGTTCTTCAGAAGTACAGTGAGGTGGGGTTCCAGAAAATTACTGACTCCTATGGCTTTAATTTTTCCTTGTCCGTATAATTTCTCCATGGCCTTCCATGTCTCGATGTATTTATCTCTCACGGGCCAGTGAATCAAATAAAGATCGAGTACGTCCCGCTGCAGTTTTTTTCGGCTGCGGTCGAATGCCTTCATCGTTTCCTGATATCCCTGCTCGGTGTTCCAGACCTTGGTCGTTACAAACAGCTCGTCATCAGGTATTCCGCTGTTCGCGAGGGCCCGGCCGATTCCTGTTTCATTCTGGTAAAAGCTGGCTGTATCGATATGACGATATCCGATTTCTAAAGCCGTACGCACCGCGGTTTCCACTGTTTGTCCGTTTTCAACCAGGTAGGTCCCCAATCCAATCCACGGTATTTCGACATCATTGTTCAAGAGTACCCTTGTTGACAGGTCCATATGTTCTCCTTCATATCTCATCAATTCAGTATAATTAATTAATCGTGGATAGTTCAATTTTCACTTCTCATGGTGTAAAGTGGCAGTATGGAGAATCTCTGGCTGATAATTAGTTTAGCAAGCCTGGTGACCGGCTTTGGCTTGATTATTGCGCTTATGCTTCTGAAGAGAATGGTACCCCTTCCGCAGCCTCCGGCAGTTATCGTTCTGACCGCATTTCTCCTTATGGGGATGTCTTCTCTCGGAGGTGTATATCTGCGGATAATGGGAATACCGCGAAGTATTTATCTGTATCGTATTCTGAATGCCGCCGCGTGGGGATACGCCGTTTTTGCGTCTCTTTTCTATGTATACATTGATATGCGGATGCCGGCCGGACGGATAATGAAGAAGACGGATGGAGAGAAACATGTCGGCAGAGGGCTGTGGCGGTCTATAGGAGCGGGCATCGCGGTAGGCGTGTTATCATTCACCGTGTCCCATCCTGTTCCGGGGGCTTCGATACAGCAGCGCATACCGGAATTTTATATTTCATTCATCATGTTGTGCGTTGAACTATTCGTTTCAATTCTGGTCATTCGAGTGGGAGTAAAAGCCCTGAAGCGTTCAAAAAATGTTCTGAGTAAACCATGGAAGATGTTTCTCGGAGGCCTGGGGCTCGCGCTGCTCGTGATTATCCCGGCAAACCTGCTGGATTATATCATCACTCTGATCGTCAAATCCCGCGGCGGGATGATGAGAGACGGCTTTGTATTCGCCTTCGCTTATTGCACCGCGAATATCGCGCTTCTCATTGCCCTCCTCAGAGCTTTGAGCTATGGCAATCTCGCAGCGTCTTCGGTCTCAGTACCGGAATGTATGATTCAGTACTTTGGTTTGACCAGGAGAGAGCGGGAGATTGTTGAAAAACTGCTGGAAGGGAAGAGCGACCGGGAAATCGGTGAGGAGCTGTACATCTCGCCAAGGACTGTGGACACGCATCTCCAGAACATATACAGAAAGTGTAATGTCAGTTCAAGGGTACAGTTGACAGGGCTTGTTTACTCATACGGGAAATTACCTGTTTAGATGGATTGCGTGGAATTAGGGATTTTACCCGATTTTTTTTAATCTGCAGGAAGTTTATTCTCTGTATCACATAAAAGATATGGAGGCGTAACACAGTGACAAATAATAAAAGCGGAAATCTGTACAGACCGTACGCGTTTTTTTCCCTTGATTTTCTTCTGACCTGGGTGCCCCTGTGGATACTCGCGGCAGGGCTGA
>Ga0272442_10009132_pt1 | contig 12446 bp, 13 predicted proteins | sample SSMForm2O_FD_200262 | JGI IMG/M metagenome (GOLD analysis project Ga0272442, IMG submission 200262) | Marine sediment archaeal communities from Little Sippewissett salt marsh, Falmouth, MA, United States - SSM-Form-2O | ecosystem: Environmental > Aquatic > Marine > Wetlands > Sediment ... | reverse complement strand
TAAGAGAGTATCCAACCCATAATACATAGAATAATTGGGATGAATAATGCCCTTATCTTTGGTATATATGCGTAAAACTCATCGAATTCTTTGCTAATATTCTCTTTATATCTATTAGGAATTAGAAAACGAACCAGGAAACGAAAAATTGTTTCGCTTCTCTTTTTTTCTTTAAAATATAGAATTACCAAAATTAGAGTAATAAATAATAAAGTTATGAATGGTAAAATATTTGGAAACAATTGAAATAGCAGTATTGCGCCGATGAAAACTAGAATGCATATGGAGATTACATCAATAATAGTATCGATAACAATATTTGAGGTACTTTTTCCTAAAGAAATTTTAGCTTTTTTCTTTATATATGGTATTCTGATATAAGTGCCAATCCATCCTGGTGTTATTGCACCATAGAATACACTGATAAAATATGTTTTTAATACAAAGTTAAACGGAAGTACAATATTTTGTTTTTTTAAGACAAGGTCCCACTTTTTTGTATATATAAGTGTTCGCGGGATAATTAACAATAAAGCTAAACTAAGAAAAAAAAGATTTATTTCAATTACCGCTGAGGTTAGATTGTTTATACCTATTCTAAATATTAGAAAAAGAAATAATGCAAGACCTATTATCGGCAGGATTTTTAATAATTTCAAGTAGTTTTACATCTAAAAAGAAATATATCAGCTTATCTAATTTTTTACCTCATTAAATATAGAATATTTTGTTTTCCAGACTATTAATAAATATTTAGAAAAATTAAAAAAGAGTTTAAGAACTGATAAAAGATTTTTTATTTTATTAACTTAGGAGAGAATAAATATGACAGAATATTGTGAAATTTGTGGAGAAGAATTAGATTACGATGAAGAAGAATATGGAATATGTAAAAAATGTAAAAAAGGTCAAGAAGAAGATGAAGATTATGAGAAAGATGAGGATTATATTGACCCCGGTGTTACATAAGTAAAAATATTATTTTAAATCATATTTTGTTTCTTTTGATGTAGAATTTATTCTTATTTTGTCTTCACGTGCAAGCCACCCTAATGCATTATATGCATCTTTTGTTTTTAACTGCGAAATTTTAGCAATCGATGTTACGTTGATATCTCTATTTGTACTGAGAGTCTTCCAAATTTTACCTGCATCACAACCAATTTTTTCTGTTAAATTTGTTTCACTTAATTCATATGTACGTCCTTTCTTTGATATTTTATTTTCCCTTGCAAGCCAGCCTATACCCGCATAGAAATCATTTTTATTTAATCTAATTTTTTTAGCTAGGTCGTCTTCATTTAGAGGCCCATATTTATCTAGAGCTCTCCAAATTTTTCCAGCAGTTCGTCCAAAATTATTAATGTCATTTTTCACATTACTCACCTCAGTCAATAATCGTGAATCAAACAACATATATATATCCCTATATGTACGGAAAATATGAAAAATTTAAATAGGCGATATTTAAAATCAAAATATTTAACTTAACAGGTATCGATAATATCTTTCAAACTTTTTTGTTCTTTTTTAATTTCTTGAATTTTACGATCAATACCTTTGATTTTTCTAAAAGATCTATAAATAAAATATACCCCTAAAAAGACTAAAACGACACAAATGATTAATAAAGGTATAATAAAATGTAATGAGTTTGAGATTTCATAATATCTAGATGTAGCAATTAAGATTGTGAATACTGACAAGGGTAATGTGAATATTGCTATACCTGTTCTCAAGACAGCTAAAGATGTTCTTTTTTCAGCTAACAATAAATTAACGGCTCTGTATATTTCAGAGATATCTTTCTTCATGTTTATCATCTATATAAACTTCTGGATTTCCTTCTTTGTAAACTTATAATAACTTTTATTTCTTTCAATGATTCCTATTTCTAAACTGTTAGCATCAATTTTTTTTCTGATAGACTTTTTAATAGAGTCTATGCCAAATTTTATCGCTTTTTCTTTTGTTAAATTTTCTTTATAATGTTTATCAAAATATTTTACGATAATATTATTTTTTTCACCTTCACAGATTGCTTTATATTCTAAAAATGCACCTGAGGGGTCTGTACCAAATAAATGTACGCCCTTTACATCAATACCTGCAATTAATAAAACTAAGCCGAAGGGTCGTATGCCATTAAATACTGTAAATAAATGTTTATATTTGCAAATCTCTTCAACCAAATCTTTTATAATTATTTGATCATCGTACCATATTCTATGAATTGCAGCAGTTTCTTGAGCATAGTTTAAAATGTGTCTTGCATCAGCAGATAAACCAACATATGCACAAATAATATTTTCATCAATTTTTGATATTTTATCTGTTGATATATTCTCAATTAAATTTGAATTAGTATTTTTATAAATAATAAACAATACTCCATCTTTAAATTTTAAACCTAGTGTAGTCGAACCCTTTTTTATTGTTTCCCTAGCATATTCAACTTGAAAAAGTCTTCCATCTGGAGAAAAAATTGTGCTATCAAAATCGTATTGAGAATTTGATGATTCCATTATACACTCCTATCGAGTACATTTAACTAATTTTTGAGTGAATGCAATATTATATCTATATAACTTACTCTCTTTACGATATTTTTAAATAGCACTTTTTGCTAATGATAATTAACTAGTGGCAAACATGCCTGAAGATGAAAACAAAAATAACAATTCTACTTCTCAAGAAAAAAATAATAATAATCTGAATAATGATTTTTCTGAAAGTTTCTCTCTTTTGGATGGCGCTAAGTCTCAGTTTCCACAGATAGCCCCAGAGTTAGAATTACAAAGAAAGATAGCTTCAGATAAAACTCTTTCATTAGAAGAAAGATTGGAAGCATTTGAGGATATCATTGATTCTGAGATTGGTGATACCAATTTAACTCGTGCTCGAAATATTGAAAGAGAATTTGGCATTCGGCAGATTTTTCTAAAATTTGAAGGAACAACTCCTACAGGTACTCAAAAAGATCGTATTGCTTTTGCTCAGGTTATGGATGCATTGAGACGAGGCTATGATACTGTTACAGTTGCTACTTGTGGTAATTATGGTGCTGCTGTTTCTCTAGCAGCATCTTTGGCTGGCATAAATTGTGAGATATATATCCCTGAGAATTATCATACAAGTAGAATTAAAGAAATTGAAGAAAACGGTGCAAAAATTATCCGTGTTCCTGGCGATTATGAAAATTCAGTAAATGTATCTAGAGAGATGGCTGATCAAAAAGAGTATTATGATGCAAATGCTGGTGGAGATAATACTATGATACAATTTCGTGCTTATGGCGAAATTGCATATGAGATTTATGATGAGTTGCGTGATGCTCCTGCTATATTAGCAATGCCTGTTTCAAATGGCACTACACTTGCAGGTATATACAAAGGTTTTGTAAGTCTTTATCGTAGAGGAAAAACATCTAAAATTCCTAGAATAGTTGCAGGTTCATCCTATGGAAAAAACCCTATTATACAAGCTTATCTAAAGAATCTTCCAGCATGCGAAGATTTACAACCAGAGAAAATACGTGAGACTGCTATAAATGAACCTTTGATAAATTGGCGATCTATTGATGGTGACTATGCACTTGAGGCAATAAGAATCTCGAGTGGGTGGGCATCTTATGCTAGTGATAAAAGTATGATGAGTTTTTCAAAATTACTTAGAGAAAAAGAAGGTCTCAGTGTTTTACCTGCATCAACTGCTGGCTTAATTGCACTTTTGGAAAGGCATAAAAAAGACACTCTGCCAAATGATAGATATGTTGTTGTTCTTACGGGTAGAAGATAATTTTTAGGAGACAATATAAACTATGAATCCCGGTAACGCTATTGTTTATGCAGATAAACTTTTTAATTGTGCAGATGGAAAAACAGCTCATGGTCTTGTTCGTTTTAGTAGACGTTTCAATGTTTCTTGCGTAGTTGACACAACATTATCTGAAGGAGATGCAGGTGAAATCCTTGATGGAATAAAAAGAAACATCCCTTTATACAACAACCTTGGAAAGGCTCTTAAATTAACAAACGCAGATACTTTTATTGTTGGTGCTGTATCTGAGGGAGGAGTACTTCCAAGTGGTTATGACAAAGCTATAAAATGGGCTCTTTCAAATGGTTTAAACGTTATTTCAGGTCTTCATGAGTTTATATCTGATAATCCGATTTTCTCTGAGCTTTCTGAAAAGAATAATTGTAAAATAACTGACGTTCGTAAAATTTTCAGAGATCATAAAAGATTTTACACTGGCGATATTAAAAAAGTTAAATCTAAACGCATAGCAATTATTGGTACAGATTCAGCTATTGGTAAGAGAACAATTGCTGTTATTTTAAATAAAGAGCTTAAAAATCATGGTTGGAAATCGGATATGATCTATACTGGTCAAACTGGATGGATGCAGGGTTGGCCTCATGGTGTTGTAATTGATGCAATGATTAACGACTTTGTTGCAGGTGGAATCGAAGGTGCAATAATAGATTCATGGAATGATGATAAACCAGATTTTATGTTAATTGAAGGTCAAGGGAGCCTAGTGCATCCTTTTTTTCCAGGTGGTTTTGAAATTCTTGCAGCTGCAAAAGTAGATGGATACATACTAGTTGACGCGCCTGGTAGAAAAAATCTTGATGGTTTTCCAGAATATTCAATGCCTGACCCAAAAAGGGTAGTGAAGATTGCAGAGCTTTTAACAGAAAAACCTTTATTAGGAATAGGTATAAATAGAGAAAATTTGGATAAAGAAAACTTAGTAAAAGTTAAAGATAATTTTTGGAAGATCTTTAAAGTACCTGTTATCGAACCTCTTTCTGATGGCGCCTCAGAAATAGCTGATTATCTGGAGAAATTAAATGAAAAATAGAATACCAGATATGATTTGTTTTTCATCTATCGACCTTTTAGAACCTAAAATAAATAAAAAAAGTGCTGAATTGGAAGTGATTTTAAACAAAATAGATAAAACAAAAAATAAGTTTATTTTAAGATTAAAATATGATGAGGATATAAACTATGATCATCTTCCGATACTAAGACTTGCCTTTTGCATGCCCTTATTGAATTATGGTTTATTTTCAAAAAAAATTAATCTTCATTTTGACGTTAGTAAAACAGATTTAAAACTGTTAAATGAACTTAATAGAGTTTTTAGTAGAGATATTTTTGTAAATAAAATTCTGCGAAGAAGAGCAGATTATATTCTCCCAGAATTCCTTCCTAAAGAAGAAGATATTAAACCTGAAGATGCTTTACCTAAAGCAAAAATAAAATCAGTAAAGATTTACAACGATACTTTTATTTCTAGAGATATAGATAAAAACAGTTGCGGTGTTTTATCCAGTGGTGGAAAAGAAAGTCTTCTTACTTATGGCTTATTAAAAGAGATTGGTTGCAACGTCTACCCTTTTTATATAAATGAAAGCGGCGGTCATTGGCGAACAGCACTTCCAGCATATAAATTTCATAAAAAAAATGAACCTAACACGCAAAAAGTTTGGACAAATGTTGATAGATTCTATGTTTTTATGCTTGATAATTTAAAATTTATTAGACCAGCTCATAGAGAAGTTTGGGCGGATACTTATCCAATTAGGCTTTGTATCTTTCCTTTTTATGTTTTTTCTCTTTTACCGGTATTTTCTGAGAAAAAAATTGGTAATCTGTTAATTGGTAGTGAATTTGATGATATAAGGACTAAACCAAATTACTTGGATATTCCTCATTATTTTGGAGTTTATGATCAACATCAAGATTATGATTTTTCAATGAATGACTGGTATGCTAAAAGATTAAAAGGAATATATCAATGGTCAACAGTTAGAAATATATCTGGATTGATAGTAGAAAGAATTCTAACAAAGAGATATCCCAAGTTAGCTAGTTTGCAACGTTCTTGTCACTCTTGTCATTTTGAAAAGAAAGAAATTATTCCATGTGGAGTATGTTCAAAGTGTAAAGGCGTTTTATTGTTTTTATTAGCAAATAAAATTGATCCAAAAATAATGAAATTTAAAGAAGAAGACGTTAAATTTTTTGCAAAAAGAGTTGATCCAAAAAATCTACGTATAGATGAAGATGAAAAAAACCATTCATTTTATTTGATTAATAAAGATGATAAAACATATATCTCACATGCTGTAGATCACGTTGAAAAAATTCATATTAACCAAGATAATTGTGATTTAGAATTGATACCAACTCATTTAAAAGAAGATATTTTAAAGATTATTAAAAGCTATACTAATGGTTTTTGTAAATTAAAAAACGGAAGTTGGATTAACTTGGAAAACTATTATGATAGAAAAGGATATAAATAGGATCTTAGTCAATTATTATGGAAAAATTTTGAAGAAAATTTCAAAAAGGTATCATTATGGGTGATAAAAACGATATTACACAAAAACTATTAAAAATTGTAAAGCAAAGAAAAACTCCAATAATTGTAGAAAAACAGGAATTTGGTTATAAACCTTCCAGATCAACTGGCGGCGGTCTTGTAAGCGAAGGTTATTCATATAGCTCTGATGAATAAAACCTTCTAAATTATTTGTTACTTAAAGCTTCTGCTATGATAAGTATACTTGCTAATTGCATTTTTACTGAATTTCTTATTGGAAGTTGATAGAAACCCCCTCTTTCTTGAACATTTTTTCCTAATGTTTTGATTTCGATATCTGCAGAATCCATTAGTTGACATATTTTTGGATTTCCACCTTTTATACAGATGCTCTCTGCAACTCTCCAGATCTGACCTAAAAAGAAAAGATCAAATATATCTGTCAAAACCTCGTTTTCAAAAACTTCTGAATTTTTTACGATTTTGTCTTCTGTTTTATCTAATATACTTTTTTCATGATCTAGAGAAGTTTGAGCATTTGCTAAATGTTTTTCTGCAGAATCTAATAAAACAGGATCTGCAAGATCTGAGAATTCTTTTATCAAATTTATGATTTTTAAAGAGTATTTTACTCTGTTTTTCTTCCTTCGGTGCCTTTCCAACATCATTTCTTTTTTATTTTTATTTGATGTTTTTTTATCTTGTAATTTAGCGGATAGATACAATGGTACTTCACAGTTGAAGCTGAAACCTCCTATTTTTTGTTTATACCATTCATCACTGCATGCCCCACGTTTTATTGTTGTTAGGAGCGTCGGATCCTTTTCTTTATAATAATCAATGTAATCTTTAAGACCGTACATCTGATAAAACCCAGGTTCAAACATTTTACTAAAAGGTACATCAGGTGAACTATCAGATAGAGGCATTCTACAACTTTTAGCTAATTTTTTTAAATCATTATAAACTTCTGGCAGGTCGCTACTTAGATAGTAATATGCATTATGGAACCCAGAATGGTGCAGGTTACATAGTAAATCAGGTTTTTCATCTTCTAAAACTTTTTTTACTGCCAAGGTTTCAGGACGAGATTTATGCCATTTATAGTGGTCATATTCTATAGGAAAAGTCCATTCATATTGGTCCTCAGTTGGTTCCCTGAAATTTGATTTTGCTATATCTGCAAAAGAATGAGGCATATTTAGCCAACCCTCGTTTAACTTCATACCACGTCTTTCAAGAATTGGTATAAATAGCCATCTCCAACCAAAAAAATCTTTTTCAGGGTGTGTTGCAAGCCAACGAGCAAAGAAAGTTACAACTAAGCTTCCAAGGGGCTCATCACTATGAGGAACTCCTATAATCAACGCTGTTTTTTTTCCTCTACCTATTTCAAGCATATGCAGGTTTTCATTATCTATTGTTTCCCCGATATTTGTATAATTTACATTTGGGAATTTTAATATCGATTTTGCTAAATTATCAATTTCATCAACTTTTAAGAATCGACTATATGTAGGAATATCTCTAAAAACATCTTCATAATTTTTTTCCAATTATAAATCAACCTCTATTCCAAGACCTGGTTTGTCTGATGGTATGACAAAACCGTTTTCGTAACGTGCACCACCTTTAACAATATCATGTTCGAAATCTAGAGCAGAGTCTAGATCTGTATATTGAACGTTTTTAAATGCACAGGCAAAATGAACACCTGCGGCCATTGCTGCCATTGATTCATTCATACATCCTATCATCACGGGTATCTCCGCTATTTCAGCATATGTATTTGCTTTTATTGCATTTGTTATACCACCGATTTTCATTAGTTTTATATTTATCATATCTGCGAGTTCCATTCTTACAAGTTTAAGACTATCTCGTAGTGTTAAAACAGTTTCATCAGCCATAATTGGAACTGAACACTGGGCAGTTACTTCTTTCAATGCGTAAAGGTATTTGGCAGGAGTAGGTTGTTCAAGCATTTCAATATCTGCACCTAGTTTCTCTAAAGTTTCAATTACTCTTAGTGCTTTTTCAAGTGAATAGCCTTCATTTGCATCCAAACGTAGCTTTATATCTGGGCCAACTGCGTTTCTTATTGCAAGAACGACCTCTATATCCTGATCAGCATCCATGCCACACTTAATTTTTAGACATGTAAATCCTTGAGATACAAAATTTTTGGCTTTTTCTACCATTGTGTCAACAGGGTTTAAACCAATTGTTATTGATGTCTCGATTTTGTCCCTATACCCTCCAAGAAGTTTGTATACGGGCATATCTGCTTTTTTACCAAGAATGTCATAAAGTGCCATATTCACACCTGCTTTTAGTGAAGGATTGCCTTTTACTTTTTCGTCGATCACATCGTTTATATAACTGATTTTAAGCGGATCTTCTCCCACAAGTATTTCTTTAATTACATTATTAAAACAATCAACTACAGTTTCTTTTGTTTCAGAGGTTACACTATCTGGTGTTGCGCAACCCCATCCGATAATATCTTCATCTGTTTCAAATTTTAAAAATACATTTTCTCCTATATCTACTGTCTCATTTGCAATAGAGAAAGGCTCTTTTAACTTTAGATCCATTGGAATTGTTGTTACTGATTTGATTTTCATATTTAGCAAGAATATCAAAATGGTTTTAATAATGGTTGCCTTAGCAAAATGCTCGATATTCTGTTTATTTAAAAAGTAAAAAAATAAATAAGATTATATATCAAATAGGGCATTTGGTGGAAAAATTAGTTGATAATATTTGGGGAAGGAAAAATATGGTTGTAGATGTAGATCAAACATTAGATTGTAAAGGGCTTTCGTGTCCTATGCCAATAATGAAGTTGGCAAAAACTATGAAGCAGATGGAAAGTGGAAAAATTTTGGAGCTTCTTGCTACAGATCCTGGATCAAAACCAGATGTACCGGCATGGTGCAATAAAACAGGTAATGAATTACTAGAAACAGCTGAAGAAGACGGTGTTTATAAGTACTATATCAAGTGTAAATAATTTGTATTCGCTATACTAATTTGTGTGGGAGGAGAAATTTTATGTCAGCTGAATCTAAAAAAGATGAAAAAGGTATTTTTAAGGAACTTTATGGTACATTTTTCAAGCGCTCGTGGCAGATGTGGATTGGAAGCATTATACTAGCTATGTTGAGCATTTGTCTGTTTTTAATCGCGTCCCCGTGGGGATCTAGCGGGGGACTCTTGAATTGGGGGCAGAATCTGTTTAGTGGTTTAGGTCTCTCTTTAGAGAACTCTGCATCGACCGGTGTTACACCTTTGTTTGAATATAGATATGCTGTTCTATCTATTGTTGTAATTATTGGTGCGCTTGGAAGTGCGCTTTTAGGAAAAGAATTTGCTATTCGTATTGCTCCTGCTGGGGAGCTTTTTAAAGGTTTACTTGGCGGAATTTTGATGGGAATAGGTTGTATAATTGGCTTTGGTTGTACCATTGGTAATTTCTTTAGCGGTTGGGCAGCTTTATCTGCAGGCGCAATAATATTTGTGATAGGTTTGGCAATTGGTGTATACTTTGCTGTGAAATATCTGCTTTGGGAAATGGAAAAACATCCAAAGATGAGTAGTGGTAAATCATCAACTTATCTTCAAGCAAAAACAAAAGGGACTTCGTTACAGCCATTAGCAGGACTTATTATAGTGATTATAGGTTTGGTACTTGCTTTTACGTTTAAAGATGCTGTACTTTTTGGATTTGCTTTGATCGGACTGTTTATAGGAATGATATTACAGAGATCTAGATGGTGTATTGTTCGTGCATTACGTGAACCATTTATGACCGGTGATTCAGAACCTGCGGTAGCTATTATAGCAGGTTTGATAATTGGATTATTAGGTTTTACAGTAATAAAAATTATGGGTCTCGGCAGTGAAACCTCTATGGTTGCAGCTAATTTTTGGATGCCTGCAATAATCGGAGGAATAATCTTTGGTTTTGGTATGACTATTGCAGGAGGATGCACAATAGGGTCATCATGGCGAGCAGGTGAGGGTCATGTAAAACTCTGGTTTGCACTTCTTGGAATTGTTATAGCTGCACCTTTAACTGCAGAATACATAAGACCAACTTTCTTAAATATTCTGCCGGAAGGATTAAAACAATCGATGTTCTTACCAGATTATTTTACTTATCTGGGTTCAATTATAATTATGCTACTGATACTTTTGCTTTGGTATATATTTGTTAAGTGGAATGAAAGAACTGGAAGATTTTCTGCTATGTGAGGAGGATATGAAATATGACAAATAATCAAGATAAAATTTTAGCCGTAGTTTGTGTTATTCTGCTAATATTTTCTATGGTTTTCTTCTATATTATTAACGATATGCATGAAGAGGAGGTTTTGTCCGAAGCTCTTAGTGCAACAAGAGATTATACCAGTGGAGGTATAGCAACGAACATGAAGGCAGAAGAACTGTATGAATTGATAAATGATAGTGATACCACTAATGATCCATATATCCTTAGTATCAGAAGCGCTGAACATTATGCTTTGGGCCACATACCTGGAGCAGTAAATATTCCTCTGAGTACATTATTTACTGAAGACAATTTAGCAAAATTGCCTGAAGATAGAAGGATTGTAGTATATTGTTACACAGGCCATACTGCAAGCCAGGCAACGGCATTATTGAATGTCAACGGTTACGATGCAGTTTGTTTAACATGGGGCATGTGTTCTTGGACAACAGATGGTGCAGTAACTCTTAATAAATGTTATAATCAGACAGCAGCAGCTCACGATTATCCAGTTGTTAGTGGAACCAATCCTGGAATTGTAGGAATAGTTGCAACTATAAATTCGCTTTATCCAAGAGCATCTGTACATACCGTTCCTGTAAAAACAGAAACTCCAATTCCAGTTGGATGTGGAGAAGATACTGCGCCTTCGGATCAGGATTTGGTTATTGCACCTATTAGTTCATCGGATGATTTACGCGAAACTACACATTTGTCTTTAAACCAGGGTAAACCTGCGGTTATCAAAGCTACGGATTTATATGATAACTTGTACGATGGCGATTCATCAAATGATCCTTTTATTTTAAGCGTTAGAAAAGCTGAGCATTATGAAATAGGACATATTCCTGGATCTGTGAATATTGGTATGACAACTTTGTTTACTAAAGAAGGACTTGATAAACTACCAGCAGATAAAGATCAGCAAATCGTAGTTGTTTGTTATACAGGTCATACTGCAAGTCAAGCTACAGCTCTGCTAAATTTGAATGGTTATAATGCCACGGCTCTTATGTGGGGTATGTGTTCTTGGATTAAAGATGCTAATGTAACTGCTGGCAAGTGTTATAATATAACAACAGCAGCTCATGATTATGCATTTGATACTGGTGTTTGGGATGACGAAATGCGTGCAACAATCTACGATTCACTAAATCAAGGAAAAGCAGCAGTGATCACAGCTGAATCTCTACACAACCGCCTTAATGATACTGGTACAAGCAACGATCCTTTTGTTCTTAGTATAAGAAAAGCTGAGGATTATGAGCTAGGCCATATACCTGGAGCAATTAACATCGGTCTTACAAGCTTGTTCACTGAAGAAAACCTAGCAAAATTGCCATATGATAGCCAGATTGTTGTAGTTTGCTACACAGGCCACACCGCAAGTCAAGCAACAGCTCTACTCAATGCACTTGGTTATAATGCTACAGCTCTAAAATGGGGTATGTGTTCTTGGACAACAAATAGCACAGTAACGGCCAATAAATGTTATGATCAGGTTACAGCTGCTGAAGACTATCAATATGTAACAGGAACTGAACCTGGATCGATGACTTAGCCCATAGTTGGTGTTATAGCTGGTACATAATGAAAAGAGATCATTCCATAGATGCATTTAGAGGAATTGCAATTCTTGGGATGGTCTTCTTTACTGTAACTTTAAGGCTTAGTAGTAACCTTCCATATATATTACGTCATAATTCTAGTGGTTCAGTACATTTAGGGGATTTAATCCTCCCTATGTTTCTTTTTGCTAGTGGATTATCACTTGCATTTTTTTTAAATAAAAAAGAAATGAAACAAAGAAAAATATTCTACCGAAAA
>Ga0272442_10009131_pt1 | contig 12447 bp, 9 predicted proteins | sample SSMForm2O_FD_200262 | JGI IMG/M metagenome (GOLD analysis project Ga0272442, IMG submission 200262) | Marine sediment archaeal communities from Little Sippewissett salt marsh, Falmouth, MA, United States - SSM-Form-2O | ecosystem: Environmental > Aquatic > Marine > Wetlands > Sediment ... | reverse complement strand
ACATCCTTAACCGCTGGCCTTGAGGACGGAGTAAAAGGAGCCTCCCCCACACCGGGCACGGTCAGCTCAATAAACTGGCCGGCCTCAAAAGAGAAATCTTCCTTAGGCTTAAGTTTTACTGTTTTGATCGTCGGCGTCTCGGTGATAACATCGAGCACTTCTGTTTCAATCGGACGATAAGGATTTTTATCTTTATGCATTATCAACGAGTCTCTTTAATACTTTACGAATATCAATCTTGGCCGGGCAGGCCGTAATACAACGGCCGCACCCCGTACAGGCATAAATATCCGCGACTTTAGGGAAGAAATCGAATTTCTTCTCAAAACGATTTCTTAACCGCATCCAGAGTTTGGGCCGCGGATTGGCTCCGCCAGCGACCCTTGCGAAATCTTTGAGCATACACGAATCCCAGATCCGCAGGCGTTCCATCTTTTTTTCATCTTTTTGATCATACAAAAGAAAACAGTGGCAGGTGGGACAAATCATATTGCAGGCCCCGCATTCGACGCAGGTATTGGCTTCTTCTTCCCAAATCTTGGCTTCAAAATTTCTTTCAATCATCCCGGCGAACTGATCTTGGGCTGGGACCTTTGCCTTTGAAATATTCTCTTCGATCGCACTTGTTACGCTTTTTCGATTCCCGTCTCTCTTTGCGATTAATTCCGGTCTGGCGTTTTGAAAAAATGAAGAGTGGTTATTGATAAGCTTTTCTCCTTTAGGAGAACCGGTTTCAACGACAAAGCCGCCTTCGATCTCAGAAAGGTTAAGGTCATAATTCTCCTGCGGATAAGGAGTGACATCCATGCCTAAACAAAAACATGTCTCAAGCGCACACGTACAATCACAGCTGATAATCAAGTTCTCTTGGCGATTCTTAAGATAAAAAGGGTCCTCGTAGTCATGATCCTTGAAGACATAATCCTGAACCTTAAAGCCTTTTAAGTCACAGGCCTTGACCCCCACAACGGCAAAAGGTTTGTTATCGTGGGAAGGAACCGTATCATTAAAATCCTGGGCTACGACTTCCCGGGCACGAGTAAAGAAAACTTTGAGAGGTTCAAAAGGTCGGACTTCCCCTAAAACGATCTTCTCATTGGGTGAAGTATAACGGTCGAAAAAACGCTGAGTCCCTTCTTTGAACGGCACAAAAACATCATAATCCGTCTTTAAAACGTCTAACAGTTTGAAGAAATCTTTTCGAGAAATGAATTTCATTAAGGTCTTATAGGTCTTAAAGAAAGAAATCGATATAGAATCCCAGCCCTATTTTTTTCTTCATAGCTCTTATCTTATTGTCATTCGGGATCTTTAAGCTTAAAAAAGCTCTAAGGTGAGATAAAAATAATATGGTTTTAAAATATCATAAATCCTTAAACAGTCAAACAAAATTTTCATATTGCACACACTTCTGGAGTGGAACAAAGACAGGCGGTTCTACATCAACACCGCGTCTTCCTTCTTTATATGGCCGAGCTTTACCCAACGCAGCTGAGCCTCTACCAATTCATTCAGGGAATAAGGATTAGGCACGCCCAACTTATGGCGTAACTCCTCAAAACGGGTGATCCGCTCATAGCGCTGGGCTGGAGGCACGCCATCTTTCAATTCTTGGTACTTCAAAATCAGCAAGGAATCGAACTCATCCGGGTAAGCCGATTCTTCTCGCTCAGGCGATGGCTGGCCATCCAGATTGACGAACTCCATCACATCGGCCTGGTAAATCAGGGGGTGATTATCTTTAAAAAACTCCAGAGTCTGAATGAAATCTTCTTCCTGCTCACCCGGGAACCCCGCGATCCAGAGTGTCGAAGTATTGATCCCGAACTGGGCCAGGGTGGCCAATCCCTGCTGGGCCTGGATGGGGGTGATCTTTTTGTTCATCAGCTCCAAGACCCGCGCCGAACCGGATTCTACGCCAATGCGCGCGCGCATCATCCCGGCTTTAGCCCACAGCCGAACCTTTTGCGTGTTTCGGCAATCCTTGTCGATGCGCAGATAACAATCCCAGTAATATTTCCCCCCGGTTTGCGCCAGCTTTTGCGCCAGCGGATTGACGACATTATTGATCAGGGAATCGCACAGATAAAACCTGTTTTTCCCGAACCGACGCGTCAGTTCCTGCATGTCGCTGGCGATCTTCTCGACATTCTTCTGGCGGTATTTCCGCCAAAAAAGATATTCCGAGCAAAAAGCGCATTTATAAGGGCACCCACGAGAGGAGTATGTGGACAGCCATAAATAAGCCTTGAGAGATAATCCATGAAAACTGGGCAGCGCGGTCTGATCGACATCGATAAGACAGGTCGGTTGGTTTGCATCTTTGGCTAGATCATCCAAGCTGAGGATCTGCTGCTGGCGGGAATCTTCGCGTAAGAAACGCTCAAACAACAGCTCTCCTTCGCCGTGTAGGATCACGTCTACCCAGTGGCAGCGCGCGAGGATCCGCTTAAGATTACCGCTGGCCAGATTGTTACCCATCAAGGCGCCGGGCCCGCCCAGTACCGTACGCGTGGCCGGCCGGGCTTCTTTGATCTCGCGCAGGATCATCAATGCCGACGGAAACGTGGTCTCGAGCATGGTGCACCCGACCGCATCCCAATCTCCCTGCGCTGACAACTCGCGCGCTCGCGCACGCACCCGATCAAAAATCTCCTCAATCACCGCATCCAGGGCCTGAATGGCTTCCGACGTGCAGGAGTCCGAATGATCGAAATTCAAAATATGTCGAACAAGATCATTATACATTGTCTTGTTTTTGCGGCCGTACAGCCAGGCCAGCTGATGCCGGGCAAAAAACCGCGGTCCGTTGCGGAAGATATTGTAAAGCCGCCAGCGGGGAAAGAATTGCATACCGAGCGTGAAATATTTCTTCTGCAAGCTGAACAATGGCCCGTCTGTATTAAAATCTTTGATTGTAACATCGTGACCGTGGGCTTCCAGAAAGGCCTGCAGGCAGGCAATGCCCTGCGGCGGACAGATCGGGTCCCAGAACGGCGGCATGATCAACAACAATTTTTTACGGTCCGGATTTGGCATGCGGGATACGCTGGATCAGTATATTGCGATAAATCACATCCGCGATATTTTCGGCCAACAGGCGGTTGCCTTTAGGCGTGAAATGCCCGAAATCACCGCCGAGCCGATCGACAAAATACTCGTAATACGTGCCCTGGGCCAGGGCCTGCTCGAAAGATTTCTGGTTATCAACGTAAAATAAATACTCTCCCTTGCCCAGCATCTGTTTCAAGATGTTGATGCTTCGGTTCGGATATTGCACTGCGATCAAAAACACACCGCGCTGGGCCAGGCGGTCGCGGACCCGGCGGTAATATTTTTGGCTTGCGAGATTAAATACATCTTCCTGTATGACAAGCTTCTTTTTCCATTCTTCTACCGCTGTTTTATTATCTAATCCTTCGTATGCCTTGATCAAGTTACGTATCATATCCGTCGAGGCAGCGGCATGGGCTTCTTTGGGAGACTCATCTGCCGCTACATTCAAACCGGCCAGTAGGATTTGCTGGGCCTGCGCATACTTTTTTTCTTCCAGCAGATACAGACCCTGTTGAGCATACAATACATTCGCCTGAGGATTGATCTCGATCGCCTTGCTGAGAATCATTTCGGCCGCCGCATGCCCGCTGATATTGTTCAAACAGGCCGCTAGGTTCAGCCAGGCATCAACCTTGGCTGGATCAAGATCGAGACAGCGCTGATAACTCGGGATGGCCTTGGAATAATCACCCTGCCATTGATAGGCCCGGCCCAGATGATAATACGCATTGGGATGGCCCGGGAATGCGGCAATAATCTGTTTTAACATAGCCTCTGACTGATTCCATTCCTTAAGAACGGTGTAGCAATCCGCCAGGTTAAACGATAAAAACAAACGTTGTCCCTTATCATCCGGCGGACAAAAGTGCACTGCTTTCTCAAAAGCATCCACCGCGTCTTCATATTGGATACGCATTTTGTAATGCAGTCCCATATATCCCCAGGCCTCGTAATAACGCGGATCCAAATCCACGGCCTTCTTGAAAAAGGTCATGGCATGATCCTTTTCATTGACCGCCCGGTAAAGTTTGCCTAGCTCGGTAAAGCCTTTGGCCGTAGGCATGATCTCCACTTTTTTCTCAATATCCCGGAACAGGGCCCGGCGGTCCTGCATCTGACGCGCATCGGATTCTTTCAAAGCCGCTTCGACCTCAGGCTCACTCGTGACCCGTTCGAGCAAACCAACCAGTAATTCAGCCACCTTCACGTGATCGGTTAACCAATGTCGGACCTTCCCGGGCCAGGTTGCGGATTCAGATGAAATAAAATCATCATTAGCGCCCAGCAGGGCCGTAACCACGTGAGGTCGGTATTGGTCAACCAAGGCGTTGATGCGTTCGGCCACCTGAGCAGTGGTGATGCCCGGGATGCCTTTATTGATCACCCGCACGCGCAGGGACGGGCTTTGTGCGTTCAGAATTGTTTCGAGCTGGTCCGGATAACGTTCCTTCCCGCCGATCGCTGTTTCGGATGCGCCCAGGCACAAGATTCTGAATTCATCCGCCATATCGACATCCGCCCGGTTGCGGTATTCCTGTGCCATAACAAACAGGAATCCGCCCAGCCGCAGGTTGATCTCCAAAAAAAACAAAAAAAGACCGGCGCGCACAAAGATCTGAAACAAAATTCTTTTCTGCAGAGATTTCATAAACGAATCAAAATTGGAAATAGATAAACCGTTCGGCTGTGAATACACCCCAGCCGAGCAACAAATACGTCATCAGGGAATACGCATATGTTTTCAGTACCCAGTGCCGTCGATAAAGAAACCGCAGATCACCGGTCACAAATTTCCCGACTTGGATGACCAATAGGGGTGCGATAAACAGAACAACCTTGAGCAGGATATCGCCGTGCTGCGGCTCCCAATGAAAACGGAAAAAAAGCGTCCGCAACAAAACCATCATATGTCCATAACCGGCCGAGCGGAAAATCAGCATGCCGACGGCGCTAACCTGAAACATCCACAATATCCGTACGGCCAGCCAAACATTCTTCAAGACCGGATTACGCGGGGTAACCCATTTGAAGACTTTGGGCCGGAGGACGGTATAAATAACAATCGCCAGGCCGTTATACACGCCCCACAAAACAAAATTCCAGGCCGCGCCGTGCCATAATCCCATCAAAATCATGGCAACCATAACCGCGATATACACCTTGCTAGTGCCGCGAATACGCTGTAGGGATGCGAATACGGGAAAATAAATATAATCCCGTACCCAGGAACTCAGGCTGATATGCCAATGGTTCCAAAAGGCCTGAGGATTGGTCACGAAATACGGCAGACGGAAATTGACCATGATCTCAATCCCCATCATTTTGGCCAGGCCGCGGGCCATCTTGCTATAGCCCGCAAAATCACAGAAGGCCTGAAAACAAAACGCGTATGTGCCGACCAGGACCGCAGCGCCGTTGACCGCTAAACCCGGTGTAAAGATCGGGTCAACAATTTTAGCCAGATTGTCGCCGATATAAACCTTCAAAAACAGGCCCCACAACACCAAATGGGCGCCTTCAAAAAACTTTTCCATAGTGAGGTGGCGGGGATGCTGGATCTGCGGCAAAAGATTTTTGGCGCGTTCGATCGGGCCAGCCACCAATTGCGGGAAAAAGGCCACAAACAACGCGAAGTCAAAGAACTTTTCCGTCGGGATCATCTGGCGGCGATAAATATCCAAAACATAACTCATGGCCTGGAATGTATAAAAAGAGATCCCTAAGGGCAAAATGATATTGAGAAATACCGGATGAAGGGACAGGCCGCAAAAATTCAGCAGGCAGATGAGGTTCTGTTGAAAAAAATGAAAATATTTAAAAAATCCCAAAACGGCCAGATTGCCGAATACGGCCAGGATCAGGAATAATCGCTGCCGACGGACATCAGGTGTCTTATGAATCGCCAGGCCCCAGCCAAAATTATACAGCGTTGAAAAAAACAACAGGGCTAAAAACCGCCAGTCCCAGGCCCCGTAAAAGACATAACTGGCGAGCAGCAGCATGCGGTTCTGCCATTTATGATCCAACAGCAGATACAAGCCATAGACAATAACGAAGAATACCGCGAATTGGAGGGAATTGAAAAGCATGAAAAAGTCGGTTTAATGTGAAAAGTTTAAAGTGAAAAGTATAAACAATGCTTGTGGTTTAGCAATATCAAACACCAAACCTTCACTCCGTCTGTGTGGCCTTAAACTTTAAACTTTAAACTTTAAACTTCAAACTTTAAACTTCAAACTTTAAACTTTTACGATCAGGCATTGCGATCCGAGCATCTCGATAATCGGTTCCGGCCGGCTAGCGAAAAACTCATCAAAGGCCTTTTTCACGCCGGGCGCGAAATTGTAATCATCCGACAGGATCACCCCGGCCGGATTCATGCGCGGATAAAAAAACTCCAGGCAGTCTTTGGTGCTCTGATAAACGTCCACGTCCAGATTCACGAAACAAAAATGTTTGTCCGCAACCGGAGTGGCGGTCTGGGGGAAGATGCCGGGATAGAAAAATAATTTGGGATAGGCTGATAAATATCCTTTGACTTGCTCAAGATCGGCACTATATTCGCCGTCTTTAAAATGAGATCGGTCGATCGCCTGGGTATTGGGTAACCCGGTAAAAGTATCAAACAGATGTAAAGGCCGATCGCCCTTCACTTCACAGATCAACTTAGCCGAGCCGCCGTTGTACACCCCGACCTCGGCCAGCTCGCCGTCCGTTTTCAAGGCCTGCCGACAGCACATGGCCAATTGATAGGCCTCGGCGGGGGTGAGCAGAAACGGCACTTCCTGTTTAACGCAGTGCACTAAATCCACAACAGCGCGCCGGTCCGGATCCTGATACACCTCGATCACGCCTTTGCTTTTCTCTAGGCTTTGGGCCGGCACCGGCAACAGGCCTTTGGCGCGCACGGCATGCAATACGGCTTCGGTAAATTTCTGATGCGGAAAAAAACGCGTGCGGTTGGTTAACGCCCATTCAAAAAATTTTTTCATGAGCTAACTCCCGGCTATGTTTGAATCTTAATCCCCTGCGGGCAGGAATAGCCTTCCGTGAGATCCCAGGTAAAGGTCCTCTCCTTTTCCTGAAAGCCCGATCTTTTAAAGAATTCCTGACACGGCTGATTGCGCTGGGTCGGAAGGTATTCTGCATGAAGCTGTCTTAATCCCCGTTGTTGGGCATAAAGACTTAACACATGCAGCATAGTTTCCTCAATGCGCCGGCCCATGACCCGGCAGCTCAGGATAAAATCACAAATCTTCCCTTGCCTTCCGTCGGCCTCCAGACTGATGACTCCGGTTAATCCGTAATCCCCGAATTTATCCCGAACCCGGAAAGCCCTTAAACAACGCTGGCCGGATTTCAGCCAATCGATTAACTCTTGCCTTGTCAATCGTCGGGTCGTCAGATTCATCTGATTGGTTTTATTGAAAAGCTGAACCACGCGGTCCTGGTTCCCTTCGTCCAGATCTTCAACGCTGACCGTGATCTCTAAGGTCCGGATCCATTCTTCTAAGGATGGCAATCGCTCCTTTAACTCATGACGTTCCCTTTCCTGTGCAAGCATTTCCGTCCGTTTTTGATCCTCGGCGCTGATCACGGTCGTATCAAAACATCTTAACCGGCCGAGGAAAGATTTATAGAGCATCATATCTTCCGGCCAATCCGGCACCAACACCTCGGGCAGGGCCTCCCGTACCCGCGCGCGTTCAAAAGCGCTATTATCAATGAACACGGCCGACGATAGACCCAGATTCAATTCCTTCATCAAATCCATAATGTTCTCAGCCTTATCCTTCCAATTGATCCGCAAGGCAGCGAAATCATCTTTGCGCAAAATCATTTCCGGATGTTTTTCAAAGGCCTCTTCAACCAGCTCGGCCTGGTTCCGACTGACGACGGCCAGCAGGATGCCGCGCCGTTGCAATGCCTTGAGCGCGCGCTGGAAATCAACAAAGGCCTCGCCGATCGGGTCATGTCCGCCGAGCCGGATACCCTGCCACCCGGTCTCGCCGATCACTCCTCCCCAAAGCGTATCGTCAAGGTCCAGGATAATAACTTTCTTCGTTCCCAACAAAGTGTTTTCTGCTAGGACCAAGATATCCTGGGCCGCTGCCTTAAAAACATCCGGATGAAACGGGATCTTGCTCATGTACCAAAGCTTTGGGCTGAAGGCATCGTTCCCGACCGACTGCAGCCACATGCGGCTGTCCAGAATAAAAATGTTTCCGGCATCATTCAGATTCTCCGCCAAATGAAGGTTCATGCGCATCAACTTATACCGCAGTCCGGTTACCTTCATATCCGAAACACCCAACCCTCCGATATCATCGGCCATCAGCCAAAAAGGGACAAAGATCATCCCGGCTTTATCTTTCACCTGTAAGATGCCCTGTGTAAATTGTTTCACCTCATCCAGCAATGTTTCCAGAGCAACGGTCTCCCCATCCAGCAGACGGTTAAACGATGAAATAACTCCCTCGGGCCGGGTCCAAATCACCATCAAATCATACTGATTGTCCCAGATTTCGTGCGTCGGAGAAATGAGTTGCGACATTACCTGTCCGAACGGCGGGGCTGATAACCGCACGGATAAAGATGCTGGCATCTGGACAAAATAATTACGGAAGAGTTCGGAATTGAAATCGGAAAGGATCAGAGAATGAAGCGAACGCTTATTCACCAGAGTTTTTTCCTATTGATCCCAGGATATGATCGCGCAGGGCACCCAGGGTCTTGAAAGGATTTTCTTCGGCCGACATCAACATATTATTGGTCAGCACGACAGTGCGCCCTAGGGCCTGGGACACTTTTTGTTCGATCGCCACGATCAACAGCACCACCCCCAAAGAATCGATCGCGCTTTCCGGGCCCATCAGCGCAGTATCTTCGGATTTGGGAATATGATTCGCCGGAGGAAGGGTCTGATTGATTTCATCCACGGCGGTAAAAATCGCGTCCATAATTCGTTTGGCTGTACCCATAATATTAAGCTTCCTATATATATTACATAAAACGGGGATCATTCTTAATATAGCTAGCTTGTGATTCTCCGTCAAATTGTTTTTGGATTTATCGTCTTACGATTAACCCGAAATGCAGATAAGATAAAAATCCATCCGGTAAAGACTGTTTAAAGAAAGCACTCCTTTTCTGGCCCTATCTGGGATTATGGACGGAACCGGAATCCTCAGGAAACGTATGCGGCGGGATTAACGCGGGCCGAGATAACAGATAACGTTTTGTTTCAGGACATCCGCGCTGAGACAGATATGCAAATCCTGCTCCATATCAACGTCATCAATCACCTTGACGGCGTGACTCCACAAACGCGCGGAAGGAAGCAGGTCGGATAACTTGTTGGGGACCGTATCAAAAAGTTCGGTATTCAATACATTATCGTAACGCTGAGGATGGATAGCAAAATAAAGCATATCCATCTCGACTAAGTCATTAAAAAAATGCGTTCCCAGCGAAACCTCGGGAATCAAGCCCTCGTGCATCAAGGCGACCTCACACAAAACCGAAACCGTGTTGATCTCGGCGAAAGAAACCGGCACACCCAAGGCAGGCGTCGTGGTTGCCCAGCGTCCCGGACCGATCAACATAATGGTCGGCCTTTCCTTGCGATCCTTCAAGTGGGTCACCTGGCCGATCAGGCGCGCGATAGAGTAGCGGTCAGAGGTATTCATCTTGCCGTAAACTTCGGGGACAATATAAATAATCCGGTCAATCGTGGCCGCCCTGCTGTTACCGATCACCGGACCGCGGCCTTCCAAAAACACCCGCTCTGGTGGGATCGATTGCGGGGCTTCAATGCTTAAAAGATTGCCTTTAACCTGGAAAGGTCGGCACTGGACCAGGTTGATCCGGTATTCCTCCCGGTTAAAAAAATTCGTCGTAAATTCAATATCGACTGGTTGGGAATAAGCCTCCTGCAGGGTCGCCAGCATCTCACGCATGTCTTGGACAAATGACGTTTGCGATAACAGATCATTGAACGTCAATATCCACGAAAAAATTTGACGCCGGCCGTGCTCGCGGGCCCGGCGCTCCATCTCCATATCGCGTGAGGCAAAAATATCCATTGGGAAATCACCGGCGCGCTCGACCACCTGGGCGAAAGGCAGGCAGAGTTGCTGATTCGCTTTTAAATCCAGGACATCGCTCTTGTGTTGCGTGTATCGGCGAATATCCTGCGAACTCGATTCCGGCCGCCGGGTAGGCGCGTTTAAAGCCACAATCCGGGTATAATCATCGTCGACGCATTCGACCGCCCGCGTCCCAAGGCCAAAAACCAGGCGCAGCATCCCGGCCTTCGGATCGATCTCCGTGTTCCAAACGTAAGGATTAAAAGAGAACCCTACTCCTGCGATCTGCGGGAAGTATAAATCCGAATAAACGGCGCCGGAAACCCGCTGCACCAGAAGCGCCATTTGTTCGTCCCGGTCCAAAAGCCCCCAATGCGCGCGATAAGCCAGGGCCTCTTCATTCAAGGTGCTGGCATAAACTTTTCTGACGGCAGCAATAAAACCATCCAGCCGCTCTTGAGGCGTACCCTGGTTCGCGCAAAAAACGCTTTCGTACTTGCCGGAAAAAGCATTCCCATAAGCATCCTCCAGAAGGCTGGATGACCGCACAATGATCGGGGACTGGCCAAAATATTCGAGCATCTCCATGAACTGCTCCTGGATATCCTTTGGGAAAACCCCGTTGGCCAGATGCTCCTTGGCCTGCCGGGCCACCTCCGCATTCCTTTCCGGACCTTTCAATTGACGCCGCATCCACCAGCACTTATTCTGGATCAAATACGTATAAAAAACATCCGATCCGATGTAAAAGGAATCGTGCGGCTCAAGCTTATCAATCCAACTCGGGTCTTTTTTTCTCAAGATCGCCCGTGCCAAAAGCATCCCGACGGTCTTTCCCCCGACCAGACCAGTGCCGATCATGCGCTTGCCGATATCGACCATATCGGTAAAATCAAAATATCTTTGGGCAAGTTCCAGAAGGCGCGGATCGCGCGAGACAACCATCCGCAACAAACGGTTAAAAAGTTTGCTGCTCTTCCATCCACCCCTTTGATCAGCGCGGGTCGTGTTAACGATTTCCTGAGCCTGAAGAAAACTGCGCGTCCAGAAATCAGGCCGGCGCATGGCAAAATCCAGCCACGGCTGCGGCGCCTGACCCAAAATCCTAGCCACAACGGCACTGCGCATCTCCGGAATAAAATTCTCGCCCTGCCAACAATGCAACATATACATGGTGGAAGAATAACGCTGATCGACTTTAAGCGGATGGATATAAATATCATTTTTGCTGTTATAGATGTCGATAACGACCTGGGCCGTATTGCGGATGGCATCAACGGCAAAAGAGGTATGATGATTGCGCAATAAAGCAAAATAGGCTACGGTATCATAATCATATAAATAAGGGCATGTCAGCATAAAAAAATTGCCAAGCATGCGATCACTGTACCAATCCACGGCCAGTTCGGAAAGCGAATCGAACACATAAAAAGCGCCTTTGCCGAATTTTTCAATGACATCGAAGATCTCGGAAATAAAATCCTCGAATCCGGATTCGGGATGCAGATGAAAAACATGCGCGTTAACACCCTCCGGGAGGACCGGTGGATGATCTGCAAAACGGAAATAGATCAACTGGCGTTTGGTTCGGTGGGCCGTCTGACAGAAAGGATGAACAAAACGGACATAATCGTCGAGAGAATCCACCTGTAGGACCACATTATCCCCCAGCCGAACGCCGTTAAGGATTTTATCCAAACCCGGCAAGCCGGAAAAACACGTTGTAAGCGTTTTTTTCATGACATCCTCATAACTGTCACTTTACTCATGAAATCATTGGGCAAAAAAAAGCCCTCAAAAAACACTTTCGTGCTTAACGAGGACCTCGATGCCCTTGCTACGCCTGTTACCGATTAAGACTTCCTTGCCTTAAACAAAAAAATCATATCGGGAAGGTCGGGAAAAGTCAAACATTTTTTCAAGGCAATACATAAGCGAGGGCCGATAGAGAGCATAAAACAAAATTATTGTGTCATGGAAGGATGACACAGCTTTATGCGTCATTGTGAGGAGCGTCACGAAACAGAAAAATCATTTCGTCCGACCCGCACCAACACAATGGCGACGACTACGACAAGCCTTAATGATGGATCGGCAGCGCGTTTATACCGCTTCCATGGTGGACGGCGGTTTCGAAGCAATATTGTAAGTCACGCTGACCACGCCAGGTACCTCAGCAACTATCCGCGTAGATAAGGCGCACAAGGTATCCCAGGATAAACGGGTCGGTGTTGCCTGACGGGCATCCACGCTGTCCCAGCAGCGGATCTCGATCTGCATCCCGAAATCCCGCTTCCCGTCG
>Ga0272442_10009129_pt1 | contig 12449 bp, 11 predicted proteins | sample SSMForm2O_FD_200262 | JGI IMG/M metagenome (GOLD analysis project Ga0272442, IMG submission 200262) | Marine sediment archaeal communities from Little Sippewissett salt marsh, Falmouth, MA, United States - SSM-Form-2O | ecosystem: Environmental > Aquatic > Marine > Wetlands > Sediment ... | reverse complement strand
TTGGACGCGCATCACGCCGTCCTCTATCCCGTCAGAGATTGACTCTGAGATAGTGTCCCTTGCTTTTCCCGGAAGGTCCATGTCTGAGACTGCTTGGACTCCCTGCATGAAGGCTTTTATTACCTCGATGAGATCGCTCAATCTAACCCCTCTTTGAGAGAAGTGCGCCGATGAAAATTCCTCCTACAAAGGCCCCGACTACGAAGGCAGTTGGGTGCTCCCTGACAGCGGTTTCGAACCTCTCATGCTTCTCCTCCGCTATTTTCTCCGCGTGCTCGAGCTCTTTCTTTGCTAGAGCAAGCTTCCTGTCAGCCTCTTTCCTCAGCATTTCTGCCTCTTTTTTGATGAGCTTGGCCTCGTCCTTGAGTTTCTTTTCAACATTCTGTGCAGTGCTTTTCTTTTTAGCCATGAAAAATTCACCCTGCCTCAACTATACTTTGGGAGGTTTTAAACCTTTTGCCTCTTCCTTTTGGGCGGGTTGCGCTTCCCCCATTCTACAATGGCGCCGTGAGCGAGCTGGAAAGCGCTCAGCCTATGCGGCAGGTTTTTTTCAAAAAAAGCGCGCGCTAGCTCGTAGTCCCTGTTCTTCTCAAGCCTTCTCCCAGATAATGCGTTGAGCAGCCTTATCGTGTACGCGTCTACAGGAAAAACCAGTTTCCGGCCAGCGTAGAGCAGCATGTCGTCAGCCGTTTCTTTCCCAATCCCGTGCAGGGAAAGCAGCTCTTCCCTCGCGTCTCCAGCATTTTTTTCAAACAGCTTCCCTGGCTTTCCACTGTATTCTCTTATGAGGTATTGTGCGAGCAGCTTCAATCGCTTTGCTTTCTGGTTGAAGTATCCTGATGGCCTTATCGCGCCAGCGATTTCAGTTACGGGCGCGCTTGCCAGGGCTTTTGGCGAAAGCAAGTGTTTTTCCCGTAGCCCCTTGATAGCGCGTTCCACGTTCCCCCAATTAGTGTTTTGCGTGAGTATCGCGCCCACCATTATCTCAAACCTAGTTTCACCCGGCCACCAGACTATTCCTTTGTACGCAGCGTTCTTTCCCTTGGGCCTCCTAACTCTTGCGTGGTGCATGCTAAGCTCTTTGAAAACTTTTTCAGCCAACTCCCTATCATCTTCCAAGCGCATTAACCACTCTTTTTTAAAGTAAGCTTAATAAACAAACCGAGGCAAATGCCTTTGTTTAGTAGAATTTTTTCGATTCGGTGGTGTTTTAATGGAAGCCGGTAAGGTACTGATAAAAGGAGTCATCGCGGGAGTGATACTCGGCATAGTGTGCGCGGTAATACTCCTCATCTTTGGTGGGATAAACGTTGCGATTGGAGCTTTCCAGACGCTTGCTAACACTTTCTGCGGGCCGATAGCCTGCATTGTCCAGCCGCTAACCTGTTTTATTGGCGCAATCTTTGGCTGGGGAGCGTGGCTTCTCATGGGAATTTTCGGGCTTCTGGCAGGATTGTATGCTGCTAGCTCGATAGCGAAAATATCGAAGAAAGGAGACTTCCTGGTTTCCTCGCTTGTGGGCTCGCTTGCAGCCGGCATTATCGTGTTATTGCTGTCAATCTTTGCTTTCCTGCTAACCCCGGTGGTGGGGGCCGTGTTCAACGTGTTCTTCGGCTTCTTGACTGGTGCGGTGCAGGGCCAGCAGCTTGGTGACATGCTCCTCAACGGGATCATGACCGCGATATTCGGGATTGTGGGCGCGTTCATACTTACCTTGGTGAACTTGGTTCTAGGGTTCTTCACGGTATTGCTTGGGGCACTGCTTGGCGGCCTTGTAGGCGCTTTCGTGTTCAAGCCACTGCCTGACAAGAAAAAAGCATAATCCCCCACCCCCCTCTTTTTCTTTTATTTTCATAGTCCCCCAGCCACTGCTCTGGCTTTTTACTACGCGCGCACGCGCGCGTTCGGAACCTTTATAAACAAAAAACGTGAAATATTAGCGTTAAAGAGAAATGGCTAGTTAGTGGTTTTCATGGTTAAGGATACAACGAATTATACTGGAGAGAGCATACAGGTTCTGGAGGGCCTTTCCGCGGTCAGGAAGAGGCCTAGCATGTACATTGGCTCAACGAGCGAGAGAGGGCTGCACCACCTTGTTTACGAGATAGTGGACAATTCTGTTGACGAGGCCCTCGCGGGCTTTTGCAACAATGTTTTCGTTACTATTGAAAAGGAAAACATTATTGAGGTCAGCGATGACGGGAGGGGAATCCCTGTTGACGTGCACCCGAAGTATGGGGTGAGCGCGCTTGAGATTGTGATGAGCAAGCTTCATGCTGGAGGGAAGTTTGACTCCAAGACCTACAAGGTCTCGGGCGGGCTGCACGGCGTCGGAATTTCTGTTGTTAATGCTTTGAGCGAGTGGCTTGAGGTTACTGTTGACAGGGAAGGCAAGAAGTGGTTCCAGCGCTACGAGCGAGGCAAGAAGAAGACTGAGGTGGAAGTGGTTGGCGAGAGCGGCAAGACTGGCACTCGCGTGAGGTTCAAGGCAGACCCCGAGATTTTTTCCACTACGATTTACTCTTTTGACTTGATTGCACACAGGCTGCGGGAGCTCGCTTTCCTTAACAAGGGGGTTCACATCACGCTCAGGGACGAGCGCCAGGAGCCGGTGCACGAGCACACTTTCTGCTATGAGGGTGGGATAATCGAGTTCGTGCAGCACTTGAACGAGGGGAAGAACCCGTTGCACGAGGTAATTTATTTTGAGAAGGGGCACGGGCAGGTTTCTGTTGAGGTCGCGATGCAGTACACTGACTCGTACTCTGAGACCATTTATTCTTTCGCGAACGACATTAACACTATTGAGGGCGGCACGCACTTGTCCGGGTTCCGCGCTGCAGTAACAAAAGTGGCTAATGATTACGTCAAGTCCAATGTTCTCTCCAAGAAGGGCGGTGAAGTGAAGCTGGGCGGCGAGGATGTTAGGGAGGGCTTGACAGCGATTATTAGCGTGAAGCTCCCGCAGCCGCAGTTCGAGGGGCAGACGAAGACAAAGCTCGGGAACAGCGAGCTCAAGGGGGTTGTAGAGTCCACTGTGAACGAGAAGCTCTCAACTTACTTGGAGGAGCACCCTTCTGATGCTAAGCGGATTCTTGAGAAGTCACTTATGGCGCTTAACGCGAGGCAGGCTGCCAGGAAGGCTAGGGAGCTAATCCGGCGTAAGAGCGCTCTTGAGACCGCTGCCTTGCCGGGGAAGCTCGCGGATTGTGCTGAGCGCGACCCGTCAAAATCCGAGATATTCATTGTAGAGGGTGATTCCGCGGGCGGTTCCGCGAAGCAGGGCAGGAACAGGCAGAACCAGGCGATACTTCCTCTTAGGGGTAAGATTCTCAATGTTGAGAAGGCGACGATTGACCGCGTGCTGGACAACAAGGAGATTCAGACGCTGATACGCGCTCTTGGAACTGGGTTTGGTGAGGATTTTGACCTTCAGAAAACGCGTTACCACAAGATAGTCATAATGACTGACGCGGACGTTGACGGGGCGCACATCCGCACGCTCTTGCTCACGTTCTTTTACAGGCACATGAAGCCCTTGATTGAGGCGGGTTACGTGTACATTGCGCAGCCTCCTTTGTACAAGGCTAAGAAGGGAAAGGCGGAGCGGTACGCGTTTAACGAGGTGCAGCTTTCATCTGTTTTAGGCGAGTTCGGTGGCGAGAAGGGCGTTAGCATCCAGAGGTACAAGGGCCTTGGTGAAATGAACCCCGAGCAGTTGTGGGAGACCACGATGGACCCGAAGAACAGGAGGATGATGCGGGTTACTATTGAGGACGCGATTGAAGCGGACCACATTTTCACTATCCTGATGGGCGACCAGGTAGAGCCCCGCAGGAATTTTATTGAGGAGCACGCGAAGGACGTGAAGAACCTGGACGTGTAATGGGTTGGTGTTCATGGCTGAAAAGAAAGAGGATAATCTTGAGACGATGGAGTTCAACCTCCCGCAGAACATTAAGGACAGGCGCATTGCGAACGAGATGAAGGAGTCTTACCTGGATTACTCGATGAGCGTTATTGTTGGGCGCGCTTTGCCTGATGTTCGGGATGGGCTTAAGCCGGTCCACAGGAGGGTCTTGTATGGAATGAGCGAGCTGGGCAATCATTATAACAAGCCGTACAAGAAGAGTGCGCGTGTTGTGGGAGATGTTCTTGGTAAGTACCATCCCCACGGTGACAGCGCGGTTTATGACACTATTGTTAGGATGGTGCAGGACTTTTCGTTGCGCTACCCGTTGGTTGACGGGCAAGGGAACTTCGGCTCGCTTGACGGTGATAACGCGGCGGCGATGAGATATACGGAAGTGCGGATGGCCAAAATCTCTACTGAGGTGCTGGGCGATTTGGATAAGCAGACGGTTGACTTCGCCCCGAATTTCGATGGTTCGCTTAAGGAGCCTTTAGTGCTCCCGAGCAAGCTCCCTAATCTCTTGGTTAACGGGTCTTCTGGCATCGCGGTTGGAATGGCGACTAACATGCCGCCGCATAACTTGCGTGAGGTCTGTGATGCGGTATTGCACTTGATTGATAACCCGGAGTGCGAGCTCAATGACTTGATGACGTTCATCAAGGGCCCGGACTTCCCCACGGGCGCAGTAATTTCTGGCAAGAGCGGGATTTACTCTGCGTACTCTACTGGAAAGGGTGGTGTGAAGGTCAAGGCCAGGGCAGAGTTCGTTGAAAAGAACGGGCGGCAGAGGATTATTGTTAATGAGATACCTTACATGGTGAACAAGGCCAGGCTCATAGAGCAAATCGCTAGCCTGGTGAACCACAAGAAGATTGAGGGCATTTCTGACTTGCGTGATGAGTCTGACCGCGACGGCGTGCGGGTTGTGATAGAGTTGAAGAAGGGCGCTGACCCTAACATTGTCTTGAACCAGCTTTACTCGCGCACGCCCATGCAAACAACGTTTGGCATAAACAACGTGGCGCTTGTTAACGGCCAGCCCAAGCTCCTTACATTACGCGAGCTTTTGGACGCTTACATAAGCCACCGCAGGGAAGTGGTCACCCGGCGTGCGAGTTTCGAGCTTGCACAGGCCGAGGCGCGCGCCCACATTGTTGAGGGATTGCGTGTGGCGCTTGAGAACATTGACCCGATTGTGAAGGGGGTTAAGGCTGCTAGCAATACTGAGGAGGCACTGCAATTCCTCATGGCTGACTTTAGCTTGTCTGAGAAGCAGGCGCAGGCAATTCTTGACATGAAGCTTCAGAAGCTCACTGGCTTGGAGCGCGAGAAGCTTGACAAGGAGCACGAGGACTTGCGGAAGAAAATACAAGAGCTTTCCGAGCTCTTGGCTGATGTTAAAAAAGTCTTGGCGGTTGTTAAGGCAGAGACGGTTGACTTGCGCGACGCTTATGGGGACAACCGCAGGACGGAGATTGTTGATGCCGAGGATGACTTTGACATGGAGGACTTGATTCCTGACGAGCAAGCGGTATTAACCATTACTAAGAACGGCTACATTAAGCGAATGCCGCTTTCAGAGTACGAGACGCAAAAGCGCGGCGGAAAGGGAATCACGGGCGTTAGGGCTAAGGAGGAGGACATTGCCACAGAGCTCTTGGTCGCCCGAACTCATGATTACCTGCTGTTCTTCACTGACAAGGGGAGAGTGCACTGGCTGAAAGTATACCGGGTCCCGGTTGCCGGCAGGTATGCTGCAGGCAAGGCAATCGTTAACCTATTAGAGCTCGGAGAGGAGAAAATGCGCGCGGTCATTAAAGTGCGCGAGTTCGAGGAGGACAAGTTCTTGATAATGGCTACTAGGAACGGCCTTGTTAAGCGCACGCAGCTTAGCGCTTACTCTCACCCGAGGCGCGGCGGAATCATTGCAGTCACCCTGAAGGATGGGGATGACTTGATTGACGTGAAGCTCACTGATGGCTCTAAGGACATTGTTTTAGGCAGCCGCGATGGCTATGCAATCCGTTTTGCTGAGAAGGAGGCGAGGCCGATTGGCCGCACTGGAATGGGCGTTATTGGAATGCGCTTGCGCAAGGGAGACCAAGTAGTTGGAATGGCGATTTGCGAGCTCGGCGAGACATTGCTCACAGTGTGCGAGAACGGTTACGGTAAGAGGACGCCGCTAGAGGATTACAGGCGCCAGTCCCGCGGTGGAATGGGCGTTATTAACATTAAGACTACAGAGCGCAACGGGAAAGTGGTCGCGGTACGCGCAGTGGGCGACGAGCACGAGCTCATGATGGTTAATTCAAGCGGCGTGATAATCCGCATTCCCGCTAAGAGCATTTCAGTAATCGGGCGGAGCACGCAGGGGGTTAGGCTCATGCGCTTGAAGGAAGGCGAGAGAGTGGCTGCGGTCGCGCGTGTTATGGAAGAAGCTGAAGACGAGGAAGAGGGGTTAGAGAGCGTAGATAATAAAAACCCTGAAGCCAAAACAACTTCATGACGCGATCAACAGTAGTTTTCACAATCCTTTGTTTTGCTTTTGCACTGCTGCTAAGCGGGTGCATTCAAAGCGTGCTCCCGCACGAGGAGGCAGTTCTTATTACTGACCCGTTTCCCATGCAGGTTCGGGAGGGCCAGGTCAAGTACTTTAGGATTAACCTTAATGGCTCTACTCCCGAGTACACTATTCACGCGGTTAACGTGGGGTCGGTTTCAGCTGTTTTTGAAGTAGACCCTGGCGACAAGCACTTTGGAATGTACGAGGGCGATACTGACTACATTGACTTGTCAGGTGACAACCGCTCGGACATAAAAGTGACTTTGACGAACATAACCAGCGGGGTCGCGATGATTACCATTGACTTGTCCGGCGGCGTTGGGGAGTGCCCCGGCCTTTGCGAGCCCGGAGAGGTCCAAGCACCGTACCCTGACTGCTCTTGCTCGCCAGCTTCTGTTGACTGCCCGAACACTTGCCAGTCCGGAGAATCCCAGCGCCCTTACCCTGACTGCTCTTGCTTTGTCCCGGTTGACTATTGTTCTGATGGGACGGCGTACAGCGCCTGTTCTGCAACAAAGCCGAGGTACTGCGATAACCTAGGGAACCTGGTTAACAAGTGCTCGATATGCGGCTGCCCCAGCGGCCAGTCGTGCAACACTACTACTGAAGAGTGTTATACTGCTCCAGTGGCTTGCTCTACTGCTTGCGCACCAGGAGAGTCCCAGAAGCCGTATCCCGACTGCTCGTGCTATACTCCTTCGGGTGGCGAGACAGACCAGGCGATTGAGGCTGCAAACGTTTCTACTGAGGGCTTGCTCATGGCGAGGTTTGAGTCACAGTACGCCAAGTCAAAGCAATGCACTGAGGATGAGTTCAAGTCCAAGTTCAACGCGCGCAATGGAAAAGACCCGAGCGCAGGCCAGATAGCCGCTTTCTCCTCAACCAAGAACGCGGTTCCAGGAGGGGTTGAGGTTGAGGCAGAGAACACCGCAGGCTCTTCTTACGAGGTTGTTTACTCTACTACTGGCGGCACTATGAGCGGGCCTGCCTTGAAAATGATGGTGAGCCTTAACACTGGGATAACCACTGGCACGTGGCTTGACGGGAGCGACACTTCCCGTAACACGCAGCTTTTGAACACTGCGGAAGGAATTGGCGGGAACTGCGGTTTCATAATGGCGATTAACGGCTGGTGAGCCTTTTGGGAGTGTTCAAGCAAACAGACCAATCCGGCAAAAAAATCCCGTCAAGCGAGCTAAGCGGGCTTGTTAGCGATGTCCGCGCTTCTTTTGCTTTTCGCAAGCAGCTAGAAACGGCAAGAGAGCTCAAAAAAGAAGCAGTTGAACTCGCGGACAACGGAAAAAAAGCTGGTGCCGCGGAAAAGTTTTTTCAAGCCGGCTCTTCTTTTCTTGAGGCGTCGGATTACGCAGAGTCAAAGGAGGGCCTTGCCACTTGTTTTGACATTTGCTCTGAGGCGGTTGATTGCTTTGAGCGGGCTGAGTCCAATGGCTACGCGAAGTTAAGGCTGAAAACCCTGCTTTCCAAGGCAAGGGGAAAGAAGTCAAAGGCAGCAGAGCTAATGCGCTCTTATGCTTGAGCCTGCATTCCCGCGAGTATTTCCTTTGCCTTGTCAACGCGGATTGTTTTCTCCTCAACCATTTTAGCGGCTACCTTGTCGACTTGTTCTCCTTTGGCGCCCGCCATCACCGCTATGTTTCTCGCGTGCAGCTTCATGTGCCCTCTTTGGATTCCTTCCATCGCGAGCGCGCGCAGTGCACCGAAGTTCTGCGCTAGTCCAACCGCCCCTATTACTTGCGAGAGCTCTTGCGCGGTCTTAACCCCCAAGATTTTAACAGCGACTTTTGCGGTGGGATGCGTTTTTGTTGCCCCGCCGACCAATCCCACTGCCATCGGCACTTCCAGCACTCCTTCCAGGTCGCCGTCATCGTTCTTCCACCATCTTGTTAGCGGCTTGTACTTCCCGGTTATTGCAGCGTAAGCGTGCGCGCCTGCTTCTACGGCGCGCCAGTCATTGCCCGTAGCCAGGACGACTGCGTCAATCCCGTTCATTATCCCTTTGTTGTGTGTCGCTGCCCTGTACGGTGTTTCCCTGGCGAGGGTGTAAGCGTCAACAATCCTGTCAACCGCTTCCTCTCCCCCGAGGTCCTCTTTCGGGAAAGTAGCGCTCACGCGCACCATTCTCTTAGTAGCCAGGTTAGAGATAATCCTGAGAACAACGCTCCCCCCGGTGAGCTCCTCGATTTTTGGCGCGAGCTTCTCGCACATCGTGTTCACCGCGTTAGCGCCCATCGCGTCCCTCACGTCAACCACTAAATGGAATAAAATGAATTTTCCGTTGTTGTGCTCTAACAGCTTCCCCTCAATGTCACGCGCTCCCCCACCGAATTTTACTAGGATGGGGTCCAGGGTGTTCGCGAACTCAAGCAACCCCTTCTTCTTCTCGAGAACTGCATTCATTTTTTCTTCTGTCTTCTCGGGCTCTATTCCAACAACTTGTATCTGCCCAATCATCAAAGGAGCCGTAGTCTTAGCAGTGAACCCCCCTTTCTTCCTCGCAATCTTAGCAGCATTGCTGGCCGCGGCCACGACGCTTGGCTCTTCAATGCACATTGGCACTAGGTAGTCTTTCCCGTTCACAACAAAGTTGGTTGCAAGGCCCACTGGTAGCGTGTGCCCCGCGAAAACGTTTTCAATCATTCTATCTGCAGTTTCTTCGCCTAAAGAACCAAAATTAAGGAGCGTTTTCACGTCTTCTTCCGTTAATTCAGCGAACTCTTGTATTTCCTTGTCCCTTTTCTCTACTGGGAGCTTGTAGAACCCGCTGTACTCTGAACTCTTCATGGATAATTCACCCAAAATTGTTTTCGTCTGAAATGATTTAAGCCTTTAGCGCCTGACGCCCGGCTTTTAGCACAACCTATTAAAGCACCGCCGCCTAACCCTATTCATGAAGCGGTTATTTTCTATTCTAATAGCTTTTTTCTTTTTTTCTGGATTGATAGTTGCAGGCAACGTGACGCTTGAAGCGCCCGTTAGTGATGTTACGGTTTACTCTAATGGATATGGCTTCATGGTCCGAGAGGGGACCGCGGACCTGGAGGGGGGCGGCACCACACTAAAAATCGCTGACTTCACGCCTAACGCCATAGTCTCTTCTGTGAGCATTGCAGACTCCCTGGGTTACGCGGAGTCCATCTGGCGCTACTCTGATGTTTGGAACGAGTCAAAAACCAAGGAAGCCCCTTACTCGCTCGAAGTTGTTTTGAACAAGAGCATTGGAGAAGAGGTTTCTGTTAAGATAGAGGGAATGGAAGTCTCCGGCACGCTCGCGTGGTATTCTGATGAATACGTTGGAGTGAGCACGGGCAACAAGACGCTTATTTACCCGCTGGATTCAATTGACGAGTTCTCAACGCCTGTCTCTGACTTGATTGAGGAAATAGAGTATAATGAGACTAAGAGGGAGACAGGCCTAGCTTTCACTCAGGACGCGGTTGCTGGCCAGCACTCTTACAAGCTAGCCTACTTGGCTTCAGGCCCATCGTGGAGCGCGCACTACAAGTTCTACATTGGCGAGGAAGAGGACTCTGGAACCGGCTCGATAAGGGGCTGGGCGGAAGTCTCCAACAACGTTGGCGAGGACTGGGAAGGAGTCAACCTCCGCCTCGTAGTCGGAAACCCTAACATTGTAAGCCCCTCATTCGGGTTCCGTGCAAAAACCAATGACTACTACCCCCAGGCGGAGAGCATGGACTATTACGCGGCTGGAGCGGCAGTTCCGACTCCAGCACCTTCGGTTGGCGTTTCCGCTGTTAGCAGCTACTACGTTTACTCGCTTAGCGGCCCGCAAATGGTTCTTGGCGGGGAGTCAAGAGAGCTACCGCTTTTCAGCAGTGACTTGGAGTACGAGCGAGAGTACTTCTGGAATGCTTCCATTGGCTCGTCCACCGTGAGCAAGATAATAAATATAAACAATACTGGTGACGAGAGCTGGGCTGCAGGAGTATTCCGGGTTTACTCAGGAGGAGAGTTCATAGGCGAGAATAACGTGGGGTACACTCAAAAAGGGGATGAGGCGCGCGTGGCCGTGTCCAGCATGCCAGAGATAGAAGTGAGCAAGGTCACGGTGAACACCACCACTACAGAAGGATACAAGTCTTCCACAACGGTTTACGAGATGCGCTTGACAGTCTCCAATTACATGAGCGAGGACGTCGAGCTGCGCGTGCAGGACCAGATGCGAAGCGGGGACCAAGTGACTTTTAACTCTGCCACAATGAACCCTGCATCGCTCCCGAACAGGCTCTTGGAGTGGAACATCCCAATTCCCGCGGGCAAAAAGAAAGTGATAGACTACACGTACACGGTTAGGAACGAGTACAGCTGGTAGCCTCCAGCTCCCCCCTAATTTTTTTTATTTCCTCTAAAGACTTAGCCCGGCTGATTTTTTCCCTGGCTTTAGCAGAACCTGGGATGCTTGAGGTAAACCACATGAGCTTCATCTTAACATCCTGAACTTCGAGCATCTTCTTCTCTTTGCAAATGCTCAAGTACTCGTCAAAAGCACGCAGCCCGTCTAAAGCAGTCTTCTTATCGTAATCCCCTGTTGCAAGAAACGATTTGGTTCTCTCAAAAATAAACGGGTCCTTCATAGCCGCCCTTCCGACCATAATGTTATCGCACCCCGTCTCCTCAAGCATCCTTTCCGCGTCCTCAGGCGCCCTCACGTCACCGCTGCCGGTTACCTGCACTCCAACGGCTTGCTTAACCCTCTTTATGGCCTGCCAGTCACTCTCCCCGCTAAACCCCTGGCTGCAATTCCTGCCGTGGACTGCGACTAGGCTCGCGCCAGCACGCTCGCAAGCTACAGCGACTTCCACCGCGTTTTCTTTCGCGAGCCCAGAGCGTAGCTTTACGCTAACCGGGAGCCCAGCATCCAAGGCGGTTTCAACTATTCGGGCGCAGAGCACGGGATTTTGCATTAGCGCGCAGCCACCCCCTTGGCCGACAATGTTTTTTGACGGGCAGCAAAAGTTCAAGTCAATGAAGTCAGGCTTTTTTTCCCAGCTGCTTATCTCTCGTGCAGCATCCCTGACCCATTCCTCGCAGTTTGTGAAAAGCTGTAGTGAAACCGGCTTTTCCTCGCTGCAGAAGAGCGCCATTCTCGCGGTCTTCTTCCCCTCAGTTGTTTTCGAGAGCGCCTTAGCGCTAATCATTTCAGTGTAAACCCAGTCCGCGCCATGCCTTCTGCATAATAGCCTGAAGGGCATGTTTGTCACCCCGAACATGGGCGCCATTACTAGCTTCATCTAATGCTTTTTGTCTTTTTAACTTAAAATAAGGCAGAGGCTAGGAAAACAGGCTAGGCGTGAATGGCGCGTGGCTTACAAGGGGCTTGGCTTTGGGTTAGCATCCTGGCCCCTCAATTCCATTATGCACCTGAAACAGAACTCTAGCCCGTCTGCAGTGTACTCGCTTCCGTTTTCGAGCTGCGACCCGCAAGAGGCGCAGACTCCAGTTTTCTTATTCATTTCCGGCACCTTAGTCCCACTAGTTATTACCTAAAATTCTCTTATTTAAAAAAGTTATGAGTGGGGGAAGCGTTTACCAATAATTTATTTGGAACTTTTTTTCTTGGTGGTAAATAACTTTTCTATATGGTATGAGGTGTAGTCTATTGTAAGCGAGTTTGTGGGCACTATCTTGAAATTAAACCTGCTTAGGTTGTCACCAAACTTCTCGAGCATCATCAGGTTCGTCTCCTCTGCTTTCTCTAGGCTGTAGTTAAACGAGACCAGCAAGATGAACGTTCTTGTGGCGTAGAGCCGGTAGGCTTGTGGCGTGAGGTTCAAGAGCTCTGCTAGCAGCTGCTTCTGCTTTTTCTCGCTCATCGGCTGCTTGAACTCCATCCAAGCAAAAGTAGCGATTTTCCTCCTCGGAAGCTTTCTTGGGTCAACTATCCTTATGCCGTCAATAATCCCTTTTCTGCAGAGCCCGCGGTACACTTCTGAG
>Ga0272442_10009128_pt1 | contig 12452 bp, 8 predicted proteins | sample SSMForm2O_FD_200262 | JGI IMG/M metagenome (GOLD analysis project Ga0272442, IMG submission 200262) | Marine sediment archaeal communities from Little Sippewissett salt marsh, Falmouth, MA, United States - SSM-Form-2O | ecosystem: Environmental > Aquatic > Marine > Wetlands > Sediment ... | reverse complement strand
CAGGGCTTGCCTTGCTTTTTCATTACCCCGGCGCCTTCGCAGAAGAAGAGGGTCAGGGCATTGGAGAACTTGGACTTGAGCGTGCTGCCTTCGGACAGGACCGCCATGTGGTAACGCTTGGAGGCTTTCAGCAAGTCCTTGAAGAAGACCGGGTTGAACTCGATCAGTTCGGTGGGGGGCTTGAAGTAGGCCTCGGTTCGTTCGAGGTTCAGGGTCAGGACGCCGATCTCTATGTTCTCACGGCCCAGCAAGCGGTAGAACTGGTCGACCATAGCCACCACCCGCACGTCGGCGCCGGTGTTGCGCATCCCGTTGTACCCGACCAGGAGGATCTTCAACTTTTCACCGGGTTCCCAGGTTTCATACTTGCCCAGCTTGGCCATGGCCGACGCGCTCAATGCGCCCAGGGCCGTGACGGTGTCCATGTCGAACATGTCAATCCTCCCGGTTGGCTATTTGGCGGTGTCCATCGAAAAGAAGATCTGGACGCTGGCGTCGCCCTTGACCACGGTGTGCTCGGGGACGCTTTCGCCGGCGAACTCGAAAGTGAAGCGGGTGTAGCCCATTTGCTCCTGCACCAGCACGCCGGCTATTTCCGGCGCCTCCGGCAACAGCTCGTGGGCCTCGCCGGTGTAGGCGGTCCGGCGGAACAGGACCACCAGGCGCGGAGGGTCTTCCAGGGTGAAATGGTAGATCTCCGCCGTGGCGCTGGACTCCAGCCTTGCGATCCAGCCGCCCGAAGCCTCCACAAACACCGGCGGGCCAACACTGGGTTTGGTCTCCGGCGGAGCCGGTTCGGCTTGCCGGGTGACGACCGGTGCCGCGGCTACCGCCGGCCCGGCTTCAGGCGGCTCGGCGATAGATTGTTGTGGCGGCAAAACGGTTGAGGGCTGGATCGACAGCAGGACGATCAAGGCGGCTACGGTCAGGACCGACACCGCGCCGTTGGCTATCAGCAGCAGCCTGGTCAGGGGGAAGGGCTTTTTGGCTTCCTGTATCGTGGGAGTTGGCGTGGGAGTGGGGGTGAGGGTGGCTTTCTCCCCGGCGGCGCGCGAGACGATGATATAGGCCGAGGACGCCCGGCGGGCTTGGTTGCGATCTTCGACGATGTCGCCGAGCGGCAGGGAGGCGACCTTGTAGTTGATCCGCTTGTCTTCTATCCGGACCTGTTGCCGGCGGATCATCTCGTCGACGAAATGCCCGATGCGCGTCCGGGCCTGATCGGACAGTTTCAAGAAGCGGATGCCCATGCCCGGTACCGCGCTGACCCCGGAGGCCCCGGCGGGATTGCGGGTCTGGGTCCAGGTGACCTCGCCCTTATTGATCTTGACCGGGCCCTTGAAGGTTTTAAACTCCAGCGAGAGCTCCTGGCCCTCGGGAAACGGCTGATCGAAACGGAGGAAAATGCCCCCGCGGCTCAGGTTGGATGCCAACGTGCTGACTATCGTATCGCGGCTGGGGAGGTGGACCCGAACCGGATCGGAGAAGCTCACCCGAGTATAGGCACGGCGGGACTGCATGTTCCTCTCAGAATTGCCGGTGGGCACATCGTAGTCAGAAAGTAAATGGGCTGTCAATACAACTTGCCGGAGATCAAAGCCAAGAGCATCCAGGCCACCGGGAAGAAAACGAAAAGCACTCCCAGAAAACCCTTCAGCCTCCGGCGGATGAATTTCTCCTTCTTTCGGGTGCGCAGCTCCACCGATTTTTCGTGAGCGCGGACCAGGGAGTTGACCAGCATGGGGATCCCCAGCACCAGGATCACCACCAGGGAGGTGATGCCCGCCGCCCAGGGAATCCAGCCGGTGCTGCCGCGCAGGCCTTCGAAGCGGGCGGGCAGCTCGTGCAGCAGGTTTTGCATTGCCAGAGACAGCGCGATGCCCGCCAGCAACAACAACCCGGCCAGCGTCACCGGCAGGTGCAGCTTTTGCAGGTTCAGATCCCGCAAGTAGGACAAAAAGTACATCAGGGCCTTCTTGAGCTGGTAGATGCGCTTGCCGATCACCCCCCAGCAGCGCGCCAGGAACCCCGAGCCGGGAACCACGTACCCCAGGGCGTCGTCTTTTTCGGGCAGCGGCATGGCCAGCAGCGCCAGGCGCAGGGAGATGCCCATGGCCCAGATCAGGGCCAGCAGCGGGCCGATGACCCGGCGCGCGGAGAGATCCAGGACGCCGCGGACGGCGGCGTCGGGGTTCGCCGAGAAGAGGTCGCCCAGGGCGAAGAAGGCCGAGTGAACGGCCAGAAGCACCGCGCCGGTCAGCTCCTCCAGTGCGGGGAAGCCCAGCCAGCAGGCCAGCGCGCCCAGGGCCAGAAACCCGATGGGCATGAAGAACGACCGGCTGCGGCCGAAGCCCTTGGTGGTCCGCAGGTACCAGCGCACCAGGGGGATCTTGGCGGCCAGCCCGGTCTCGTCGGTATCGTCCTGTTCGCCGTAAGCCGGGTTCAGATTTTGGGGAGTGGGCTCGCTCACGCAAAAAGGCTACCACGAGGCATGGGGCTTGTGCTAGAAGGCCGGTAGAATGTCCGCCGACGAGAAGGAACAAGGTAACCTGCTGCGCTGGGACGGCCGCAAGCGCGGCTTCTACGAGGTCTACTACCTCAAGTTCAACGATCCCAAGAGCCGCACCGCCGCCTGGATCCGTTACACTCTGACCAGCCCGATCGCGAAGATCGGGGAGCCCGGCTGCGAGCTCTGGGGGATCTTCTTCGACGCCGAAGATCCGAAGAACAACTTCGCGGTCAAGCAGAGCTATCCGATCGACCGGCTCTCCTGGGGGCGGGAGCGCTTCCGGGTGGGCGTGGCCGGCGCCGTTCTGGAGATGAACCGCTGCCGCGGCGAGATCAAAGATCCGGACAGCGGCAAATCCATGTCGTGGGATCTCGGGTTCGACTCGCCGACGCCGGTTTTCTACTATTTTCCGTGGAAGGGCCTCTACACCCTGCCTCTGCCCAAGACCAAGGTGGTCATCCCCCACCTGAACGCCCGGTTTTCGGGAAAGCTCGTCGCCGGCGGGCGGCAGATCGAACTCAGGGACGTTCCGGGAGTGCAGACCCACCTGTGGGGAACCAAGCATAACCTGCGCTGGGTCTGGGGTCACTGCAACGCTTTTTTTGAGGACGATCAGGCGGTCTTCGAAGGCGGCGACGCCCAGGTGAAACACGGCCCGATCGACAGCGCGCATTTCAAGATGTTCTATTTGAAGACCCGCGACTTCGAGCTTTGTTGCAACGCCTGGCTGAAATGGCTCACCAACCGCAGCAAGTACCGCCTGGGCCACTGGGAGTTCGAGGCCTGCAATAAGCGTGTCCGGATGGTCGGCGAGGTAAAGAGCGACTTCGACCGCTTCGTCGGGGTCCGGTACCAGGACCCCGACGGCGAGGAGCTCTGGTGCAACAACACCAAGACCGCCTCGATCCGCCTCAAGATCTTCGACAAGCAGGGCCGGCCCATATCCGAGCTGACCTCCAAGGAGGCCTGTGCCTTGGAGCTGGTCGACCGCAAGATTTATCCGGAAGTGCCCATCCAGATATAAAAACGCGTCCGCGTCCGCGTCCGCGCCCGACCCCCTCAGATTCCTGATTATCGCTGGTTTTCTGAGCACCTGACGGGGACCGGGTAGATCGTATGTGACCGGGATCACACGTGATCCAAGGGCGGGGGCGGTGGCACAGGGATTGCTTGAGTATCCCTCGAGCCGGAATGTCTGGCGCATCCAGGCGGCCTTGCCCTGGGCCGGGTGCGCCGTGAACCTGATGTCGGGAGGAAGCCATGCGTAAAGTTATGAGGATGGGATGGATCCTGCTTCTGGGCGGTCTGGTACTGGCCGGGTGCCTGGGAAGCGACAGCACCCCGGGCGGGGAAGTGACCCAGCTGGCCGGGCTGCTGGTGGACGAGGGTCGCATGCAGGCCCAGGTGGACTCGGGCCGCTTGACCTTCAAGATGGTCCTTCAGCGCACCGAGAAACGTTCGTTCCACGGCGTTCTGAAGGTCGATCTCAAGGACATGAACGGCGAGTCCTACGATCGGCGCGAGACCATGTTCTCCCTGCAGGAGGAAGAGAAGGAGTTCTCCTTCACCCTGCGGGGCATCCCCGAGCTGGACGGCCTGGAAGACCTGGCCAAGTTCCTGGTGGCCTACCGGGTGGAATGGAAGGACCACGCCATCTTCGGAACCCGCAGCGCCTACGCGGCCGCGGAGAAGATGGAGGCCCAGGTCCTGGCTCCCAGCCGCCTCTACGAGGGCGAGTCCACCTTTGCGCGGGTGCTGGCCCGGGATCCCATGACCGGCGAGGCCAAGGTGGGCGTGGACGTCCACGTGGAGCTGCAGCTCGAAGAGTCGACGGTGTCTTTGGGCGCGGCCGCCACCGACGACACCGGCACCGCCGAGATCCTGCTGCGGGTCCCCGACGAGGTCATCGGGCAGGGCAAGATGGTGGTATCCATGACTTCCCAGGAGGGGGCCTCGGAGTCGGTGGAGGGCAGCGTGGACGTCATGCGCGAGGAGAAGATCCTCCTGACCACCGACAAGCCCATCTACCAGCCGGGCCAGGTGATCCACATGCGCCTGCTGGCCCTGCGCCGGCCGCGCCTGCTGCCCTGCGGCGAGGAAGAGGTGCTCTTCGAGGTGCGCGACGGCAAGGGCAACAAGGTGTTCAAGCAGCGCACCACCACCAACGAGTTCGGAGTCTCGGCGGCGGACTTCAAGCTGGCCACCGAGGTCAACATGGGCGGCTACGAGATCCTGGCCAAGGTGGGGACCACCGAGACCATCAAGACCGTTGAGGTCAAGCGCTACGCCCTGCCCAAGTTCTCGGTGTCCTTCCGGCCCGACCGCGGCTACTACCTGCCGGGCGAGCGGGTCACCGGACAGGTCGAGGCCCGCTACTTCTTCGGCAAGGCGGTCAGCGGCGGCGGCGTGCGGGTCAAGGTGTTCACCTTCGACGTGGGCCTGGCCGAAATCGGCGAAGTCGTCGGCCAGCTCAACGAAGAGGGAATTTTCGGATTTACCTACGACCTGCCCACGGCCTTCGCCGGCATCGACCTGCTGCAGGGCGACGCCTACCTGCAGTTCGACGCCGAGGTGACCGACCTGGCCGAGCACACCGAGAAGGTCACCACCGTGTCGGTGGTGGCCGCCTCGCCCTTGAAGGTGGCCCTGGTTCCCGAGAGCGGGGACCTGGTGCCCGGGGTGGGCAACCGCATCCACGTGGTCACCGCCGATCCCACCGGCATGCCGGTGTCCGCCACGGTGACGGTGTCGGGCGAGAATCTGGCACCGGTGACCGTGTCCACCGACCCCCGCGGCCTGGGCTCCTTCGTGCTGGTGCCCCCCGAGGACGGCCTGGCCCTGAGCCTGGAGGCCCAGGACGCTTTAGGCAACCAGATGGAGAAGGACGTGGTTCTGCAGGCCGGCCAGAGCGGCGCGACCGTGCTCTTGCGGGTGCAGAAGCGCCTCTACTCGGTGGGCGACACCATCCGCCTGGACGTGTGGGCCAACGACGCCAAGGACCGCATCTATCTGGACGTGATCAAGGGCAACCAGACCCTGATGACCGACGCCATCGACCTGGCCGACGGGCAGGCCAGCTACGAGATGGAGCTGACCCCGGACATGGAGGGCAACGTTCAGTTCGATGCCTACTACCTCACCCGCGAATCGCACATCGTCCGCGACACCCAACTGGTGCTGGTCGAGGGGGCCCGCGACCTGGACGTCAGCGTCACGATGGACAAGGAGGTCTACCTGCCGGCCGACACCGCCAGCGTGACCTTCGAAGTCAAGGACCTTGCCGGGCAGGGAGTCGCCGCGGCGCTGGGTTTGGCCATCGTGGACGAGGCGGTCTTCGCCCTGACCGAGTTCCGCCCCGGCCTGGCGGAGATCTTCTTCGAAATCGAGCAGGACATCATGAAGCCCCGCTACCAGATCATCAGCTCCAGCAGCCTGGGAGACTACCTGGATCCGGGGATTCCCCCCGACGAGCGCGAGGCCTCCGCCGCGGTGGTGTTCGCCGCCGCCGAGGGCTTCGCCGGCTACGGCATCGAGGAAAACACCTACGTGGACGCCTCCGCCCAGGTGATCACCCACGTCAAGGACCGGATCAACAAGGACGCCGAGGGCATCATCGAGATCCTGCGCACCTACGCGGCCCAGGGTCTGGTGACCCAGGAGAACCTGGCCCTGTGGCTGGAGAAGAAAAACGACGGCTGGTTCGACCCCTTCGGCCAGCCCTACCGGGTGGAGCTGACCGGGACCTACGATTGGGATCAGTACCTGATCTTCCACTCCAACGGCCCCGACGAGTTGGCCGGGTCCCCCGACGACGTGTCCAGCAACTACTATTACGCCTGGTACATCTACGACAAGGGCTACGGAGAAGGCTGGGACCTGGATGACGAAAGGGCCGACGGCACCGGCATGCCCGGCGGCGGGCCGCCCCACGGGGGCGAGTGCCAGGACGGCATGTGCGGCACCGCGGATCCCGACAACACCAACCAGAGCGGCGGCGGCGAGACCCAGGGGGAGCAACCCCGGGTGCGTTCCTACTTCCCCGAGACCCTGTACTTCAACCCGGCGGTGATCACCGATTCCTCCGGCCGGGCCACCGTGGAGATTTCCCTGGCCGACAGCATCACCACCTGGCGGATGACCTCGCTGGCCAGCTCGCTCAACGGGCAGATCGGCAGCCGGGCGGACGGAATCCTGGTTTTCCAGGACTTCTTCGTGGACGTGGACTTCCCCGCCACCCTGACCCGCGGCGACGAGATCTCGGTGCCGGTGGCGGTCTACAACTACCTGGATGTATCCCAGTCCATCGACCTGGAGATCCAGCCCGAGCCCTGGTTCACCCTGCAGGACTCAAGCTACAAGAGCATCACCCTGGGTCCCGGCGAGGTCTCGGTGGTCTACTTCACCGTGACCGTTCAGGACGTCGGCTGGCACGGGCTGACCGTCTTCGGTTACGGCAGCGAGCTTTCCGACGCGGTGCGCCGCACGGTGGAAGTGGTTCCCGACGGCAAGGAGTTCCGCGAGGGGCGCTCCGACCGCCTGGGGGAGGCGGTCACCCGCACGGTCACCATTCCGGCGGACGCCATCGACGGCGCCAGCCGGCTGTTCGTCAAGGTGTACCCGGGCCTGATGAGTCAGGCGGTCGAGGGCCTGGACAGCATCCTGCGCATCCCCAACGGCTGCTTCGAGCAGACCACCTGCAGCGCCTGGCCCAACATCATGGTGCTCAACTACCTGCGCGAGAGCGACCAACTGACCCCGGAGATCGAGCTCAAGGCCCGCGACTACGTCAACCAGAGCTACCAGCGCATCCTGACCTTCGAGTGCCCCTCGGGCGGCTTCAACTGGTGGGTGGGCGACGACCCCGGCAACGCCATCCTGGCAGCCATGGCCCTGATGATGTTCTCGGACGCGGAGCTGTGCGTCGACCTGGACATGGCGGTCAAGGGGCGCACCGAGGACTTTTTGATTTCCCAGCAGCAGTCGGACGGATCCTGGAGCGGCGAGTCCCACCTGCACGCGGGCAACGAGGTATACGGCGAGACCGGGCTGCGCGCCTCGGCCTTCTGCACCTGGGGCCTGGCCATGAGCGGCCGGACCGGAACCGCCCTGGACCGCGGCGCTTCGTACCTGCGCTCGGCGGTGGTGGGCAACGACGACATGTACACCCGGGCGCTGGTGGCCTGCGCCCTGGCCTGGACCGACCCCAACGACCCGGCCCTGGCCACCCTGCTCGCCGACCTGGAGAGCCAGAAGCAGACCGGCGAGAACGGGGTGATCTTCTGGGAAGCCAACCGCAGCACCGCCAGCGGTGCGTACGGTCAGAACGGCAACGTGGAGACCACCGCCATGGTCGTGCAGGCCATGATGCGGGCGGGGATGTATCCCGACCTGGCCCAGGGGGCCATCACCTGGCTGATCCAGCAGAAGGACACCTTCGGCACCTGGAGCAGCACCCAGCCCACCGTCCAGAGCCTGCGGGCCATGACCATGGCCATGGGGCTGAACTCCGGCCAGGAGGTCAACGGCACCGTGCGCATCGCGGTGAACGGGGTGCCGGACGCCTGCACCTTCGAAATCAACCCGGACAACTCCGACGTGACCCGCATCTGCGAGCTGAATTCATGGGTTACCGAGGGCGAGAACTCCGTCACCGTCGAACTGGACGGCGAGGGTTCGTTCCTCTACCAGGTGGTGGGGGTCTACTACCTTCCCTGGGAGATGGTTTCCGACTCCCCCGACGGCCCGCTCAGCCTGGAGGTGACCTACGACCGCACCAACCTGGGCGTGGACGAAACCGTGGCGGTGAACGTGACCGCCAGCTACAACGTCCCCGGCGAGAAGGCCTCGATGATCATGATCGACCTGGGCATTCCCCCGGGGTTCGATCTGGTGACCGAGGACCTCACCGCCCTGGTGCAGGAGGTGCCCAACATAACCCGCTTCGAGAAGCGCGGGCGGCAGCTGTCCATTTACGTCGACGAGCTGACCCACGGCACCCCGCTGAGCTTCAGCTACCGCATGAAGGCCAAGTACCCCATCAACGGACAGGCTCCCGAGAGCCGGGTATGGGCCTACTACAACCCGGAGACCGAGGCCTTCACCAAGCCCGTACCGATCCTGGTTAACCGGTGATTCGATGCGGCGGGTCCTGCTTCATAGCCTGTGCGTGGCTTTCTTGGCCTCGTGCGGCTTCGGGAACTCCCCCGGCTTCGAGTCGGGCAGCGTGCGGCCCCTGGTCCAGCGTCCGGGCGATCAGCTCCATCCGGCGCTGGACGGGGACCGGCTGGCCTGGTTCGACCTGGAGGAGGATCCCAACGGGGCCTGCTTCTCCCCCCAGAGCGGCCAGGACTACGACCGCACCTGCGACGGAGTGATCAAGACGCTCGACCGGAGCACCGGGGAGGTCCGCACCCTTTCGGAGGCGCTCGGGCAGGACACCCGGCCGGCGGTCAGCGGGGACCTGGTGGCCTGGCGCTGTCAGCGGCAGAACGAGCCGGGCCTGTGCGTCACCGAGGCCGACCGGCCCGAGGTGGTCTATCACCGGGGCGTGGGCTGGTCGCGCCAGAACTACGACGCCTCCAGCCGCCCGGTGGTGCACGAGGGCGTGGCCTACTGGGCGGAGTACCGCACCCACCAGAACAAGCCTTCCTACCGCCTGATGAAGGCCGACCTGCAGAGCGGCGAGCAGACCATTCTCTTGTATCTGGACATGATGCCCGACGAGATTGCCGCGTTCGACAGCCGGGTGGTATGGAAGAACAGTTTTTACGACGGTCAGGAGCACCGCTGCATCATCCGGGCGCTGCATCTGGAGACCAATGAGTGGAACGTGGTGGCCGACAACGACGAGTACTGCTACGGCCTGGGGGCCTTTGGGGAAGTGCTGGCCTGGAAGCAGGCCAAATTCGAGTACGGCTACGTTGACCCCGAATCCATCCGCGTCTTCCACCTGGACGCCAACGGGATGGTCTACCGGGCCAGCAGCCACGAAGCCCGGGTATCCGAAGGCCTGCCGGTGGTGGTCGGCGACGGATTCCTGGTGTGGCTGGACTACCGCGATGGCTTCTACCGCATAGCCGCCCTGGATCTTATGGGCCGCCGGGAAGGGTTCCTCTCACCCGAAAGCGCGATGATCTCAGCCTACATTTCCCCGGCGGCGGGCGACCGCAGCGTGATCTGGACCGACTACCGCAACGGCGACTCCGACCTGTTCTTGTTTCGCTTCTAGACATCTGCTATTCTGCGACGGTGCGCAGGCTTGTTGCTATCCTGATTATCATTGGTTGCCCCTGGTTGGCGGCGGCGGGCGGCGGCCTGGACGGAAGCGTCCAGTTGGCCTACGGCCAGCATTTCACCGGCAAGATGATCGCCCCCACCTATTTTCCCTCCCTGGAGTTCCGCTTCGGCCTGGATGTCAGCCGGGACTTCAGCATGCGCCTGGATCTGGGGGCCGGGTACGCCAGGATAAACGAGTCGGATCGCCCCTCCTTCGAAGGCGCCGACTACATGAACGGCAACTTCTCCCTGGTGTTTCTCTACACGCCGGAGCTCTCCGACAGCCTGCGCTTCAACCTGGGCGGGGCGCTGGGGCTGTGGTTCTCCGCCATGTGGGGGGATCATGATCTGCTGGGCAACGTATCCGGCTCGATGACCAAGTACCTGGAGGCGCTCTCGGTCAGCTACGCGGCGGTGGCCGGGGCCGAGTTGAGCGTCTCCGACCGCTGGGCGCTGTTTGTCGAGGTGCGCGGCAACCTGGCCATGGTGAAGTTCGGCCAGGAGTACAACGCGGGGGGCGTCACGGTGATGTTCGGCTTCCTTTACCGCGTAAAGCCCTACGATCCCTGAGAGTCTGGGCTCTTCTACCGACTGGTAGGTTGATTGCCGGGAGGTTTAAGAGTAGGCTGGGGCACCATGAAAAAACCCACTGACAAAAAGAACCCGGTCCGGCGGGCGGGCCGTCCGGCCAAGCCGATCTCCAGGGAGAAACTGCTGTCGATCGCCCGGTCGGTGTTTGCCGAAAAGGGTTACGCCGGGGCCAGTCTGAGCGAGCTCGCCAAGCGGACCGGCCTGCGCAAGGCCTCTCTCTTTCACCATTTCAAGAGCAAGGAGGAACTCTACCGGGAAGTGGTGGGGGAGGTGGTCTCCGATCTGGCCCGGTTGATCGAAGACGCCCGGTTGGACCGGGGGACTTTCTCCCGCAGGCTGGATCGCCTGGGAGAAATGGTCATCCAGTACCTGGGCGCCCGGCGCAACACCGCCAGGCTGTTGCTGCGTGAAGTCCTCGACCAAGGTCCCTTCATGCGCGGCGACGAGGGGCGGGTCATCCAGGCCACGCTTGAGATGATCGCCGCCTTTCTGCAATCCGGAATCGATGAAGGCGTAGTCGAAAGTCAGAACCCCCGCCATTTGGCCCTTTCCATAACCGGCTTGCACCTCCTCTACTTCGTGGCCGGAGACGTCTCATCGCGCTTTCTGGGCGAGGACATCTTCTCTTCGGGAATGCTTCGGATACGCAAGCGCGAGCTGATATCCCAGGTGTCCCGCCTGTGCGGGATGAAGTAGCCGACCGGCGTAAATTCTTAAAAAGGCTTGACAACAAACCTAACGGTAGGTAGATTATTCGCACGCCGGTCAAGAGATGAGTATGTTCGACCACATTGCATCGGCCGCGGTTCTGGCCATGGTCGTCGGCTGCGGAGGATCTTCGCAGGAGGACGTCAATTGCCAAAATGCGGCTCCTTTTTCCGAATCCGGACGCTGGGTGGCCGGCGTGACCACGGTCATGCGCGCGGACATACCCGTCGAAGTGTGGTACCCGGCCGATCCGGGAGCCGAAAGCGGAAAGTCCAAGGACGTATATGACCTCCGCGCATGGCTGCCCCCGGACGTGGCCGCCAAGATCCCCGACGGCGAGGCCCCGACGCACGCGACCGAGGCCTTCCGGGAAATTCCCGCCGGTGACGAACGGTTCCCGATCGTCCTGTTCAGCCACGGGCTGGGCGGCTACCGTCTCCAGTCCTCGTTCCTCATGACCCACCTGGCTTCGTGGGGCTTCGTGGTGGCGGCTCCCGAACACCCGGAAAGGGGCCTGGCGGCGGTGCTGGGAGGCGAGTCGCTGAACGACTACTCCATCGCCGCGTTGCGCGACGCGCTGGTAATGCTCGAGGAAGAAGACCTGCGGCCGGGAGGCCGGCTTGAAGGCCGCCTGGACTTCGGAAAAGTAACGGTGTCCGGCCATTCGATGGGAGGCGGCGCCACCCTGGTGGTCGCGGAAGACGAGGGGATCCACGCCTGGTTCACGCTGGCGACTCTGGCGGCGGGGGGCGCGCCGGGAAAGCCCTCCCTGATGATGGCGGGCAACTCCGACGGAGTCGCCGACATAGACGACGTCCGCGAGGAGTACGCCAAGAAGCCCGCCCCCAAGCGTTTTGTGTCAATTGAAGACGCCGGCCACCTGGCCTTCACCGACATCTGCACCATCAGCCGCGAGGAGGGCGGGCTGCTGGGCCTCGCCCAGAAGTACGGCGTGGAGGTCGACGAGATGCTGGTAACCATCGGGACCGACGGCTGCGCCCCGGAGGATCTGAGGGCCGAAGAGGGATGGCCGCTAATCAACCACTACGTGACCGCCCACCTGCGCGCGGCGTTCCACGTCGACGAGCCTCCCCGGGGCCTCGACGCCGCCGCCGGGGAGTGTTTCCCGGGGATTTTGGCCGAGTTCGAGCAGGAGTAACCGAACGGACTGCAGGAGAGAAATATGGAGAATTGTAGACCAAGAACATGGATCGCGGCGGTGCTTCTCGCGCTGCTGGCAGCCACGCTGCCCGCCTGCGGCGGCGATGACGGCAACGGCCCGGAGGTGTTCGGCGGGACGGTGACCGGTGCGGTTTCCTATGCCGGCGACGCCGAGGGGGCGTTGATCGTGGCCGCCTTTCTCGAATGG
>Ga0272442_10009127_pt1 | contig 12452 bp, 9 predicted proteins | sample SSMForm2O_FD_200262 | JGI IMG/M metagenome (GOLD analysis project Ga0272442, IMG submission 200262) | Marine sediment archaeal communities from Little Sippewissett salt marsh, Falmouth, MA, United States - SSM-Form-2O | ecosystem: Environmental > Aquatic > Marine > Wetlands > Sediment ... | reverse complement strand
TTCTTGAAGAAGAATCGCACAATGTATATTTCCTCCAAAGCCAGGGCATTTCCCGCCTGGACGTACTGACTTTTCTCTCTGATCCCGGCCATGAAGCGGAACCTGAACCGCGGGGGGGAGAAGTCGAGGATGACCTGGAACCCGAATCACCCGTGGAAAAGGGCTCCCGAAAACGAAGTTTCCTGGAACAATTCGCCGTGGACCTCACCAGGCGGGCGGCGGAGGGTGAATTGGATCCGGTAATCGGCCGGGAAGACATTATTGAGCGTACGTTACAGGTCCTGTGCCGCCGGCGGAAAAACAATCCCCTGCATGTTGGTGACAGCGGTGTTGGGAAGACCGCGGTTACGGAAGGCCTGGCCCTGCGTATCGCCGCCGGGGATGTGCCGGAACCAATGCGGAATGTAAGAATTTTTTCCCTGGATATGGGTGGGCTGCTGGCGGGGACCCGGTATCGGGGTGATTTTGAGGATCGGTTGAAAAAATGCCTGTCCGAGTTGATGGAGATCGAAGGCGCCCTGCTGTTTATTGACGAAATCCATACCCTGGTGGGAGCCGGAGCCGTATCCGGAGGATCCATGGACGCGGCCAATCTGCTGAAACCCGCACTGATGCAGGGAGGACTGCGCTGCATCGGTTGCACCACCCATGAAGAATATCGCAAATACTTTGATAAGGATCGCGCCCTGTCCAGGCGGTTTCAGAAGATCGATGTCAATGAACCCTCACAGGCGGAAACCCTGGAGATTCTGGAGGGGTTGAAATCCCGTTACCAGGAGCATCACGGCGTCATCTATACCGAAGCCGCTCTGCGAGCGGCGGTTGAGTTGTCCCAGCAGTATATCAACGACCGCAAGCTGCCGGACAAGGCCATTGACGTGATGGATGAAGCCGGAGCCGGGGTACGTATGGCCAACTTCAGTAGAACCCGGCCGAGAACCAGGATTCTGCGCAGGGATGTGGAGTCCGTGGTGGCGGCGATGGCCAGGATTCCCGAAAGAACCGTGTCAACCACGGAGACCCGGCGCTTGGAGATTCTGGGAGAAACCCTGCGCAAATCGGTATTCGGCCAGGATGATGCCGTGAACGCCGTGGCGGAAGCGGTCAAACGCGCCCGTGCCGGCTTCCAGAATGAGGAAAAGCCCGTGGCCTCAATGCTGTTCGTGGGACCGACCGGGGTGGGAAAGACAGAACTCGCCCGTCGTCTGGCGGAAGCACTGGGCGTTCCCCTGCTGCGCTTCGATATGAGTGAATACCAGGAGAAGCATACGGTTGCCCGGTTGATCGGGGCGCCTCCGGGGTATGTGGGTTATGAAGAAGGCGGCCTGCTGACCGATGCGGTACGTCGTTCGCCCCATTGCGTGTTGTTGCTGGATGAAATCGAGAAGGCCCATGCCGATATCTACAACACCTTGTTGCAGATCATGGATCACGCCACTTTGACCGATAATGCAGGCAAGGCGGCGGACTTCCGCAACGTGGTGATTATCATGACGTCCAACGTAGGCGCCCGCGGCCTTGATCGGGTTCAGATCGGATTCGATGATCGCCTGGTTTCCGGCAAATCGGTACATAAGGCCGTGGCCGCGCATTTCTCCCCGGAGTTCCGAAACAGATTGGACGCCACAATTTTGTTCGAGCGTCTGAGTCAGGACGTGGTCGAAAAAATTGTCCTCAAGCATATAGATGAATTTCGTGTGCAATTGCGACGACGACGCATACACCTGGAAATCACTGATGATTGCGTGCGTTGGCTGGCACGGCATGGATATTCCCGGCAGTTCGGCGCTCGGGAAGCAGCCCGTCTCATTGACAGAAAGCTGAAAACTTTTTTTGTGGATGAGGCGCTTTTCGGGAGACTCTCCCGGGGCGGTCGGGCGCGGGCTGAACTGGATGGTGATGACGTCAGGGTACGGATCCTTTCTCCCTCCGCCGGGGAGTAACCCGCAGGATGCCTGTGTTCCGATTGACCCGAGAGATCGATTTCCCTCCGCCTCATCTGGCATCTCCCGAGGGGCTCCTCGGCGTGGGTGGCGACCTGTCGGTCCAGCGTATACTCACCGCTTACGCTCAGGGCATCTTCCCCTGGTTCTCCCAGGGTGATCCCGTCCTGTGGTGGTCTCCCGACCCGCGCATGGTACTCTTCCCCGGGGAACTTCATGTTTCCCGCCGCATGGCCAGGGTTCTGCGTAACTCGGGATACCGGGTGACTCTGGACCGGGCTTTTGACCGGGTGATCACCGGCTGCTCTATTCCCAGGGAGGATGGCTTCGGTACATGGATCACTCCGGATATGACCCAGGCATATATGCGGCTGCACCGGGAAGGATATGCGCATTCGCTGGAAGTGTGGGATGGGAAGGATCTGGCCGCGGGCATTTACGGTCTTTCTCTCGGACGCTGCTTTTTCGGTGAATCCATGTTCTCCCGCCGACCTTATGCCTCCCGGTTTGGTTTCATCCACCTGGTACGGTGGCTCAACACCATGGGGTTCACCCTGATTGATTGCCAGGTGGAAACCGCTCACCTGAAAAGTTTCGGTGCCCGGAATATTCCGAGACGGGAATTCCTGAAGCGCCTGAACAACTGTGTTCGGGATCATACCCTCCGGGGGAACTGGGGGCGGCGTTTCGGGGACCCTGGGCGGGATTGATCCTTTCCCGGCGATCTTCACTGATATCAAGCCATTCGTTGCCTTTTTCCCCGGAGTCTGGTACCATGCGGGAATGAGGCTGATACGCATTGGATATGTTTTAGCCGTACTGGTACTGGCGGTAGGCGCCATTCTGTGGATAGGCCGGGGGGGGGAACCCGACACCGTCGATTTGCCGGAATTCTCCGATTTTCAGCTCACCCGGGTATCTCCATCCCGGGGGAGTGTATACCTGGACCGGGAAATGACCCGCCCGGCGGATTTGCAGCGCCTGAACTGGTCCGGAGACCTGGAGTTTTTCGCGGATCCCCAGACGGCTTTTGAATTTATCTGTTTCGGAGCCCTTTTTACGGCTCAACCCGGTTCGTCGATCCGGTATCGCACATCGGCCCGGCGACTGGAGCTTCGGGAAGGAGATTTTACCTGGTCACTGGCCCGGTCCGACGAGCGGGTGGAAGCGCTGGTCGGAGATAAAGGGAAATCTCTGTTACTGCCTTCCCGGGGGCGTCTGCTGGTATCTCCAGATGAAATGACCATCTGGGTGTTTTCCGGACGGGGCAGCCTGAAATCAGATGGTGAGACTTTGCCGTTGTTTGAGCATACACGTTTCTCCCGATTCGGGAACCGCCGTCCCCGGACCGATGAAATTTCGGCACCGCCTGAGGGTCTCGCACCTGGACGCTCGGTGGTCACTTTGCGCAAGCCCAATGATTCGGTGGTGCGTTTCAGCTGGAAGCGGGTGCCGGGAGCCCGGGGCTATGTGTTTCGACTCTACCCGTCCAGCCTGAGGGAGAGAGTTTTAATGGAACGCATTATTCCGGGCAATAAATTGAATGTCGAACTGATGGTCTTCCGGGAGCATTCCGATTTTTACTGGGATGTGGCGGCTGTTTCCGCGGAGACTGGACTGGAAGGAGTTCCCGCCCGGGCGGGGAATCTGCGCCTGGAGGGTTCGTTGCTGGGAGAAAAAAGTGTTACCCGGCCGCCGCAATTGGTGATTACCTCTCTGACCGTGGGAGGCAACATCGTCTTGATAAAAGGTGAGGCTGAAAGCAACTCTCAGCTGTTCATCAATGCGGAACCGGTAAAAATCGACATGGACGGCAAGTTCATCCATACCATGACATTCCGTAACATCGGGGTCAAGAACATCGAATTCCGGCTGGTTTCTCCCTCGGAAACCGAGACCGTTCTGACCCGTCAGGTTACCATATTCGAAGAAGGCATATAATGCCGGCATACGGATGTATTCTACCCAGCCGCCAAATGCCGCAGGAGTCATCCCCATGGGAATACTAACGAATTTCTACAACTATTTCAGCTCAGATCTGGCAATTGACCTGGGAACCGCCAATACCCTGGTGTACGTCAAGGGACGTGGGATCGTATCCCGTGAGCCCTCCATTGTCGCCGTTGACCGGAATTCCGGAAAAATTCATGCTGTGGGCAGCGAGGCCAAGGAAATGATGGGGAAAACCCCTCAGCATATCGTGGCGATTCGCCCCATGAAGGATGGCGTGATCGCGGACTTTGAGATCGCCGAAAAGATGCTGGAGTACTTTATAAAAAAGATCCGTACCGGCAGTCAGTTCCTCAAACCGCGCATTGTGATCGGCATTCCTTCGGAAATCACCCAGGTGGAACGTCGAGCGGTTAAGGATGCCGCTCTGCGCGCCCGGGCCAGCGAGGTTTTCCTGATCGAGCAAGCCATGGCTTCGGCGATCGGCGCGGACCTGCCCATTACCGAGCCGGGAGGAAACATGATCGTGGATATCGGTGGCGGCACCACCGATGTCGCGGTCATTTCACTGGCCGGTATCGTGATTTCCAAGTCCATCCGCACCGCCAGCAACGAGATGGACGAAGCCATAATCAATTACATCAAGAAAAAGTACAACCTGCTGCTGGGAGAGCGTACGGCGGAACAGATCAAAATTCAGATCGGGTCAGCTTATCCCCTGGATGAAAACCTCGAGATGGAGATCAAGGGGCGTGATCTGTCCCACGGAATTCCCAAAACCATAACCGTGACGGACAACGAAATCCGGGAAGCCTTGGAAACGGTGGTGCACACCATCGTGGAAGCGGTACGGAACACCCTGGAAAAAACTCCCCCGGAGTTGTCGGCGGACATCGTGGATCGCGGCATCATCCTGTCCGGCGGAGGCGCCATGCTGCGCAATCTGGACAAGCGTTTGAAAGAGGAAACCCAACTGCCTGTTTTTATCGCGGATGATCCCCTGTCCGCGGTGGTGCTCGGGGCCGGCAAGATCCTGGAGAATATCAATCTGCTCAGCAAGGTAGGTCAGACTTTCTGATATCCCGGCCGCCGGGTGGCCGGTCAGTGGCAAACTATGCAACGTGATGAGGGCGGGAGCCGGACGATTGTTTTCCTGGTCGCCGTCCTTTTTTTCAACCTTCTTCTCATGTCCGGCCGGATTATTCTGAAAGACGATCGTTCTCTTTTGATGACGGTTGTCGGGTTCGTGGTCACTCCCGTGGAGGTCGCTTTCCAGGAAACCGTGAACTTCTTTTCCCGGAATCTCCGGCGTTACGTGTTCGTCACAAACAACTTTCAGCGTTATCGCCTGCTCCGGAAGGAATACTCACGTCTGAAGTATGAAAATTACCTTTTGCGCCAACGGGTGGAAGCTCTGGATTTTCGTCAGCGCAATCTCACGGGACCCTCCCGGATCGCCGCGGCCCAACTTGTCCTGGTGGACCCCAACTTCCCATACAATACAATCCTGGTTGACCGGGGAAGTCTGCATGGCATCCGCTCCGGAATGGTCGCAATCAATGAAGACGGTGATCTGGTGGGCCGGATTATCGAGCCCGTGCAGTTGTTCGCGTCCCGGGTCCGGCTGATCACCAGCGCCCGGGGTGGGGTGGGCGCCGTGATTGAGAGAGATCGAATGGAAGGACTGGTCATCGGCGACAACAGTCGTATCTGCTCATTCCGCTACCTGATGGAGGATCTGACCGTCCGGGAGGGTGATTTTGTCGTTACATCCGGAACCGACGGACTTTTTCCTCCCGGTTTGCCACTGGGTCAAGTCGTGAGCGTCCGCCAGGCACAATTAACCCAGGATGTGAAGGTTCGCCCCCACTTTATCGCCAAACCCATGAAAAGGCTGATGATCATAAAAAATGCAACGCAAGACTAAGCTATTTCTCATCCTGGCGCTTTTCCTGGCCCAGATCGCGCTGGATAGATATCGTCACATTCTGAGAGTCAGCCCGGACCTGCTCTACCTTATCCTGGTTTACGTGGCCGTGACCGCTGGATCCGTGCGTACCATCATCATAGCCGCTCTGATCGGTTGGATGACGGATTTCTTTTCCGTAGGGATGGTCGGCCTGTTCGGATTTTCCCGGGTACTGGCGGCGTATTTCGTGAATGCCGTATCCCGATTTCTGGACTTGAACCGGACCCATTTCGTTTTTTTTCTGATTTCCCTGTCGCTGGCGTTTTCGAATCTGGTGGCCAATCTGTTTCTGCACTGGATATACAATTTCCCCCTGGAGCTTGGACTGCTCATTTACCAGCCCATGCTGACCGCGCTTTTGGGTGTGATGATCCTGGCGGTGCCGAGGGTGAAACGGGACCTGCATGTACATTGACCGGCGCCTGCTCAGCATCGGCGATATGGACCGTATCTCCCGGATCGCCACGGCCATCCTTGTTCTTGTTTTTTCCATATTGTTGTTTGTGTTCTGGAATATTCAGATCATCAATCATGATCATTATGGCGAATTGGCCCATCAGAATATTTACCGGCGTATCCGTACCCGGGCGCCCCGGGGGTTGATTCAGGACCGGCACGGCCGGATCATGGCCGGAAACCGCCTGGATTTCGGACTCTTCCTGATCAGGGAGAATAGCCGGGATCTGGAAGCGAGTATCCGCTTTGCCGTGGATGTCATCGGTTTATCGGAGGAACTTGTCCGTCGCCGGCTGGAAGCCTTCAAGGGGTATCCCGGGGCCTTCCCGGTACCGATACGTCGCAACCTGAATTTATCTCAAGTGGTTAAGGCCCGCAGCAGGTCGGATACTCAGCCGGAATTCGAGGTTACCGTTGAACCGCGTCGCGACTATCCCCTGAAACGAACCGCGGCCCACGTCCTGGGATACGTATCCGAGATTACCGAGGACGAACTGCGGGAGGGAAGCCACCGGGGATACCTGTCGGGTGACGCCGTAGGCAAAAACGGAGTGGAAAAACAGTTTGAGCCTGTGCTGAAGGGAACCAAAGGTACCCGCCTGGTTATTCGTGACAATTTGGGAGTGGTTCGGCGGGTGGTGGAAGAAGAGGAGCCTGTACCCGGAGATAACATCACCCTGACCATTGATCTCCCCCTGCAGCAGTATGTGGAATCTGAATTCCGCGAATACACCGGAGCCGTGGCCGTGGCGGATCTGGAGACCGGAGGTATTCTTGCCATGGTCAGCCAGCCGGTTTTTGATCCCGGAACTTTTACCGGGATACTGGATCCTCAAACCTGGCAGGCCCTGGCAAGCGATCCCAGGCGTCCCCTCCAGAACCGTTTTACCCGGGGGCGCTATTCTCCCGGCTCGGTATTCAAGATCGTCATGGCCCTGGCCGGATTGGAAGAAGGACTGATCAACCCAGGGACCACGGTCACCTGTACCGGTTCCGTGCGTATTTATGATCGTGATTTTCGATGCTGGCGTTCCTGGGGACATGGAAAAGTGAATCTCACGACGGCTGTACGGGATTCCTGCAATGTCTATTTCTATTTGCTGGGGCGCCGTATGGATATCGATGTGATCGCCGGATACGCAGCGGCCCTGGGGCTGGGAGAAAAGACGGGCATCGACCTCCCCGGAGAGATCTCCGGAATCATGCCAACCAGGTTTTGGAAGCGCCAGCATATGGACAGCCGCTGGTATCCGGGAGAAACGATTTCCGTAGCCATCGGCGGGGGATGGGTGACGGTTACGCCGGTGCAGGTTCTACAGATGGTTTCCACCGTGGCTCTGCGGGGGCGTTGCCCCCACCTGCATTTTTTAAAACGGATCGAACGCCGGGGAGAGGACCTGTTCCGCTCGGTTCCCCGTTTTCGCATGCTTCCCATCCGTCCCGAGAATTTTGAACAGGTGGTAGCCGGGATGTACCGGGTGGTCAACGATGAAGGTACGGGCCGGGCCGCCAGAGTGGCGGGGATCGATATTTGCGGAAAAACCGGAACCCAGCAGGTGATCAGTAAAGACAATCCGCGCTACGAACAGCTGGTCAAGCAGAAGCGGTTCCGTCCGCATGCCTGGTTCGCTTCCTTTGCTCCCCGGGGAAATCCCAGGTACGCCGTTGTGGTCCTGGTGGAACATGGAGGTGACGCGGGAGAGATCGCCGCGCCGCTGGCGGGAAGGATTTACAAACGGTTATTTGCCCATGAGTGATTTCCTGCGCTTTTTTGACAAGACCACCGCGATTGTTCTCCTCTTGATCTGCCTGACCGGAATATTGTTGATTATCAGCGCGTCCAGCACTTCTCCGCCGGCTCACCACCTGCGGCAGGCGGTTTTCCTCCTGGTGGCCCTGGGAGCCGGTTTCCTGGCCATGCGTTTCAAAACGGAAACGGTATTCCGCCTGGCCATGCCGGCGTACATTTTCCTGATTGTGCTGCTTGTGATTCAGATAGTGGCCGGAAGGGTGATCGCCGGAACCCGGAGCTGGCTGCGCCTGGGGATCATCTCCATCCAGGTGTCGGAATTCATCAAGATTCCATTGGCCCTGCTAATGGCCCGCTACCTGGCACGTATCCGTGAGGTAAGTTGGCGTGAATTGGGACGCCTGGGGGCGATGGTAATGTTGCCGGTGACTCTGATTGCCCTGCAGCCGGACATGGGGGTGGCGTTTATCCTGTGTTCCCTGTTCATGGTCACTTTTCTCTTGAAGCGGGTCAGGCTTGTCGTAATTCTTGCCCTGTTGCTTTCCATTACCGCCGGCTCCGTGCTGGTGTGGCAGACCGTACTCAAGCCCTACCAGAAAAGCCGGATCATTTCTTTTTTGAATCCTGAGAAATTCAGTCAATCCAGCGGTTACCAGATTATTCAATCGCGTATCGCCGTCGGATCCGGGGGGCTTGCCGGAAAGGGCTACATGCGGGGGTCCCAATCCCAATTGGAATTCCTGCCCACCCGACATACCGATTTCATCGTATCTGTCCTGGGTGAAGAGTTCGGTTTCCTGGGAGTCAGCTTCCTCTTGTTGTTGTATTTTGTCTTGTTCGCCCGGCAACTGCGTTTCCGCAGCAGCGGGGATGCCCAATTTTATTTCGTCTACCTGTTTACCGGACTGATCCTATTCCAATTCCTGGTGAACGTGCTGATGGCCATCGGGTATTTTCCCGTCCTGGGAGTGCCCCTGCCGTTTGTATCTTACGGCGGGTCATCGCTGTTGTCCTTCATGATCGGAGAAGGCCTGATTTTTCGTATGCGGATGAATCCCTACCTCAATGAATACTAGACAGCGATTGGAATTCATGCGCCGGGTGCGCAATCCGCAGTCATGGACCGGTATGGAAATCAATGCAGTTCACAAAGTTCCCGGTCCCGGCGACGTTAATGTCTGCCTGGTTTTTCCCGACACCTATGAGATCGGGATGAGCCACCAGGGGATTAAAATCCTCTATCACCTCCTCAACGGAAGCTCCGGCGTGGCGGCGGATCGCTGTTTCCTGCCTGAACCGGAATCGGCGGATCTGCTTCCGGAACTGGATCTGCCGCTGTTCTCCCTGGAGCAAAAAAGGTATCTGCGGGATTTCGACATTCTGGGTTTTTCCCTGCTGACGGAGTTTTCCTTTACCGGCGTTCTCCAGGTCCTGGACCTGGCGAAAATTCCCGTGCGGCGGGAAGAACGAAACGAGGAGCATCCCCTGGTGATCGCCGGGGGCATATCCGCGGTGAATCCCGAACCATTGCGGGATTTCGTGGATGCCTTCGCCCTGGGCGACGGAGAAAGCCTGTTCCCGGATATAGCCGACACGTTCAGGGAATCCCGGGGGGACGGAGGCGAGTCGCGGGAAAAGCTGCTGAGCCGGTTGTCCGGAATCCCCGGCGTATATGTGCCTTCACTGGCTGAACTGGAGGAGATTGACGGATTCCTGATCCCGCGCCCGGAGGGAGGCGAGGTATCCCGGCGCAGCATGAAAGACATTGCCGACACTTCCCCGGAAGAATTCATGATCGTTCCCCTGGGGCGTACGGTTTTCGATCGCCTGGAAGTCGAGCTGGCCCGGGGCTGCCCCCAGACCTGCCGCTTTTGTCAGGCCAGGTCCTATTACGCCCCCTGGCGGCCCAGGCCTTTGGCCGCGGTGCAATCCTATATTGAAGCCGCTCTGAAAAATACTGGATTCGAAGCCTTTTCTCTTTCTTCGCTCAGCGCCGGGGATTATCCGGATTTGCCGGATCTATTGAGGGATATTCCCCGCCTGATTCCGCAAGGGGTCTCCCTGTCGGTACCGTCCCTGCGCCCGTCCACCCTTTCCCGGGAATTGCTGGCCACCATCGCTTCCCACCGGCGCACCGGAATCACCCTCGTGCCCGAAGCGGGATCGGAACGCCTGCGCCGGGTGATCAACAAGCATGTAAGTGATCAGGAAATCCTCGACGCCGTGGACCTGGCCATGGAAAAGGGCTGGCAGAAACTGAAGCTCTACTTCATGATCGGGCTGCCCACGGAGACCGACAGAGATATCGACGCGGCGGCGGACCTGGTGGAAGAGGTGATCCGCCACTGCCGGGGGCGTCGGGTCCGGTTGCACGCTTCCTTTTCGGCTTTCGTGCCCAAGCCCCATACGCCTCTGCAATGGGCTGCCCGGGAGTCGGCGGCGACCCTGTTCCGACGGGAGAACCAATTGAAGAAGCGCTTGAAGCGGTACCGGAACCTGTTCATGGATTTTTCCCATATCCGTCGGGGTGAGGTGGAGACCATTCTGGCCCGGGGGGATGCCCGGGTGGGTGAGCTTCTGTACCGGGCCTGGCGGGAAGGCGAAATCTATTCCGCCTGGGACGGCCGCTTTCATGCCGATATCTGGGAGAAGCATATCCGGGAACTGGGGCTGGAGCGGTTTCTCGAAGAGATACCGGTTGAGAGGCCTCTGCCCTGGCGGCCCTTCCGGATCGATTTCAGGCCCGACCGCTTGCTGGAAGAGTATCGGCTGGCCATGGAAGCGGTGGAATCCTCCTCCTGCCTGGAGAGGAACTGCGGGGATTGCCGGGGCTGTTTTCATCCAATCCCCGAACGGAGAGCGGATACGGAAACCCGGCGGCGAAACCGACCGCCGGCAAAAAATACGCCGGACCCGGCATACCGGCGGGTACGCCTCTTCTTCAGCAAAAAAGGAGGTTTTCGGTATTTTTCCCAACTTGCCCTGAATGGATACCTGGAAAGGCTGATCCGGCGAACGGGCATGGGATTTCAGAGTACTTCGGGTTTCCATCCCCGCATGAAAATGAGCGCCCTGGCGCCTCTGCCCGTACTGGCTTCCGGTGAGGAGGAGGTGGTGGAAGTGCACCTGGATGCGCGCTGGAATGCGGAAACCATATGGGAGCGGCTACGGGACGGCAGTGATTTTCCCTGGAAGCGGATCCAGGTTTTGCCTCCGGATTCTCCCGGGCTGACCCGCAGCCTGCGGGCCATGGTGTACACTGTTCCGGCCACGGATCCCACGGCTGCCGCCGCCGCCGTGGAACCCATGCTGGAAACGGAGGACCGGGTTTTGCCCGGGAAAGACCGAATCGAAGTGTGGATCGGAACCCAGGGAGACGGTCCGGGGCGTTTCGCCCGGATATACCGGACCCTGGATCCGGAACGCAACCGGGTGGAGGATCTGGTACGCCTGCGGGTTATCCTGGACAGTCCTCCGGGCTGCGGGGAGATGCCATGATCATGGAAATTACTTCCCGGACCAACCCCCGGGTCAAGGACCTGGCTTCCCGCCTGGAGGATTTGTTTGTTTTCGAGGGCGAGAAGCTGGTAATGGACCTGGTGGAACGGGGGGAAAAGATGCAATTGCTTCTGGTCCACGAGCGCCTGCGGGAACGGATGCGGAATGTCCGGGCCGACGAGGTGTGGATCACCGGCCGGGGGGTACTGGACAAGATCTCCAGGCTCAAGGATTCCCCGGACCTGATCGCCGTGCTCCCATCTCCGGAACATGCCCTTGACCTGGATAAATCCTCGGCCGTCCTGGTCCTGGATCGCCTGCAGGATCCGGCCAACGCCGGCACCGCTTTCCGCTGCGCCGCGGCTTTCGGCATGGACGGCATCATCCTGACCGGTGACGCGGTGCGGCCCTGGAATCCCCGCTTTGTCCGTGCCGCCCAGACGGCGGTTCTGGATGTGCCCTGGCGGATTGAACCCGGGTTGGCTGATCTGCTGAATCGCCCCGGAATCGAGCGTTTCAACGTGTACATGACCGCCGCGGATCCGCATGGAAAGACAGAAGAGTTAGTGATCGATACTCCCTGCATGGTAGTGGTGGGCCACGAGGGCCGGGGCATCGAAGATCGTTTCCTGGAGAAATATCCGGTTGTCAGCATTCCCCAGACCGAGCGGGTGGAATCCCTCAACGCCGGGGTCAGCGCCTGTATCCTCATGTATGAAATCCAGCGGGCGAGGCGGGAATCATGACGGAAAAGCCGCGGCTGCTGCTTCACGTCTGCTGCGGTCCCTGCGCCGCCTGGGTGGTGCGCAAGCTGCGGGCGGAACACCATGTAACCGGGTTCTTTTTCAACCCCAACATCCACCCCGGAAAAGAGTACCTCTTCCGC
>Ga0272442_10009126_pt1 | contig 12452 bp, 11 predicted proteins | sample SSMForm2O_FD_200262 | JGI IMG/M metagenome (GOLD analysis project Ga0272442, IMG submission 200262) | Marine sediment archaeal communities from Little Sippewissett salt marsh, Falmouth, MA, United States - SSM-Form-2O | ecosystem: Environmental > Aquatic > Marine > Wetlands > Sediment ... | reverse complement strand
CTGGCCATGAGGATACTGCTTCTCAACCACGACCAGGGCGATTGAAACTGAATAATATCAGTTGGTTCCATGGTGCCAGGCACCACGACAAGACCACGACAAGGCCTGTCCCACTACGGACTTTATGACACCGTGGTGGCACGCGAGTAAAAAGAAATGATGACAGAAAAACCTGGACCGTTTTAGTACGTAATAGGTACATTATTTCCTATGTTCATCGCAAATACAGACCGCGCTTGGTTCGACTTTCTTACCAATAAGGCGAAAGGATCCAATGGTTGTCTAGATGAAGTAAATTTCTGGCAACCGTCGGCTACTCGTCCTATGAAAAAGATGGCAGTTGGGTCACCGGTCTTCTTTCGGTTGAAGAAACCTGTTTATTCGATTGCGGGATATGGATTCTATGCGCACTTTGAAGTGTTGTCTCTCAAGATGGCCTGGGAAACGTTTACGTGGAAAAATGGTGACCCTGACTTTTTCTCGTTTCTAAGGCGGATTGGTGGATACAGAGGATTGGATCTGTTCGATCCTCAAAAGGAGATCAACCCGCTCGGTTGTACCATTTTGCGAGAAGCCGTCTTCTGGCCTGAGGAAAAATGGATTCCTTGGGGAAAAAAGATGGGCTGGGCAAGTAATATAGTACAGGGAAAGACAGAAACGGACTCACATCGTATCACACTTTTGATGCAGAAAATGAGAAAGGACCGCAAAGAAACCCCGATTGATTTCTCTAATGATTTTCAAATTCAGGATATCGATGAACGAGCGAGAATAGCCAGATCTGTTGCCGTGCGCGAAGGTCAGGGTACTTTTCGTTTGAGACTCCTTGACGCCTACGGCCGTCAATGCGCGATCACTGGAGAACACACGGTTCCAGTGCTCGACGCGGCACACATACAACCGTACATGGGCCCTCAAAGCAACCATATGCAAAACGGGCTTCTGCTGACCAAGGAATTTCACACACTATTCGATGAAGGTTATGTCTCCGTCACTCCGGACTACCAGGTAAAAATAAGCGAACGACTGAGAGAAGAATGGCATAACGGAAAGCGCTATTACCCATATAACGGAAAGCCGCTCCAGATGCTTCCAGCAAACCCGGCAGTGAAGCCCAGCAGAGACGCCTTGGCATGGCATTATGAAAAAATATTCAAGAAGGCCGGTTAGATCACCAGAGGATTCACAGAAATCATGGACATCATAGGCCTTGCGGTATGGGTCAGATGAAAAATCTGAACCCTAGTCTCAGGGTTATAAGACACCACGACAGTGAAAAAGAGATGACGGGCCTTTTCCAGGCGCCCGGCATCCATCATTTCCAGGGTGCCAGACACCACGACACGGATTTAAGCAGAAAAGATCTTCCTGTCATTGTCGCTGAGCTCCCCCGGTGCCAGAGATATTTTATTTATAATTATTATCCGTAGTTGCGAGATATTTCCTTAAATCCTGCAACCGGAGCCCTCCTAGGGCCGATAAATAATAAAGACCGGCGGCAGGATCGATACAATTTAGCAGACGCTGTCTGCCGGATTCACTACTACAGCGCCTGTGTTGATGTCCGGCACTGGCCCGTCAGTGCGGAATTACGGAAGGATTTCCAGCCCCATCTGAAGAAAATGGCGGTCGCTCGTAAGTGCGGTTCTGATTCTGTGCTCTTTCATGATCACAAAACTCGTGCAATCCGTAAATGAAAAAGACTTGTCCCTGTACCGGAAAAAGAGATGACGGGCCTTTTCCAGGCGCCCGGGATCCATCCACTCCCAGAGCACCCTGAAGCTTCCCTCGACCTGCTCCCACCAGCGCTCTGCTGCATCAATACCGAGACGGACACGAATCAGTGTCATTGTCTCATCCAGTACATAATCGGTCGAAATAAGGCCTCCATCCCTTTCAAGCCATCGATCACGAGCCTCCACTGACCTGGGATGAAGGGGGTCAGCTTCATCCGCCAGCATCATCCAGCCGGCTGTGTCTACAAACAGAAGATTCACCTGTCGACTTTTCCGTACAGAATCTCATCGTGGTCAGCCGACGTCAGTCCATCATCGGACCGGCCGACGGCCCCGGCATGGTACAGCGCTTCATCTTCCAGAGAAGTCTCCTCAATCATGTGACAGGCATCAACTGGTACGAGCCTGAAAGCGGGCCTGCTCCTGTAAAGGACGAGGAACCTCTGGCCTCGACGTACCCTTTTAATTATCTCCGGCAACGAAGAACGAAGTTCTTTTGTATTTATCATCAGTTCCACTATGCCACCTCATAGCATTCAACTTAAGTTTAACTTTATTCCGGGGCAGGCTTCAAGTCTTTTCAGTTCTTTTCAGGGTGCCAGACACCACGACAGGGGAATAGACTCAACCGCTGAAAAACAGCGATTCAATTGATTGAAGAAGAATCATAATGCCCGGCTTTCTGAACACAGGGAAATAAGTGCATCCACTGCCCTCGTCACCTTGATTTCCCTTATCAAGTCCCAGACTGTCCAGGTATCGTTCGTACTCTCCGGTGTCAGCGCAGGGATCATGAGAAACTTCAACTTCCTTCTGCCCTGCATCGTATCCCTCAATTTCAACCAGCAGAAAGGGCATTGTGCCGAAGGTGTCATTCCCGGTTTTAGCAAAAAAGAGCACGGGCTCATTCATTCCGTCCCAGGGAGAAATGGTAGTTGAATAATCTCCAGTATAATCTTCCAGACACATTGCATGTTCCAGTGACATTAGAACAAAACCCGTGGTTTTCTGTCCCTGGCCGCTCCCGAAAAGATCGCGTCTAAGTTCTTCGGTCACATCAACTTTACTGAAACTCGCACATGAATTTTTACCGTCAAACCTCTGTTTCGCAATCCAGTCACCAGGTTCAATACTGTCAAAATCATCTCTGGTTATTTTGTCGTCCTCAGTATCGTCACCAAGATCGAAAAGAATAATTCTCGTCGTCTCACTGGTTTCAAAAGGAAGTCCATCCAGGTTGTAAATCCCTGCCTTGAAATTATTTTCGGTCATACGTGAAAGAGGAAGGGCGGGAGTATCAATTCTGAATTCCAGAACTCCCTGAACAGTAGTCGTGTCCCGTATCCAGACGGAATCATCAGACCCCTGTACAGACGTTGTCCGGCTCTCTCCAGCCATAATGACAGAATCTCTTACAACGGTTGGATTATCCCTCATGCTCTGATAATCCACTGTCCCGTAACTGCTGGGCTCAAGCACAATCTGAGCGGTAGATGCACTGCAGAAAAGAATCCCTGCAAAAACATACAGAATCTGTAGATAACGCCTCATCCTATCCCCCTTAAAAGAGCCCGGGATCTCCAGTCGCTCTTTCATGCGGTTCAGATTATGTAAACATTATACTGCAAATGGTGTTCAGGCAGGAAAGATTTTACTGTCAGAGCATTCTTATCCGGTTAGTTAAATGAGGGATTCTCACATACCGGCAGGACAGCTGTGGTAAACTGTCGCGGGACAGGACAATGAAGCTGCGTTATCACAATATGCCCTCGATACCACAGCTCGCATGGTGCGCGCAGGTTGCGGCCGCAAGCGCCGATGTTGATGTGTGGCACGGTCCGTCCGTGGAGACGCGGCCGGAGTCGTTTGTCGAGGGAATCTGGGACGGCGATTTTGCTGAACACTGTTTTGACGAGCGGTGCCTGATGGGCTCGGGAGGCCTCGTCCTCGACGGACGGGTCGTGTTCGCAAGCCCCTGGCATACACTGGAAAACATTTTTCTTGTTGCGCAGGACACGCGGATAGTTGTCTCCAACTCGCTCCCTTTCCTGCTCGAACACTGCGGCCTGCACCTCGACGTACAGTATCCCAACTACCACCATGCTCTGTGTTCGATAAGGCGTGGAATCAGAGACTGCATCAGGCATATTCCATCCGTTGAAGGGCCGCGGATAGAAATTATCCGCCATGCGAACATCGTGATTGATCGCAATCTCAATTTAACACGGAAGAAAAAGGCTCGCCTTCCGGACTGGTCCGGCTTTGCCGGTTACAGGCGGTTGATGTCCGGCATTATTTCGAGGCTTGTAAAAAACGCATCATCGCCTTTGCGCAAGAAAAAATATGATCCGTTGACAACGACTTCAACCGGCTACGATTCGACAGCTGCATCGGCTCTGGCTGTCGAAGCCGGCTGCCGCCGCGGTATTACATTCAGCACCGGGATCGAGTATCCGAGCAATGGACAGCGCGTCCCTGACAGCGGAGCCGGAATCGGCAAAATCCTTGGACTGGAGATGACGGAGTTCGAGGTGGAAGATTTTAAGATCCGGAACAATGAAACCGCAGCCGAGTTCGCAGCCTGCGGGGACGGGCTGGATCTTCAGTTCGCCGCTTTCGAACCGCAGCTTTCAGATGCAGTTCTTTTCACGGGCCACCCGGGAAGTTACTGGGGTCCGCACTATCCGAAAAACACGCAGCTGGCGAGGCAGGACGTGGCCGGCATAAGCCTTGCGGAATTTCGAAGTAGAACGGGTTTTGTCCACGTGCCCGTTCCTGCAATTTCAGGCCCTCATCAGCCTCAAATCGTGGACCTTAGCCTTTCGGCAGAGATGAAACCCTGGTCCGTTGGCGGAAACTACGACCGGCCCGTACCGCGAAGGATTGTCGAAGAGGCCGGTGTGCCCCGCGAAATGTTCGGACAGGTCAAGAAAGGCTCGTTCTGCTCCATCTGTCTCGGCAGATTCATGTGGCATACGACAAGCGACTTTCAGAGCTTCTGCTATTCAGCACTCCGTCAGCGCTCTGTCGGGCGTCACGCTGCGCATCTGGCAGCATTCGTGTCCGGCCGGTTTTTCCTTGAACTCAGACGGGCACAGAGCAGGCTGCTGACGGGCAGGGTTGCCCCGCCGATAATGACCGACTGCGATCTGCCGCACCCCGGCCCGCCGTCCGTAATGGTTCAATGGGGTACTGAAGTCCTGAGGCGAAGATACAGGGCATAAAATCTGCCTGAACCCTCTTCAGCGTGACGGCGAACGCGCTTTGTTTGTCCTGTTGATATGGAAGTAAATGTTCTGTGCAACGTCTTCCAGGGGCGGGTCCCAGGAAATTTCGCATATGCTGTAGATATACCCGTACTCTCCGAACTCCTGCGCCAGTTCCACGAATCGTCTGCCGGGCACGGCCGCCGTGGTCGGCTGCTTGGTATCGTTGTCGATTTCTTCAGAAACACAGGCATTGGCCAGGTAGGTGCGACCCTGCGCGTCATCCTCTTCTACGTACTGCATCTCAATACGATCAAGGCAGTCGTCCAGCTGATCCCCCCTGCCCCTGCAGTCATCAACCCACGGCACTCCCACAAAGCCCACGAATATTACCGATCCTTCAACGATATCGCCGACGGGATTCCCCCTCTTTTTCAAATCATGCGCCACGGTTTTTATATCCATCATCTCATCCGCGTGCCGGGCGCAATAAGCATTTATTGCCGGGTTTAGGGGACTCATCTCCTCGTGATCCCAGAAGCTGCTGCCATGTGCGGCAGAGCAGTCTTCCTCATCAGTTACCATTATGATCACGAGAATCGAATCGTCTCCGCGCAGGAATTCCCTGTGATCCTCCCGCTGCAGTGAATACACAGCGGCATAAAGCTGCTGTTCAAAGCCGCATCCATCAGTGCCCACGTCGGTAAGGCATGCAATATCATCCAGATTCCCCGTTGTGATGTCCACCCACCCGTCATCCAGATCCTCACAGTCCTGACTGCTGACAAAGGCCCCTTCATTACCGCCGGGCAGACTGGAATCGCATCCCTGAAAATCCTCCTCAACTTCCATACCCATATCCGTTGTCGTGACTGCAACCCTGATGTCTTTCAGGCCCCCCTCATCTTCCTCTTCCTTCCATTCAACGGGAGGATCCATAAGAAGATTGATCATGTATGACGAACTCATCTGAAGACGCTGCTGCTCTTCTTCCATGGACTTGGAGTTGTCCACGACCAGCAGTATGTCCACCTTTGTATACTGCCGGGCCTGAAGATTCTCAGAGCCCGCATCAGTTCCCGGGATGTCCGTGTCTCCGGCATCCGATCCGGGGTTATCATCATCCTGTGCTATTGATTTCTCATGAGTGCAGCTGAAACACAGCAGCAGAAAGCTAAAGGTTAATGCAGATTGGATGTACTTTTTCATTTTTCCCTCCTTTATTTACGCCTGTAAATAAAGATGCCGCAACCCGGCATAAGGGGTGTCAGTCCGGCACATTTTCCAGCCTCTTCAGCCGCTTTCTCGCTTCCTGTGCCTGTATCGTATCCGGAAATTTATTGATAAATAATCTCAGTGTGTCTGCTTCCATATTATTCTTTCCAAGCGCGCGAAGGGCGTTCGCCTTCCCGAACACCGCCTCAGGCATAAGAGGCCGTCCCGGATACAGTTCGAGATAACGATCATACCATTTGAGCGCTTCGCCGGGTGAATTCAGCTTGTTGAGTTTTATTCCGGCAAGCGAAACCATTGAAGACATTGCTTCATAGGCGTCAGGATAAAGCTCGATGATTTTTCCATAAGCTCCGGCGGCATCCTTCCACTGCCTGTTCAGACGGAAAGACTGCGCCTGCAGAAGCAGCTGCTCTGCGGTCAGCGCCTCGTCGCTCCCGGCCGTTCCGGAGATCAGACCGTTCTGCACGGGCTCTTCGGCCGGCATCTCCTGTCTGTCTGAGGAAATCTCCATCAGAACATCGGAAAGCTGGGATGTTTCTACATTCTTTTCCGGTTCCTGTGTAAGCGTTCTTATCAGATCCAGCTGCCTGGCAATGTCTTCTTTTTCATGCTCCGAGACATCCCGGACCCTGGTCTCGCCCATGTTTGTGGACTGCCAGGATTTGAGCACCCGGGGCTTTCCCTGCCTGTCCTTGATCCTGACATGCCCTTTAAGGACACGGACAACAACCCGTCTGCTGTCCGATGACACGGAAAAGACAGTGCCCGTAACCATGATACGTCCTTTCGCCGTGCTGATCGAAAGAAAAACAGATTCGAGATTCGGATCAACAGACGCCAGAATGCTGCCCCTGATAAGTGAGACATCAATTTCCTTTTCGCTGTTATCAACCGATATGGAAGTCAGCGGCCCGAGGCTCAGCAGAATTCCATCTCTTAAGTGTATGGTGGAATATCCGTCTTTATTCTCTACATTTCTGGAAACAGTTTCTGAAATTGCATCATCTGCAGTTGCAGTCTCTGTCTTAGCTTCTTCTGCGGTATTTTCCGTCGCAATTACCGGGGCCGCCATCTGATCGCCCGTCTTCTGATTCCTGAGACCCATCCATGCCAGAACAATAATGACGGCTGCTGCGGCTGCGCATATTCCAGGCACTCCGCCCTTATTCCTGGTCAGAAACGAAGATCCCTTTTCACAGGTTCCGGCCTCTTCAATCTCTTCGCCACCGGCCATGAAAACGATTGAGTCTATGTAGGCTTTCTTTTCTTCATCACTCATCTCATCAAACAGGCCCGGGCCGCTGTCCCGGCCCAGGGTATCAAGAGCTTCTTTTTCGATCCTGCATTCCGGGCAGTTTTTAATGTGGTCTGCGTAAAAACGTGCGTCCTGCGGCGACACCGGCGTGTTCCGGGCTAATTCAAGGCTTATTTCAACAGCTCTGCTGCAGTCTTTCTTGCTGGTCATCTCAGCCCCCCCGCTTCAATCCATTCCTTAAGGACCGGGTCGGCGAGTATGTATTTCCTCAGAAGCTTTCTTCCTTTTTTAAGCCGGTCGCGGACTGTTTCCAGGGGCGAGTCCGTCATGATTGAAATCTCCTTCAGGTTATAGCCCTGCACGTGGTGAAGAACGACGACGGCCCTGCGCCCGGGTGAAAGTTCCATGAGTAATTCTCCCAGTCTCCTCCTGATGCGGCCGGCATCTGCTTCGCTGTCAGCCGGAATCCGGTCGACGGGCGGATTCCAGGTTGCCTCGTTTATTCTGCTGCGCCTTTTTTTCTTCTCCCAGTATTTCAGAACAACCCGCAGTGCAATCCGGTCGGCCCAGTACTCCAGCCTGGTCTGTCCGCGGAAGCTTCCGGCTGATCGGAGAATCTGAATGAACGCCTGCTGCGCAAGATCTTCTGCATCACTTCCGTACCCGGTCAGGTATGAAACCGTGCGGAGAACATGAGTCAGCAGCCGTTCCATCATCCTGGTCCCGGCCGCCGTGTCTCCGCCCGCCGCTTTCTGCGCGAGCATTAGATCCAGGTGGTAGACATTGTCCTGCATGGATTCGTTCATGACGGTCTGTGGTTTCATTACTATTAATGATACCTCAAGCTCTGATTTGGGGTGTCTAAAAATTGAATTTTTTCAGAGAAATTTTATGCTCAGTCCCGACTGCACGTAAGGCTGCACGGGCCAGGGATTCCATACCCTTACATTTTCTCCTGATATTTCCTGCCGGTACACGATTCTGTTGATGAGAACCTCTGCCCCGGCTGTTATGTAAAAATCCAGATCTTCTACAATCGTTACCGCCAGGAAAAACTGGGGTATTATGGAAACCTCGATTTCGTGGCTGCTTTCAGCTGGTGCCAGTCCTTCCTGAAGCACCTTCACTTCCTCCTTCATTGTATTGACATGAAGTGAGAGGGCGGGCCCGATTCTGACGATCCCGAAAGCGTATGAATATCGTGCCCCTGCCATTGCCGGATAGTTGTAAACACTGAGTTCAACTTCCTCATCACTGGTACTGACGGCCGGAAAATAAATGAAGCCTGCAAACAGGTGCCAGTCCGGATGAAACCTGTAGCTTATGACGAGTCCCAGGCCATGGAGCAGTGGAAGAGAGTCTGAAAGCACACCGAGGGTATATCCGGACCGGAAAAAAAGTGAGTGGTTATCCTGACTGGAATCAGCGGGAATCCTGCTGTCCAGCATGATTTGTGCTGCTTCTGAATCCTCCGCCTGTTTCATCGTTTGTGCAGTGCCCCGTTCGCTGTGGCCGTTTAGACAGGAAACGACCGCGCTTCTTATAATAATGGCCGTGGTCTCGGCCTTGCCTCCTATGGATGAGCCTTCAATGAGACGGCCTGAAACATCCCCGCTGACTGATTCCGGTGCACTGATAAAAAGAAACAGATCATCCTCCTGAATGTCGCACCAGAAAATCATCTGCCCGGCTGAAGGCTTTTCAAGGCTCTTAAGGAAGAAAGAGGGCCTCGGAGAATATTCATCCTCCCAGAGGATGTTAAAATCGATTTTCAGGTCCGACAGCTGGGATTGAACCGCATTGATTACGTGCTCTGTTTTTTCTTTCTGATCATTGAAAGCGATCATGGTTACAACCGTCGGCGTTTTTTCCTGCGTCAAAACAGCACAAGGCACGCTGATAAAAAAAACAACGGAAAAAAGGATTCTCGTTCCTGATTTTTCAAGGGAGATCATATCCGCACCCAGTTTGCACCAGAGTGGATATTAAATCCAGTACATTGAAGATTGAAAAATGTTGTCCCATAAAGGCAGGAACCGTGACGTGGTCCGGCTGGAAATTGAATTAGGTTTTGAGTGCTGCTAGTATGAATTTACTGAAATGATTTCATGACCAGCATAATTAATATCCTGATCGGAAATATAAAATTCCAGGTTATTATCCTGGTTCTGCTTCTATTTGTGATTTACGTGTCCTCCATACCCAATGAATTCATATTTGATGATTCGAACCTTATTGAAAAAAACAGTTTTGTGAAAAAGGAAATGTCGGTTGAACATGCGTACAGGATCCTGACAAAAAGTTACAGGCCCGTCCGCACGTTGATAAATGCTCTCGTTTACCAGTTTTCGGGCCTTGATCCCGCCGGTTACAGACTGGTCAATATCGCATTTCATTCCGTGAACTGCCTTCTGATCTTTGCATTGCTGACAATTATAACGGGCCGGAATGGTATTTCTTTTGCATCTGTGCTTATTTTTCTGGTTCATCCTGTAAATGCTGATGCTGTTGCATACATATCCGGCATAAGGGATACGTCCTCATCCATGTTTTTTCTTTCCGGTTTTCTCTGTTACATGCTCTACAGGCGGAGAAAACATTACCGGTGGCTGATTGCGGCGGCATTTTCCTATGTTATCGCCATACTCTGCAAGGAAATGGCGATAACCCTGCCGGCTTTGTGTCTGCTTTTTGATGTCTGTTATTATTATGACGGCAAAACGAGCCTCGTTGCAGCTGTCAGGAGAATGATTCGTGAGAATGCCCTTTTTTATTCTTCATTTGCGCTTATTGCCCTTATCGGACTCTACTATTACATAATCTACAAGCATGCATCATACCTGATAAGGACAGACGAGATAAAATGGTGGGGTGGTTCGATCCTTCTGAACTACCTGACAATACCCAAGCTGCTTGCGTTCTACATAGGTAAAATTCTTTTTCCGTCACAACTGATAAGTGATTACAGCGGGTATCCCATAATCGCCAGGTCTGCGGGCGATGCTTTTTCTTGGACTTCACTGATAATGATTGGTGTGCTGGCATGGTTCAGTTTCTTCTCTCTCAGAATAAACAAATGGATTTTCTGGGGTGTCTGGTGGTTCTTTTTATGCATGCTTCCCGTACTGCAATTCCTGCCCCACCATGAAATCATGGCACTTCATTACCTGTATCTTCCATCCGTCGGGCTCATTTTCTCGATATGCCTGCTTGTAGATGATCTGACAGGCCGGCTGAAGGCCGGAATCCGGCTGCCAGCAGCCATGGCTATTCTGATTGCCATCATCGTAATATTTACCGCTGTCACTCAGAAAAGAATTTATTTCCTGAGAAGCGATATTGTAAGGACTGTTCATGACCTGAGAATAAACAGCTCATCTCAGAGGCTTCACATGCACCTTGGGCTTTTCTACTTCAATGCAGGACTCTGGGAATCGGCGGAGCGGGAATACGGGCTGGCACTTAAACATGCAATACTAAACAGGCTTGATACCCTGAATAACATCGGTGTGCTGTTGGCGAAAAAGCATGAATACAGGAAGGCGGCCAAATACCTCAAGGCATCCGCCGGTAGCGGCAGAATTAACATAATCTTAAATTACATCAATAATCTCATGATGATCGGTGAGAAGGAAAAGGCCAGAGATGTTCTTGCAAATTTTGCACGGAAATTTCCACACAGAATATCGTCAAAGGTCGCTGATATGATGTACAGGATCGAGATGAACTTGGCAGAATACTCCGATGCGGAAAAGTGGGCGGAAAAACTCTGCAGCATACAGGGTGAGTCAGAGGAGTGTTTAATGATGATTGCAAGGGCCGTCATGTTCGATCACAGGTTCAGGGATGCTGAATCGATATTGAAGAAACTGGCGGAGAGGTACCCGGGGAAAGCCGCATACAGCATTGCCATATCAAAGAATCGCGAAAACGTACAAATCATGGAAGAGCTTGAATCACAGACGGGCGAAAGCCGGGATCGTGCTCCCGGCAGGCTGGCAATGTTCAGAATCAGTTACAATATGGAAAGGTACGCCGAGGCGGTTAAATACCTTGAATCATCTGATATGGCCATTGATGAACAGAAGCAGAATGATCTTGAAAAATACATCGAAGCGAAAAAAATGGCCGGGGAAATAGACGACAATTATCTTCGGGCGGCTTCAAGGCAGCACGAAAGGAATCCGGGAAACAGGGAATATTCGAGAAGACTCATGGATGGCCTGCTGTTCAATCTGGAACTTGATAGAGCTGAGAAGCTGATTCCAGAGAGATATGATGAAAAAAACACTGAAATGGATAAATACAGGGACGTTGTCGATAGATACAGAGAAAAGCATGATCTGGCATTGAAAAGGTATTCAAAGACGGATAACAGGCCTGAGTTTGAGATTGAACTCGGAAAGCTTTTTCTTGAAACGCGCAACTTTATAGCCGCTGTTGCTCATTTCGAAAATGCCGCAGAAGACAGGGAGTATTCCGCCAGTGCATACTGGCTTCTGTCCCGTATGTTTTTTGAAACCGGAGATCATAAAAAAGAATTCGAATATCTGAGAAAAGTCATCAGTAATGATCCCGGGCACGTAGGAGCGCATCACAGACTGGCGGTATTCTTTCTGAAGGAAATGGGCGATTACGAGGCCGCGATTAAGGAGTTCAGGACTTTCCTTAAGCTTGCACCTGAATCAGACATGAAGGATGACGCCAGAAGATTGTTGAAGGATCTGGAGGAATACAAACGGATTGTGCTCACCGATCACATAATACCGCCTTCAATGGAAATTTTATAATATTAATTTAACAGTAAAAATGCTATTTTAGTATGAATTTCATATAAAAATAACCGATTTACTGAAGATTTCGTATCAAATTGGCCATTTTAGTATGAATTTATCAATCAGGAATCATTCCTGGTGCGACGGTCGCACCTGACGCACTAAATCTGATTATTAACCAAATCTAAAATAATATCATTTAGTTAGGCTGACTCTAAAAATGTGAGAAAACGGGCAGAAACCG
>Ga0272442_10009125_pt1 | contig 12452 bp, 11 predicted proteins | sample SSMForm2O_FD_200262 | JGI IMG/M metagenome (GOLD analysis project Ga0272442, IMG submission 200262) | Marine sediment archaeal communities from Little Sippewissett salt marsh, Falmouth, MA, United States - SSM-Form-2O | ecosystem: Environmental > Aquatic > Marine > Wetlands > Sediment ... | reverse complement strand
TCCCAGGACGGGGTCGAAGATCATGGTGCAATCATCCCATTCTGCATCCAGGCGATGTCATGTCCCGCCTGATGGTATGCGACTCGGGCGACCGGGGCCCCGGCAAGGCTGGTGCCGAACCGGCAAGGTCGAGGTCACGCACCCGTCGCTGACAACCGGCAACCCCCGGCGTGAGCGGCGGCATTCCCGGCGTTGTTTCGCGGCAAGCGGTTCAGCCTCGCCGTCTGTCCGCCCGGCGCCAGGCAGAGAACTCGCCCGGAACCCTATCGGATCGGGTCCAGGAATTCCTTGACCTCCAGCCCGTAGCCCACGGGTAGAGGGGATGTCAGCTTCCAGAACACCACGCCGACGGCAATGGCCAATGCGATCACGGCGACCAGCAGCAGCACGGTGTAGATGTTCGGCTGGGGCCTGAGCTCCACGACCGGACCTTGTTGTGGCAGTTGGGTCATCGTCAGCCTCCCGCTCTCATTTCAGCAGGTCGTTGGTGACCTTGTCGCCCGCCACCGGATCCAGTTGCTTGTCGACGATCGTGCCGGCCGATTCCCCCTCGTCCACCTCGTCCACGAGGAGGTAGCCGACGAAGTTGGCCTTGCGGTAAATAAAGAGCTTGAGCCCGCGACTGACGCCGTGGGCCGAGCCAATGTTGATGCTGGCCAACTCGCCACGAACGGCGGTGATCGTCCCGGCGATTTTGCCGACCGCCTGCGGGGTGGCGGCGTCGGTGGCGGCCACGCCGCGAACCACCTGCTTCTCCAACTCGGCGATCCGCTCATCGCGGTCCTGCAACTGTCGCTGAAGGGCCCGCACGACGCGTTCGGACCGCTCCAACTGCCCGCGGAGCTGGGTGATCTCACCTGTCGCGCGGCGGTTCTCCTTCTGGAGACCGGCGATCGCCTGACGGCTCTGGTCGAGACTCGCCGACAGCGCCTCGTTGCGCTTGGACATCGCCTCGACGTTCAACTGGAGTTCGGCCAGTCGCGTGTTGGCGGCGTCGATGGCGGCCTGGAGCGCTGCCGTGCGAAGGGCGGCCGGGTCCGGCACCTTGTCCTTCTTCGCCTCGGCGAGTTCCGTCGCCAGCGCGTCGGCTCGCGTCTTGATGTCCTTGATCTCCTCGCTCAACCGAGCGCTGTGGAGCTTCTCAAACCGGACGGCCTGGTCGCTCAATTGGCGCCGCTGAACCTCCTGCTTGTGCAGGTGCCGCCAGTTCTGAGGAACAGTCGCCATGGTGAGGAATGTGACGCTGGCAAACAGCACCAAGACCAGCAACACGACGACGCAGATCTTTGTTAGGATATTCAAGCGATGCCTCCTTCGTGCAGGATCACGTCCATGTGTACATTACTCGCAGGCAAACCGTTGTTTACGAAGGCCTTCTTGGCCGGCCCAACACGAGCAGACGGCCATGTTGTCGGCGATTGTTATGTTGCGCCACCGGCAAGTCAAGCAAATTTCCTTCCGCGGCGCGCCGGGGTCAGTCCTTGGCACCGGCGGTCTTGAGTTTCGGTCTCGGCGGGGCCGGCTTCGTCGTCGCGGGCTTCGTCGTCGGACGCGTCGTCGAGGTCTTCGGCACCGGCGGGCGCGAACGGTATCCCTCGAACAGCCGCATCAGGCTCAACGCCGCCGCGACGCGAACGTCGCCACGATCCTTCAAACGCGGATGCAGGATCGTCCCGGCCGAATCCCGCTTCATCCACCCGAGCGAGAGTATGGCCAGGCGCCGTAGCGACGCGGCGTCCCGGTCCGCCGCCCGCTTGGACTGGGCGGCTGCCTCGATCAAGACCTTCTGGGGGTCCCGCACGCTGGCCATGCAGAGGTCGTACATCGCTTGGTTGCTCTGACCCATGCGAGCCAACTCACCCGCCGCCGATACGCGAACCCGCGCCGGGTGATGCTTCCGGATAAGCTCCTTCAACGCCAGCCTCGCCCGCCCGGTACCCACGCGCGCCAAGGCCGGAATCGCCGCCAGACGAAGGTCCAGGAAGTACCCCTTCGTGTACGCCTCGATCACCTCGGCGCTGCGCGTATCGCCCAGCATAGCCAGCGACTCGGTCAACTGAATCCGCACCCCTTCGTCCTGCTCGTTGCCGAGAAGCGTCTTGAGCGGCCCGGTCGCCGACGGCTCGCCCATCCGCCCCATCGCCAGGGCCGCATCCATACGGACCTCCCGCTCGCGATGGAACAGCAGCTTGCCCAGGTCGCTGGCCTGGCTGTCGTCGCCCAGACAATGCAGCGCGAGGATCACCGCGCAGTACACGCGTTTGTCTCCCGCGCCCCGGCCGTGCTTGGCCATCTCGCGAAGCTTCCCGAGTGCCGGCGCGTACCGCGTGTCGGCTACCGCCAGGGCCGCGGCAAACTGGACCGCCGGGTTCTCGTCGTCGAGGGCCTGGAGGTACGTCGCGCCGGCCTCGGTGCCGACCGTCGCGGCCAGGCCCTCGATCGCGTGCGACCGCATGGCGGCATCCCGGTCTCCCGCCGATTGCAGCAACACCGTCTTCGCGTCAAGGTAGACCCTCGCCGGATCGAGCGTAAACTCTTCTTCCGGCGGCTGGCAACCGGTCAGGAAGACCGCGCCAACCGTCGCAATGGCCGCCACCAGATGCGCCAACTGCTCCATTCTCAATGGTTCGCCCCTTCCTCGTTCTTCGGCTGCTTCCATATCAGCCGGATCACCAGAGCCGCCGCGATCGCGATCACGACCCACGCAAAGGCATCACCGATGCGACTGTACCAACTCGTCCGGCTGTCCACAAGCACCTTTGGACCATGCCCGGCGAGATATTCTACATCGTTCCGCCGGGCCCCGTCCAACGCCAGAACGCCCGGGATCATCGTTCGGATCGACGCGTGACGGATTTCGGCGACGAGACGCCCGTTCGAGTCGATCGACCCGCTGATGCCCGTGTTCACCGCGCGGAGGACGGGAACGCGGTTCTCGATCGCCCGAAAACAATAGTGGCTCAGGTGCTGGACCTGCTCGGTGCTGCCCCGGTACGTGCCGTCCGCCCCCCGGCGAACGAACCACCCGTCGTTCGAGAGGTTCACCAGGACATCCGCCTTCTTCTGCCCGCCGTCGTAGACCATGTTCCGGCAGACGCGCGCGAACGTGCCCTCGTAGCAGATCGGGCTGACGAGCCGCCACGGGCTCGTCCCCGGACGGGGCAACTCGAACCGCGTGTACGACGGGCCCGGGTCCAACTGCTCCATCGCCGACGGAACGAACACCCGCAGCAGCCGGTGAAACGCCGGCCAGGACCGCTTGAACGGGACGGCCTCGCTGAACGGGACGAGGTGCCCCTTGGCATAGACCGCCCCCGGCCCCGTGTTCGGGTCGAACCATATCGCGGCGTTGCGAACGACCCACCAGTCGTCGCGAGCGACCGGATCGTTGTTGGCGTGCAACGTCGCCCCGCCGGCCAGGATCGGGCACCCCAGGCGACCGGCCATGTGCGTGACCCGCCCCGCCAGGCGACGAACGCCGGGGACCTCCGTGCCGTCCGGCATCGTGCCTCCCTCGATCCACGGCCGAAGGTAGCCACGGATCGTCTCGTCCCGCAGATGCTCCTGCCAGGCGCTCGGCCCGAAGAACTTCCCCGCCAGCGACCGAAGATGTTCCCCGGTGAGCTGGTCGATCTTGGCCGAGAGCACCTCGCGATTCACCCCGCGGGGCAGCATGGTCTCCGGCCAGACCACCAGGTCCAGGCCCTTGCCTCGCAGCAGGGCCGAGCCGCCGAGATGGCTGTCGAGAATTTCCTCGGCCGTGGCGCTCGGGCCGGACAGGGAGATCGGGAACGCCTGCTGAACGATCCCGACGGCCGGGCCGGGTGAGAGGGTCTCGCGTTGGAGTTGCCACGTGCCGTACAGCAGCAGCACGGCGGTGGCGGCGGCGATCGTCGTGCCCGCCCGTACCAGCCGCCGGCGGCCGCGGACCTTCCCCGCGGGCTCCCCGGGCAGGAGCCAGACGGCCAGATCCACCACCGCCCCGTTGACCATCGCCACAAGGAACGACACGCCGTATTGCCCGGTGACGTCGGCGATCTGGATGAGGCGGCTCTGGGCGTATTGGGTGTGGGCCAGCAGGAACCACGGGAACGCCGGGGCCGCGTGGGCTCGAAGAAACTCGAGGGCGACCCAGACGACGGGCAGGACGGCCCACATCGGCCAGCGGCGAAGCAGCGCCGCCCGGCAGACGAGGGCCGCGAGCAACCAGTAGACCGCCAGGTACGCCACGCCCGCGGCGTAGCCGAGGGGCGTGATCCACGTCAGCCAGTACAGGCTGACGGCCCAGAACACCAGCCCGGCGAGGTAGCCGACCCCCAGCGCCCATCGTCTCGTCGGGGCGGCCCCGATCGCCAGGACCCAGGGCCCCATCGCGAGGTAGGCGACCGGCCAGGCCCCGACCGGCGGGAACGAGATGCTCAGCAAGACCACGGTCAGGGCGGCCAGCAGGATCACCGTCGTGCGCCGTCGCGGGCGGAATCGGCCCGCCATCGAGGGCCCCGCCAGGGGGACCTCGAGGGCCTCGGCGTCCCGTTTAACCTTGGCGGGATTCAACGAATGACGGTTTTTGGCCACGGACTTCCTGTTCCTTTCCGCCGGGCGTCCTCCCGGGCGCCGGATCGGCATGGTCGCGTATTCTGCGCCGCCGGGGCGGGTACGTCAAGGCGAGGGTGCTCTTGCGGGGGAGCTTTACAGATCGGGGCCTCGCCCGGTACCATGGTCGCACGATGGCTGGACGACAAGAGACACCCGGGCGCCATCACCCGGCGGTGCTGGGTGCGGTCATGGCGGCGATTCTCGTGGCGAGCGTAGCGCTGGCGGGGTGGCTGGTTCGGCGGCGTGGCGGCGCGATCCGCGCGGGCGTCGAGGTGCTCCAGCAGGTGCGCCTGAAGGGTCTGGCGGCCTACTGGGGCAGGGAGCCGGTGGCCGACTGGTACCTGCGTCGCGACGGCACGGGCAAGCCCGTCGGCTGGTGGACACGGCAGCGGACGGCCGTCGAGGGCGGCTATCGCGGGCGGACGATCGGCCGGTCGGGGGCCGGGCTCTTCCGCGAGACGTGGACGCTCGACACCGCGGCGCGGACGGGCACGTACCAGGCGGAGATGTCCACGCTGGTGCAGCGCCCGGGGATGCGCGTTCCGCTGCTGAGGCCCCTGACGTCCACGACGATCACGTATCGCGATGGGGAGGTGGAGGTCCGGCGGGAGTCGCTCGGGAAGGTAGCCCGGGCGACCGGCAAGGCGCCGAGGCACTATGTTCCGGAGGGTCTCTCGACGCTCGTGTACCGGCTGACGGCAGCCAGCGGGAGCCCGGCGGCCTTCGCGATGATCTTCAACGAGGAGGCCATCGCCGGCGGGCAAGTCCGGTTCGCGCAGCTTCGCGTGGTTGCCCGGGGCCCTCGCGGCGTCGAGGTCCGCTACGAGTCGCTGACCGGCAGCGGCGGCGAGGCCCTCGAATTCGACGAGGCCGGGCGGATCGCTCGCGGCGCGCAGTCGGGGGGGCGAACGGCCTACCAGCGCGCAGACTTCGAGGCCGTGCGGAAGCAATTCCCGGAGGTGGAGCTGTTCTCGAATTCGGACAAGGCGGAGTTGAAGAGCGACTAACGACCTTCCGAGCCGAGGTTCCGCTTGCGCATGTCTTCGGCCTTCTGGATCAACTGCTTGTCGGAGGGAAGTTGAAGCTCCTCCAGCTTGTAGTGGAGAAACCGCTGGTCCCGGTAGGTCCAGGGGGCGATATGGCTCAGAAGGTCCAGGGGCGCCACTTCGTACCACGGGGCGTTGATGGCCGCGTGGGTCTTGAGCGTCTGGTGACCCTGGCGCCGAAGAATGATGTCGTAGTCGCCATACCACGTGAAGGGGAAGGTCACGGGGGTTCGGCCCATCTCACGGTCGGAGACGAAGACGAGCGCTCCCTCCGGCTCGGACGTGATCGTCATTTCCCGCTCGACACATCCGCTGACCAGCGCCGCGCCGAGACACGCGATTGCAATCGCCCGGTTCCACATAACGGCCCTTCTACCAGTGGCCGGGCCGGCTTGACAAGAGGAAAATGCCGGCATCGGGCCCGTCGTCTTGCCAAGAGCGTCGCCGCCCGGTACGGTATGGACATGAGACGCCTGTACGACGTGGCCATTCTCGGCGCGACCCCGGCCGGACTCGCGGCGGCCTGCTACCTCGCGAAGAAACACTGCGACGTGGTCGTCGTCCGGGCGCCGACCCAGCCCACGGAGTGCCCGCTGGCCGACTGGGTCCCCCGAACGTTCTTCCGCATGAAGCACCTGCCGACGGGCCTGGTTGGGCAATCGAAGGCCCAGCCCTTCTTTCGCGTCTGCTACCACAACGCCACGCTGGCGAAGGAGGTCGAGTACCGCGGACGCGCGGTGGCGGGGTACTTCGTTCTGCGGTCGCACCTGACCAAGGCCCTTCGGTCGGCCGCCACCAAGGCCGGCGCAAAGGTCGTCGCCATGAGCGCGCCACCGGCCATCCGCCTGGAGGAGGACCACGTCGAACTGTCCGGCGCGAGACACGTCCAGGCCCAGGTGCTCCTTGTGGCCCAGGAACGCCCGAACAACATCCTGAGCCAACTGGCGATGCCGCTTCGGACCGTTCCCGGCGACCCGCTGCTGGTGGCCGCCCTGAACATCCCCCTGCCAGCCCGCAAGGCGAGCCCGCAGACCAAGGCAGGCGCGCTGCACGTCGTCGAGCTCGCCGAGCGAACCGAGTTGGGGATGTTCTTCGTAACCGGCAGGGTCCTGCACCTGCGGGTCGTCTCCACCAGCCACGCCTCGGGGAACCGGGTGGCGGAGTTGTCGGGCATGCTCAGGAGCCTCCAGGACGCCGACATCCTGCCGAGCGACCTGCCCGCCAAAGGCGTCAAGGGCGCCGTCTGGTCGCCGCCGGCCGGCGTGGCGCTCGAACTGGAGACCCACGTGGCCAAGCGGTGCCTGCTGGCCGGGACCGCCGGCGGGTTCGTGGAGAGCATTACGGGCCAGTCCCTGACCCCCTCCGTCCGCTCGGCGTTGCTGGCCGCCGACGTCGCCATCGAGGCGCTCCACAGCTCCCAGCCGCAGAATACGCTGATGAAGTACAAGACCTCCTGGCGGAAATCGCTGGCCGATTACCTCCGCCCGCCCAACACGTCGCTGCACATGCTCCTTCCCCTGCTGTTCGTCAACCGTCGGATCGTCTCGAAGTTCACCCGTGCCCTGCTGTACGGGGAGAACATCTAAGCGGCGGACGGCAGGTGGATTCCTTTGCCTCCCGCGCCCGAGCCCCCTAGAATGTCCGAGGCCGGGGCCGTTGCCCCACGGAGGCACCGCCATGGACGTGCCGATGGAGCTGTCGCGAATCCTCATCACCGAGTTCGGTGACCAGCAGGTGATCTTCCTTCGAGAGAAGGCCGGGCAGCGCAGCTTCCCGATCCTCATCGGCACGGGCGAGGCCCTGGCGATCGACCGGAGACTCAAGGGCGTCGAGACCCCCCGCCCGATGACCCACGAACTGCTCGCCAACGTCATCGAGGCCCTCGGGGGGACCATCGACCACATCGTCATCAACGATATCCGCAACCACACGTTCATCGCCACGCTGCATATCCGCCGGGGGACGGAGACGATCGCCGTGGACTCCAGGCCCTCCGACGCGATCGCCCTCGGGGTGGCCTTCGAGACGCCGATCTACGTCGCCGAGCACGTCCTGGACAACGTCCTGAACGACGGCAGCAGCGCCGAGGAACGCATCGAACTGCTGCGCCGGCGCCTGGACATGCTCCGCCAACGCATCGGCGAGCTCGCCCACCGGCTGGACGACGAGGACTTCGTCCAACAGGCGCCGAAAACCGTCCTGGACGAGTACCGCCGCCAACTGGCCGAGATGAAGGTCGAGTACGACGCGATCGACCGCGTGCTCAAGAAGCTCGGTTGACCCCGCCGGGTGCCAGGCTGTGTCTGGTCTATCGCTCCGCGGCCCGAGAGCGGGCTGGTTCGTGACTGGCAAGGACGCCGATGGAGGCGATTTCTCTGCGAATCGCCGAAGCAGGCGGACGCCGCCAGACGCGATCCGGCACGCTCGAAGCCCGGATTGGGTAGATCAGACACGGCCTAGGGGAAGGGGAAGCTGCCCAGCGAAATCACGATGCCCTTGGGGTTGTAGTAGTGCGCGCAGAAGGCGCCCTCGGCGAGGCGCGTGAGCACCAGCCCGTAGACGTTCTCCTGGCGGATGGCCTGCAGTTCCTCGGCCGTCGGGCCGGCACGATCGGTGTTGTCCACTTTCTCGAAGTGTCCGTGGAACCGGCACAGCGCGACCCGGCCATCCTGGGTGGCCTGCAGCGTCGGACGGTACGTCTGGTCGCTCGGGGCGTAATCGTACGACGGCGGGTACAGCTTGGCCTCGGCCTGGCCGGCCTCGTAGAACACCAGCCCGCCCCAGGCGCTCCGCGTGTCGGCCCGGTCCCGCTCGCAGACGACTTGCAGGGCCGATCGCACGCGCGGGCGGGCGAGCATCTCGTCCAACAGCACCAGGTTCCACAGGTCGGCCATCGTGAGGCTCTCGACGTGCTTGCCGAACTGGTCGCTGAAGTCGTACAACCCGACGGGCTGGGCGACCTTCCTGCGGACGTGCCGTCTCTTGAGAAGGCTCCTGGCCAGCCGGAGGATCAGCTCCGACCGCTGGTGGTTCTTCCGGAGCGGATCGCGCGACAGGCGGCTGACGAGGTGGAAGTCCCGCACGTCGAATCGGTAGTCGTAGCTCGTCCGCCAGGCGGAGGCGAGCTTGGAGGCCCCGTCGAAGCCGGACGGGTCCTTGGCGTACACCCAGACACACTGGAGCATCGAGCGCCCCGACGTCGGCAGGTAGTCGAAGACCTGGAGGTAGTACTGCATGACGGCGACCGCGTCGGTCTTGGCGGAAAGGGCCCCGATCCGCCGTACCAGGTCCGCTCGGGGCCGGCGAGCGCTGAGGACGGCCATCGCCGAGCCCCGGGCGCGGAAGCCCCGCGTGTTGAGCGCGTCCAGCAGGGCCTGGTCCCATGCCTTGCCCGTCAGCCGCTCCACGACCTGGCGGTATCGCGGCTCGTCGATGCTGGTGGTCGATTCCTCCTGCCCCCACAGCTTGACGACCTCCGCCAGCACGGCGGGCGTCGGGTGGCGCGAGAGCCAGTCGAGCAAGTGCTGCTTCATCGGGCTGTCGGTTCGCAGGGCCGGCAGTGTCTTGAGAACGTGGGCCGCCGCCCCGGGATGGTCGCTCTTCAGCAGAATGTCGGCGACGCCCGACCGCAGGGCCTCGGGGCAACTGTCGTCGGTCAGCAGCGTGGCGATCTGGTCTTGGACCTCGGCATTGCCCTGCCCGAGGCGGGCCACCACGCCGAGGGACTCGACGCGCTCGCTCTCGCCAAGCTGCGGGTCCAGCACCCGCCGAACGTTGTGCAGGACAATCGTGCGGTCGGGATACGGATGGGTCGAGGCGGCCTGGGCCTGCTCGTACTCGCGAAGGCTGGCCGGCGGCGGCGTGACTTGGTGAATCTCGCACCCTCCCGCCAGCATGGCCAGGAGAAGTCCACTCCACTTGAGCGTTTTTATGTTCACTTTGTGCGGTCCCGAACGTGGTTGTTTCGGAGGAGCCCGGGCTTCCGGCCGCGAAGCCGCTCGATTCTACGCGCCGGGTCGGTCCGGAGGCAAGGCCCCGCTCGCCGCCAGCGGCAACGGCGAATCGCCCGGGGATCTTGCGGGGCCCGCCCGGGGCGGGTAGACTCAGCGGTCCTATGGCCAAACCATCCATCGAAGACATCCGACAGCAGGTCCAGCAACTGATCCGAGGTTGCGACGCACTGTACACCCAACCGGAGCTCGAGAAGCTTCTGCTGGCGGCGGCGGACAGTGGCCGGCAACTGCGAATCAAGCTCGGCCTCGACCCGACCGCGCCGGACATTCACCTCGGGCACACGGTGGTCCTCCGCAAGGTCCGGCAATTTCAGGATCTCGGGCATAAGGCGGTCATCGTCATCGGCGACTACACGGCCCGGATCGGCGACCCGAGCGGCGTGAACAAGACGCGCCCGATCCTCGTGCGCGAACAGATCGACGCGCACGCGGCGACGTACATCGAGCAGGCGGGCAAGGTGCTCGACACCTCGCCGGGCAAGCTGGAGATCCGCAAGAACGGCGAGTGGCTCGCCGGGCTGCGCCTGGTGGACATCCTGCGGCTGACGTCGCAGATGACCGTCGCGCGGATGATGGAGCGCGACACGTTCGAGAAGCGCTTCGGCGACGGCGTGCCCATCGGCATCCACGAGTTCCTCTACCCGCTCATGCAGGGCTACGATAGCGTGTGCATCGCCGCCGACGTCGAGCTGGGCGGCACGGACCAGACCTTCAACAACCTCGTCGGCCGACAACTCCAGGCCAATGCGGGCCAGCGGTCCCAGATCGTCATGATCATGCCGATCCTGGCCGGGCTCGACGGCGTCGAGAAGATGAGCAAGTCCAAGGGCAACTACATCGGCGTCACCGACGAGCCGAACGATATGTTCGGCAAGGTCATGTCGATTCCCGACAAGCTTATGGACAACTACTTCACGTTGCTGACGGAACTGGGCCGACCGGAGATCGACGCCCTGCTGGACGCGGAGCAGACCCACCCGCGGGACGCCAAGGCCCGCCTGGGCAAGCTGATCGTCACGACCTACCACGGTGCCGAGGCAGCCCGGGCCGCCGCCGAGGAGTTCGACCGCGTCTTCGCCCGCGGCCAGGTGCCCGCCGAGATGCCCGAGCTCGCCATCGGCGCCGACGGCGTCGGGATCGTCGAGCTGATCGTCCGGGCCGGCTTCGCCTCGTCCAACGGCGAGGCCCGACGACTCATCACCCAGAACGCCGTCAGCCTCGACGGAGAGAAAGTCACCGACGCCCACGCCCACGTCACTCCGCCGGCCGGGGCCGTGCTCAAGGTCGGCAAACGCCGATTCGCCCGGATCGCCCTCGCCTGAGCCCCCGAACGAACGCCGCCTACTTGCTCACCCGGGGGACAACCTCGATCGCCAGCGGCTTGGCGGCAACCGTACCGGTCCAGAGACGCTTGCCGGCCTCGGTGGCCTTGCGCGTGGCTCGGTAGCCGACGTGGACCGTCCACGCCCCGGCCGGTACGTCCAGGCTGGCCTCGAGCTGAATCGCCTTGGCACCCGTCTGCCCGACGAAGATCACCTCGCCGGGATCGAGCGTCTCGGCGGAGACCGGCCAGGTGCCCTTCAGCCGCCACGCGAGCGATCGGTAGAAGTCGCCGGCGACGACCGTGCCGTCGGCCCGGCGAACCTCGATCGTCAGCGGGGCGTCCGCCGGGCGAAGGTTCACCGTGACCGCCCGGGGCGACGTGTTGCGCAGGGCCACGTACGCTCGGAAGAAAATCGTCCGCCGATCGCGCACCATGTGCGTCCACCGCGTCCACTTCGAGAGCACCGCCAATTGCAGCCCGCCTGCCGTGGGGCCCCACGCCCAGTCGTCCACGCGCACCGCCTTCGTCGCCGCCTGGATCACCGCCTTGCTCGCCGTCAGGTAGTGGTCGCTGCCGTACGGCACCATCCAGCCGGCCGTGCCCGGAAGACGCTGGACGAGCAGCATGTACTGCCTGCCGACGCTCAGCACGCACCGGTGCGTCGGACCCCTGCTCACCTGGCTGCCGCGCGGCACGGCCGGCGCGTTCACCTGGAACGTGGACCCGGCCGAGTGCTTCCTCCCCGCCGGAGACTTGATCGTTCGGACCGCCTGCACGCGGCACGAGCAGCAGCTGCGCCGAACGGGCTTGTCCGAGCCGCGGGGCGTGACGGAGATCTTGCGAGGCTGCCCGACGGACAGGACCTGCCCGACGACCACAAGGTCCGCCTGGTGCGTGGCGACCTCGACCGGGCGGCGGAACAGCCCTGCCGAGAGGGACTTCTTCTCCCGCGCGGTCGCACCGGCCCCCGGGCAGGTGCACGCCGCGAGCACCCCGATCGCTACGGCTGCCGCTCGTGTCATTCGCTGCTGGCCTCGCCAAGGGAAAGGCCCGGGACCTGGGTCCCGGGCCTGGTTCTCACACCGCGCGTCGTCCGCCCGCGGCGGGCGAGCGGACGGCGACGAGGCGATTACTTCGTATAGAAGTCCACCATCTCCTTGCATGTCTTGATCGGGATCTTCCCGGCGTTGCCGGCCTGGCCGAACGCGATCATGCGGGCCTTGCAGACTTCCTGCATGGCGTCTCGGGCCGGACCGAGGTACTTCCGCGGGTCGAACTGCTCCGGCGAGTCCTGGAAGACCTTCCGGATCGCCCCGGTGATCGCCAGGCGGTTGTCGGTGTCCACATTGACCTTCCGCACGCCGTGCTGGATGCCCCGCTGGATCTCCTCGACCGGCACGCCGTAGGCGGGCTTCAGATCGCCGCCGTACTGGTTGATGATCTCGCGAAGCTCCTGCGGCAGGCTCGACGAGC
>Ga0272442_10009123_pt1 | contig 12455 bp, 11 predicted proteins | sample SSMForm2O_FD_200262 | JGI IMG/M metagenome (GOLD analysis project Ga0272442, IMG submission 200262) | Marine sediment archaeal communities from Little Sippewissett salt marsh, Falmouth, MA, United States - SSM-Form-2O | ecosystem: Environmental > Aquatic > Marine > Wetlands > Sediment ... | reverse complement strand
ACAGCAGAATGCGATAACCCATATGAACCTCCCGAAGTGAACCCTATAAACCCTATCCTGAAAAACCGCCCGTGTAAAAACGAGTTCGTCTGATCCCCCTTGTCCCCATTCCCTGTCAGCTATTAGATTTCCAACCTACTCGCAACTCGAGAGAAAAACGGGGACAGGGTATGCTCTAGCTGTTTGTATTATCATAAGATTCCTGCTATTCTGTTTGTTTTGTACGGGTCTATAATTTTTGCTTTAAGGCAAAAAATGTTGTGGTTTTTTTTGCTTTGAGGCAAAATTAACTCAGCCATGCTGAAGCGTTACCTGCAAGAGCCGGTCATCGAGGATCTCAAAGAGAAGATGGTTTTTGTGGCCGGTCCCCGTCAGGTTGGGAAGACCACTCTGGCCAAGCAGATTCTGGATACGGCTGGAGCTGGTGAGTATTTTTCGTGGGATCGGCGGCAAGATCGTAAAGAGATCCGCAAGGCTCGTTGGCCGGGCGGCGATGCGCTGGTTGTCCTGGACGAGTTACACAAGTATCGACACTGGAAGCGTTGGCTCAAGGGTGAATTCGACAAGCACCGGGGGCATCTGCGGTTCCTGGTCACGGGCAGTGCCAGGATGGATATATACCGCAGGGGCGGCGACTCGCTTCAGGGCCGCTACCATCACTACCGCCTTCATCCGCTGAGCTATGCCGAGGTGGAGGGAACTCCACGCAGGGAACTCCCCTCACCCGGTGAACCCCTGTCGATCCCGTCTTGGGGTTCCGCCGAGACGATGGAATCCCTGATGAGATTCGGCGGGTTCCCCGAACCCTTTCTGGCTCAGTCGGAGCGAGCCTTGAGGCGCTGGCAGAAGGAGAGGGTGGACCGCTTCTTCCGCGAAGACGTCCGGGACCTGGAAGCCATCCGGGACATGTCCTCCATGCAGCTTCTGGCCGACATGCTGGCGGACAGGGCGGCATCGCTGCTGTCCATAAACTCTCTGAGGGAGGATCTCGAAGTCAGTCACCGGGCCGTGTCCCACTGGATGGACATACTGGAACGACTCTACTACGTCTTTCGGGTACGCCCTTACTCCTCGCGCTCCTTCAGGGGCCTGAGGAAAATGCCCAAGGTCTATCTCTGGGACACCAGTCTGGTTTCAGACGAAGGCGCGCGCTTCGAGAACCTGGTTGCCCTGCACCTTTTGAAGTTCTGCCACTACCTGGAGGATCATCAAGGATACCGTACGGAGTTGGCTTACCTGAGAAGCGCCGGGGGACGCGAGGTGGACTTCCTGGTCTCCTGTCAGCGGAAGCCCTGGTTCCTGGTCGAAGCCAAGGTGGGAGAGAAGCAGATAGAAAAGTCGATCCGGGTCTTCAGAGAACAGTTGAAAGTACCCTTCGCCTACCAAGTGGCACTCCACGGGACTGGCGACTTCGTTCAGGAAGACATCCGCTGCTTGCCCGCCCATCGGTTTCTTGCGGCGTTGATTTGAGCCTGTGTTCAATCCAGGAAAAAAATCTCTTTGGACCTGACCGTATCGTCTTCGTACTTGACGTCGCAGAACCAGCGGGCGTACATCCAGCCGTCCCAGGCGCTCAGGCGGCCGGGGGTGGTTTTGCCTTCGGTCTGGGGAATGGGGGGGCGGTGGGAGACTTTCAGGCCGATTTCCCGGGCGCGCTGCTCCAGACCCTGGACGGGGTCGCCGATCTCGATCTCCCGGCAGAAGCGGTTCACCCGGTTTTCGGCCAGGATCATCAGCAGCGAGGGCAGCAGGATGGCGCACACCAGGAGCACGCCGAGGGCAATCAGGGCCCAGCGCCAGGCGCGGGAGCGCGGCGCTTGTGGTTCCTTCCCGGACATCCCGGCTGATTACCGGTCCGGTCTGCGCAGGAAGGTGGGGACGTCCAGCTCCTCCTCCTCGGTCAGCTCGGTCTGCACCTCCGACTTGACGATGGTCGGGGGCAGCTCGTGCATGGGCTTGGGCTTGGGGATCGCGGGCCGGGGGACCGGGGCGGCCTGGGGCATCTCGGTATGGCGGTACTTGCGGATGTGGGTGGGGATGTCCAGGTCTTCGTCCATGTGCGCGTTGCGCGGGCGGTCGGTGACCAGCTCGGGGCGGCTCTCGAAGCCGGTGGCTATCACCGTGACCTTGAGGTCGTCGCCCATGCGCTCGTCCACCACCGCGCCGAAGATGATGTTGGCGTCCTCGTGGGCCTGCTCCTGGATGTAACAGGCGGCCTCGTTGACCTCGTGCAGCTTGAGGTCGGGGCCGGCGGTCACGTTGAGCAGCAGCCCGGTGGCGCCGGTGATGGCCACTTCTTCCAAAAGCGGCGACTGCACCGCGGTGCAGGCGGCCTCCAGGGCCCGCTTGGGGCCGGCGGCCCGGCCGGTGCCCATCAGGGCCAGCCCCTGGCTCTGCATCACCGTGCGCACGTCGGCGAAGTCCACGTTGATCAGCCCGCGGACCACCACCAGGTCGGAGATGCCCTGGACCGCGTTGTGCAGCACCAGGTCCACCAGGGTGAAGGCGTCCAGCATGGAGGTGCTGTCGCTGGCCATGCCGATCAGCTTCTCGTTGGGGATGGTGATCAGGGTGTCCACCGAGGTCTTCAGTTCGGTGATCCCCTGCTCGGCCTGGCGGCCGCGGCGCTTGCCCTCGAAGTTGAAGGGCCGGGTGACCACCCCGACGGTCAGGCAGCCCAGCGAACGGGCCACCTCGGCGATGATCGGCGCGCCGCCGGTGCCGGTCCCGCCGCCCATGCCGGCGGTGACGAACACCATGTCGGCGCCCTCCAGCACCTCGGCGAAACGCTCCTTGGACTCCAGGGCGGCGTTGCGGCCGATCTCGGGGTTGGCCCCGGCTCCCAGGCCGCGGGTCAGGTTCTCACCCATCTGAATCTTGATGGACGCCAGGCTGCCCGAAAGCGCCTGGGCGTCCGTGTTGGCCGCGATGAAATCGACCCCGTCCAACTCCTCCCGGATCATGGTGTTAAGGGCGTTGTTCCCGCCCCCGCCCACGCCCACGACCCGTATCTTCGCGGCGTTCTCCTCGAAATCCATAAACTCGATCATTGGCCTTCCCTCCTTTTATTCGAAAAAGTTCCGATCCTAGAAAAAGTCCCTGATCCAGCCCTTCATCCGCTGCCGGATGCGCGTGTACAGGTTCTTGTCGGGCCGGATGGGAAAAAATTTGTGATCCAGGTGCTCGCGTCCGTAGAGCACCAGCCCCACTCCGGTGGCGTAGATTGGCGAGCGAACCACGTCCACCAGGCCGCCGATCTTTCCGGGAATCCCGCGGCGCACCGGCATTCCCAAAACGTCTTCGGCCAACTCGGACATGCCCTCCATGATGGTGGAGCCGCCGGTGATGACCGCCCCGGAGGCCAGCAGGTCGTCGTAGCCCGAGCGCTGGATCTCCCTTTGGATCAGCGAGAAGATCTCCTCAACCCGCGGCTCGACGATCTCGCACAGGATCTGCCGGGAAAGCACCCGGGTGTTACGGCCGCCCACCGAAGGAACGTCGATGGTCTCGTCCTTGTCCACCAGCGAGGCCATGGCGCAGCCGTGCCGGATCTTCAGTTTCTCGGCCTCGGGAGCCGGGGTGCGCAGGCCCACGGCTATGTCGTTGGTGATCTGGTTGCCGCCCAGCGAGAGCACCGCGGTGTGCACGATGCTGCCGTTGGAAAAGATGGCGATGTCGGTGGTGCCTCCGCCGATATCGATCAGCGCCACGCCCAGGTCCTTCTCGTCCTCGTTGAGCACCGCCATGGAGGATGCCAGCTGCTGCAGGACGATATCGGAGACGTCCAGGCCGGTCTTGTTGGCGCACTTGATCAGGTTCTGGGCCGAGGAGCAGGCCCCGGTGACCATGTGCACCTTGGCCTCCAGCCTGACCCCGCTCATCCCCAGGGGCTCCTTGATGCCGTCCTGGTTGTCGATGATGAACTCGCGGGGCAGGATGTGGATGACCTCGCGGTCCAGGGGGATCACCACCGCCCGCGCGGCGTCGATCACCCGGCGGATGTCGCTCTGTTTGACCTCCTTGTCCTTGACCGCCACCACCCCGTGGGAATTGATCCCCTTGATGTGACCGCCGGCGATGCCCACGTAGACGCTCTTGATCTCGCATCCGGCCATCATCTCGGACTCTTCGATGGCCCGGTTGATGGAACCCACCGTGCTCTCGATGTTGATCACCACCCCCTTCCGCAGGCCGCGGGAGGGGGAGGTGCCAATGCCGACGATATCCACACCCTCGGGCCGGATCTCGCCGACAATGGCACAGATCTTCGTGGTGCCAATGTCCAGACCTACAACCAGTTCGCTGTTCCTCGCCATTTTTTCACCTCACTCAATATTTGAGTTTGAACTCGCTACGGTTTTTCGCTTGTCCAACTGCACAGTGGCCCATCCCGGCCGCCCGGAGTGATACAGGAGGATCGAGTGGGCCTTCAGGCGACGGTCGTCGATGGTGTCCATCAGCTGGCACAGGGTCGACAACCGTTGCAGCAGATTCTGGTTGCCCAGGTGCACGGTCAGCGCTCCGGGATCCAGCACCACACTGGGTCCCATGAGCTCGTCGGAATGCACCTCGGCCACCCGGCGCTTGGCCACGCAGGGCAGTTCCTGCAAGGTCTTTATCAGCCTCAGCGACTCGCGGATTTGCTCGCGGGCCAGTCCGGGACGGTCGCGGACACTCTTGCGGGAGACCCCGGTCAGCACGGGCAGGTCCTCGGATTCTCCCGGCTGCACCCGCTTGAACACATCGCCCGAGCGGTTGACGTAGTAAAGTCCCTCGAGGTTGATCACCGCAGCCGGCTGATGCTCAACCACCTCCACTACAATCCGGTCGGGGACGACCCGGGTGACCTTGGCCTTCTTCACCCAGGGAAGGCCTGCCAACCGCTCCTGCGCCTCGCCGGTGCCGACCGAGAATATATTTATCCCTTCTTTCAATCCGGAGGCTTCCAGCAGCTCCCCCACCCGGGTGCGTTCGGCCCCGCGCACCTCGATGGTGCGCACCGCCAGAGCCGGCGAGGTCTTCAGGTAGCTGGCCACCTGGTAGGCCGCCAGCCCGATCCCCGCGCCCAGGGCCCCGAAGAGCAGCAGCTTGACCGGCAGGTAGACCAGCAACTTGAGCATGCGCGAACGCCGGGCCTGCTTCTGTTCGGGACTTATTCGTCTGCGGTTTTTCCTCGCCATTTCATATCCCTCAGGCTTTCAAACTGGCTCCCAGCAACAGCCGTTCCGCGAGATCCTCGAAGGAGATACCCACCCCCCGGGCGATCTTGGGAATCAGGCTGGCCTCGGTCATTCCCGGAATGGTGTTGACTTCCAGCATGAAGTAGTCGCCGTCTTCGTCCAGAATGGCCTCCACCCGGCTCACCCCGCTGCAACCCAGCGCCCGGTGTGCCCGCAGGGCCAGATCCAGGACGGTGCGGTTCTGCTCCTCGCTCAGCGGAGCGGGGAACAGGTACTGGGTGGTGCCGCCGCTGTGGTACTTGGCCTGGTAGTCGTAGAACTCCCCGGCGGGCACGACTTCCAGCGCCCCCAGGGCCCGGTCGTCGAGAACGCCCACGTTGATCTCCCGCCCCTTGACATAGCGCTCCAGCAAAATGTCGCCGGCGAACCCCGCGGCGGTATCCACGGCCTGCTTCAGGCCCTCCGCGTCCCGGGCTATGGAAATGCCCACGCTGGAACCTTCGCGGGCCGGCTTGACCACCACCGGGTACCCGAAGGGCACCGTCGCCGGATCGAACTCCCCGGCGGCCGCCTTGGCAACCACCAGGTCCTCGGCCACCGGCAGTCCGGTGGCCTTGAAGATGCGCTTGGCGTAGATCTTGTCCATGGCCAGCGCTGAGGCCAGCACCCCGCAGCCGGTGTAGGGGATGCGCATGGCCTCCAGCAGGCCCTGAACGCAGCCGTCCTCGCCCCAGCGACCGTGCAGGGCCACGAAGGCCACCTCGATCTTTTCGCGCAGCAGGACCTGGGCCAGGTCCTCGCCGACCAGCACGTCGCTCACCCGGTAACCGCGTGAGCGCAGGGCCTTGGCCAGCGCGGCCCCGGTCTTTAGCGAGACCTCGTGCTCGGCGTTGCCTCCGCCCATCAACATTCCCACCTGCTTGTCTTTCACCGCTTCCTCCCGCTTCCCGATCCGAACCGGCCCCACAGCTCGACCTCCCGCTCGAGCCGGACTCCGAACATCCGGTACACCCGCCGGGCCACCTGCCACGAGAGCCGAAGTATCTCCTGGGCGCTTGCGCCCCCTCGATGAACAATGAAATTGGCGTGCTTCTCGGAAACGAAGGCTCTCCCCACCCGCAGGCCCTTGCAGCCCGCTTTTTCGATCAACATTCCGGCGGGCCCCGCTTCGGAATTCATAAAAAAGCTGCCGGCGCTGCGCACCCCGGCCGGCTGGGCGGCCCGGCGCGCTTGCTGTACCTGACTGATACGCCGGCGCACCCGCCGGGGGTCCCGGCGCGGCAGGCGGAAGCGGGCCGCCACCACCACCCGGCGGGGCCCGACGCCCGAGCGCCGGTAGCCCAGATTCAGCGAGCCGGCCGGAACCCAGCGGATCCGCGTGCCCGAGAGCAGGCGCACCTCCATAAGCCGGTCGGCCAGACCGCCCCAGCGGGTTCCGGCGTTCATCTTTACCGCCCCGCCCACCGTGGCGGGGATGCCCCACAGGCCTTCCAGCCCGCCGGCGCCGTTCTTCTGCGCCCAGCTCACCAAGCGCTGCAGACCCGCCCCGCCGCCGGCCTCCACCACCAGGCCCCGGCGCCCTTTCTCCAGAAGCCGCAGGGACGCAAGCCGCCCGGACAGCTTCAGGGTGGCCCCCGAAACGCCGGCGTCCGCCACCAGAATGTTCGATCCCATGCCCAGAATCCGCCAGGGCACCGCCAACTTGTCCAGGTAGCCGCGGGCCTCGAGCAGGGATTCTTCGTCTTCCAGCCAGGCCAGCAGCTCCGCCGCCCCGCCCACCCCGAAGGAGGTGTGCCTGGCGAGCGGCGCACACCGGCGCGCCCGGCAGCCGACTTGCCGGGTGAAGCCCGGCACCCATTTTTTTCCCGGGCGCTTCAATCTTCCTCCCGGCGCTTGATCTCGAGAAACTGCTTTCCAACCCGGTAAACGTCGCCGGCTCCCATGGTGATCAGCATGTCCCCGGCGTTCAGCTCGTCCAGCAGCCAGGACACCACCCTCTGTTGATCGGAGATGTAGTGAACGTTGCGGTGGCCGTGGCTGCGGATCCCCTCGTACAGGTCGCGGGCCGAGACGCCTTCGATGGGGACCTCCCCGGCGGCGTAGATATCCATCACCGCCACGACGTCGGCCTGGTTGAAGGCCGAATGGAACTCGGGGCCCAGGTCGCGGGTGCGGGTGTAGCGGTGGGGCTGGAACACCACCACCAGGCGGCGGTCCCAGGCCTTGCGGGCCCCTTCCAGGGTGACCTTGATCTCCTCGGGGTGGTGCCCGTAGTCGTCCACCACCGTAATCCCGCCGGCTTCGCCCACCAGGGTGAAGCGCCGCTGGATCCCCTCGAACTTCTCGAAGGCGGCCTGCACCGCCTCGAAAGGCACCTGCAGTTCGTCGGCCATGACCACGGCCGCCAGGCCGTTGAGCATGTTGTGCCTGCCGATCATGTGCAGGCGCACCCGGCCCATCGGCTCGCCGCGCTTGACCACCTCGAAGGAGACGTCCTCCTGGCCGAACTCCAGATCCTCGGCGCGGAAGTCCGCCTGCATGGACTCGCCGTAGGTCACCACCCGCTTGGTGATGCGGGGCAGCAGGCTCTGGACCGTGGGATGATCCAGGCACAGGATGGCCAGCCCGTAGAAGGGCACCTTGTTGGCGAAATCCACGAAGGCTTCCTGGATGGCGTTGAAATCCCCGTAGTGATCCAGATGCTCGGGGTCGATGTTGGTGATTATTGCGTAGGTGGGGCTGAGCTTGAGGAACGAACCGTCGCTCTCGTCGGCCTCGGCCACCAGGTACTCCCCCTGCCCCAGGCGGGCGTTGGAACCCAGGCTGTTGAGCTTGCCCCCGATGACCATGGTGGGATCCATGCCGGCCTCGGCCAGCACCGAAGCCAGGATCGAGGTTGTGGTGGTCTTGCCGTGCGAACCGGCCACGGCGATGCCGTACTTCATGCGCATCAGTTCGGCGAGCATCTCCGCCCGCGGTATCACCGGAATGCCCCGGTCGCGGGCCGAGACCACCTCGGGATTCTCGGGGTGCACCGCGCTGGAGATCACCACCACGTCGGCGTCACCCAGGTAGCGGGCATCGTGACCGCGGAAGATCTTGGCACCCAGGTTCTCCAGCCGCAGGGTGATGCCCGAGGCGGCCAGGTCCGAGCCGGTGACCTTGTATCCCAGGTTCAAAAGCACCTCGGCGATCCCGCTCATGCCGATGCCGCCGATTCCCACGAAGTGCACCCGGTAACTGCGGCTAGGAGGCATTCGCCACCTCCTTTTTGCGCCAGCGCGACTTTCCGGCCAGTTCCAGGCACGAGTCGCAGATGTCCTTGGCCGAGCCGGGCCGGGCCACCTTGGCGGCGGCCGCCTCCATCCGGTCGCGGCGCTCGCCGTCGGCCAGGATGGCGCCCACCTCGTCGGCCAGGCGTTTCGCGTCCAGGTCCGACTGGAGAATCATCACCGCCGCGCCGGACTCCACCAGCGCCTGGGCGTTGATCACCTGGTGGTTGTCGGCGGCATAGGGAAAAGGAATCAGCACCGACGGCTTGCGGCACAATGACAGCTCGGCCACCGTGGTGGCCCCGGCGCGGCTGACCACCAGGTCGGCCCGGCGATAGGCCGCGGCCATGTCGTGGATGAATGGCAGCACCTCGGCGGTCATTCCCCGCTCCCGGTAACGCTGCTTGACCTCTTCGCACTCCCGCTCGCCGGTCTGGTGGACGATTTCCAGCTCCGGCAGTCGCTCACCAAGAATCTTGACCGCATCGGGAACCACCTGGTTGAGAATCCTGGCCCCCTGGGACCCGCCGAAGACCAGCAGGCTCTTCTTGCCACCGGTCTCGCGGGCCTGCTGCAGGCTCTCGGCCATGGCCCGGCGCACCGGGTTGCCCAGGAGCTTCACCTTCTTCTGCTTGAAGAACTTCCCCGCCTGGGGGAAGGCGATAAACACCCGGCGCACCAGGCGGCCCAGCACCCGGTTGGTCATGCCCGGCAGGGCGTTCTGCTCCAGCACCGCGGTGGGCAGGCGCATCAGCCAGGCGGCCAGCAGCACCGGCCCGGAGGCGTAACCGCCCACTCCCACCACCACGTCCGGCCGGTACTTCTTCAGGATGCGGCGGCTCTGCCAGATCGCCCTGGGCAGTTTGAAGAGCCCCTTGACCCAGCCCCACAGGCCCTTGCCCTTCAGGCCGCCGACCTTGATCAGCTCCAGGTCGAAGCCGGCCTTGGGCACCGCCCGCGCCTCGATGCCGTATTGGGTGCCCACGAAGAGAACCGCGTGCCCGGGATCCCGGCTCAGAAACTCCTCGGCCAGGGCGATACCCGGGAACAAGTGACCTCCGGTTCCTCCGCCTGCAATCAGCATCCTCAAACCTCTGCTCTCCTCTAAGGCCAGGTTACTTTCTCATCCGGCGCAATCCGGCCGCTTCCCGCCGCCGAAATGTTCAACAGAATTCCCACCGCCAAGAGCGTGCACACCAGCGAGCTACCCCCGTAGGAGAAGAACGGCAGGGTCAACCCCTTGGTGGGCAGCAGCCCCATGACCACGCCCATGTTCACCAGAGTCTGCAGGCCGATCAGCGCGCTGAGCCCGAAGGCCAGGTAGGTCCCGAAGAGGTCCGGGGCCCGCAAGGAAGCGCGGAAGCCCCGCCAGACCACGATCCCAAACAGCACCAGCACCACCACCGCGCCGATCATCCCCAGCTCCTCGCCCACGATGGAGTAGATGAAGTCGGTGTGCGCCGCGGGAAGGAAGAACAGCTTGTGCTTGCCCTCCCCGAGCCCCACCCCGGTGATGCCCCCCGAGCCGAAGCTAATCAGGCTCTCGGAGATCTGATAGCCGATGTCGAAGCGGTGCGACCAGGGATCCAGGAAGGCCAGCAGCCGGCGCATCCGGTAGGGCGAGCCGGCGATCAGGCCGTAGGCCATGGGCAGGGCCGCCAGCGCCGCGACGAAGATGTAACTTACCCGGGTGCCGGCGACGAACAGCAGCAGGAACAACATGATGGTCAGCGTGGCGGCGGTGCCGAAATCGGGCTGGCGCAGCAGCAGCAGGATCAACACCCCGGACACCAGCAGGTGGGGCAAAAAGCCCGAGCCGAAGCGGCGGATCTTCTCCTGCTTGCGGGTAAGCGAACAGGCCAGGTAGACGATGAAGGCCACCTTGGCCAGCTCGCCGGGCTGCAGGTTGTAACCCCACAGCCGGATCCAGCGCGAGGAACCGCCCACCTTGTACCCCACGCCGGGGAGCAACACCAGAACCAGCAGCAGCGCGGTTACGAACAGCAGCGGGTAGGCCAGCTTGACCAGCCGCGGGTAGCCCACCCGCACGCCGATCACCATGGCAACCACTCCCAGGATCACCGCGATCAGCTGGCGCTTGAAGTAGTACAGCGAGTCACCGGTCTGGGCGGCGCCGTACACCGCCGACGCCGAGTAGACCATCACCAGACCGAAGGCCACCAGCATCAGCACCGCGAAGAACAGCACCGGGTCCACGTGGCCTTTGCTCGCCTCGCTGCGCAGGGGCTTAATCAGCATCCCGTCCGCGCCGATATCCAGGGCCCGGGTGGTCATCAGCGTTCCTCCAGAGCCTGGACCAGCTCGGAAAAAGCCCGGCCGCGGTGGGCGTAATCGTCGAACATGTCGAAGCTGGCGCAGGCCGGGCTGAGCAGCACCACCTCCCCGGGTTCGGCCAGCTTCCAGGCCAGCTCCACCGCCGCCTCGAGGGAATCTACTAAGTGAATCTCGGCGCAGCCCTCCAGGTCCCGGGCCAGGTTCTCCTGCTCTTCTCCCAGCAGGATCAGGTGCTTCACCGCCTGCGACACCGCCGCGCGCAGCGGCCGGTAGTTGGTGCCCTTGCCTCTTCCCCCCGCCAGGAGGATCACCGGCGCGTCGAAGCTGGTCAGCGACTTGGCGGTGGCCTCCACGTTGGTGCCCTTGGAATCGTTGACGAAGCGGACCTCCTGCAGCTCGCGCACCGGTTCCAGGCGATGGGGCAAACCCGGGTAGGAATCCAGGCCTGCCTGGAGGCTTTCCGGGCCCACGCCGGCGGCCAGCACCGCGCAGACCGCCGCGGCGGCGTTTTCGGCGTTGTGGTGGCCATACAGGCGCTGGTTCTCCAGCCGGAATCCGGTTTCGCCCCCGCGCAGTTCCAACTCCCGTCCGCTGATCACCACTCCGTCGGCGGGCACCCGCCGGGGTTCGCGGCTGAACCCGGTTACCCGGCAGCCGAGACCGTGCGAGCGGGCCACCAGGAAGGGATCATCGAGAAAGAAGACCCCGGTGTGCTCCCTGGTCTGGCCCTCGAAGAGGCGCCGCTTCATTGCGGCGTACTCCTGCATGGTCTTGTGGCGGTCCAGGTGATCGGGGGTGAGGTTCAACCACACGGCCACCCGGGGCACCAGCGCGGCCGGGGCGCTGAGATGCTCCAGCTGGAAGCTGGACACCTCCACCACCGCCCAGTCCACCGGCTCCTCTTGGAGCAACAGCTCCGCCAGGGGCAGGCCGATGTTGCCTCCCAAAAAGACTTTCCGGCCGGCCGATTGCATCAGGTGCGCGCACAGGGCGGCGGTGGTGGACTTGCCGTTGGTGCCGGTGACGCACAACAGCGGAACCGGAGAGCGTTCGGCCAGCAGCCGGCAGGCCAGCTCCAGCTCCCCCACTACCGGGACTTCGCGCTCAGCCGCCGCGGTTACCATGGGCGCATCCAGCGGCACCCCGGGGCTTATCACCAGCAACTCGGCCTGCTCAACGAGCTCGGGGTGGTCGCCGCCGAGGACAACCTCCATATCCACATCATCGACCGAATCCCGGCGATCGGTTCCGGTGACCGCCGCGCCCGAAGACAGCAGGACCTTGGCGATGGCCAGGCCGCTGCGCGCCAGGCCCACCACCAGGATACGTCTCTCGGCGGGGTTTTGAACTATTTCGGTCACCGGATCCAAATTCTTCTCCCTCAACGCAGCTTCAAGCTGGCCAGGGCCACCATGGCCAGCATGATCGATATGACCCAGAAGCGGACGATGATCTTGGGCTCGGCCCACCCCTTCAGCTCGTAGTGATGGTGCAGGGGCGCCATGCGGAACACCCGCTTGCCGGTCAGCTTGAACGAGGCCACCTGGATGATCACCGAGAGCGCCTCCATCAGGAACACGCCGTGGATGATGGCCGAGACGATCTCGTTCTTGGTCATGACTGCCAGGGTTCCCAGGCCGGCGCCCATCGACAGCGAGCCCACGTCGCCCATGAACACCGAGGCGGGGTAGGTGTTGTACCAGAGGAA
>Ga0272442_10009120_pt1 | contig 12459 bp, 13 predicted proteins | sample SSMForm2O_FD_200262 | JGI IMG/M metagenome (GOLD analysis project Ga0272442, IMG submission 200262) | Marine sediment archaeal communities from Little Sippewissett salt marsh, Falmouth, MA, United States - SSM-Form-2O | ecosystem: Environmental > Aquatic > Marine > Wetlands > Sediment ... | reverse complement strand
CGCCGGTTCCGAAGACATCTATCATCTCTCCGCAGTGGGGGCAGACGAGGCCGTTCATGTTGTCCACGATTCCGACTACAGGGACGCTGAGTTTGGCCGAGAAGTTGATGGACTTCCGGACGCTGACAAGGGCCACGTCCTGGGGGGTAGTTACGATCACGGAGCCGTCGCAGTTGGGGATGAGCTGGGCTACGCTGAGGGGTTCGTCTCCGGTGCCTGGGGGAAGGTCGATGATCAGGAAGTCAATTTCGCCCCAGTATACCTCTTCCAGAAACTGCTTGATTGCTCCCATCTTGGCAGGGCCTCTCCAGATTACGGGGGAGTCCTTGTTTTCGAGCAGGAAGCCCACGGACATAACGGACAGGTTGGAAAAGACCTGGACGGGGATAATTCCGTTTTCGTTGACTTCGGGCCTTGAGGACTCGAGCCCGAAGATTGTCGGGACTGTCGGCCCGTGGATGTCGCAGTCAAGAAGCCCTACCCTGTACCCGCGCAGGGCCAGGCCTGCGGCAAGGTTTGCGGCAATAGTGCTTTTCCCTACTCCCCCTTTTCCGCTCATGACCATTATCTTGCGCTTGATGCGGCGGAGATTGACAACGATTTTTGGTTCTTCGGGCTTTGTCTTTGATAACGTTTCTAAAGGTTGAACCTTATCTGTCATTTTTAATCGCCTTTATATTGTTCCCTTTTAAATTTCATCAGTTTTGATGTTATCATTACTCTTTGCCTCGATATAGTTCCCGCCTTTTATCTCTATTGCTTTTCCCTTGCTCAGGGCAAGGGCAACTTTCATGCGGGCGGCTTTCAGGTCTTCCCAGAAAGCTCTTCTCGAGATTCCTACCCTTGTCGCGGCATCTTCTTGCCGCAGGTCTTCAAGGTCTACCAATCGGAGAGCTTCGAGTTCTTCTACGGTGAGGGATACCACCTCAAGTTCAGATAGAGGAACTCCTCTTGGCTTGAAGTAAGTGATATCAGGCGTCTGTGATACGCGCCTCGGACACTTTGGTCTTCCTCTGCATTTTTTCATGGTAACTACTTATGCACATTGCGGAGTAAATATATAATTATTTCTCTTTTTCCACGGAAAAATATAAATATTTATGTACTATTGTGTAAAATTAGTTATTACGGATGTACCAGAGTCCCGACAGATTCAGGCCGGAATCAGGGAAGTTGTCATTGCCGGGAAAAATGTTTTCGGGAAATGAGCCGGGATGTAGGCCTGGTAAGGGGCCTGGAAATGAGTTGTCGGAGACGGAGAATAAAATATGAAAATTTGCGTAACAGCTAAGGATAAGGGCATTGATTCAGGGATTGACCCACGCTTCGGAAGATGCGCGTATTTCGTAATCGTTGATTCCGAATCAGGTTCCGTGAACTCTTTCGAAAATACAGGGTTAGATGCTGCGGGCGGAGCAGGCATAAGGGCTGCGGAAGCCGTGGCAAATCTGGGAGCCGAAGTCCTCCTTACGGGTTCGGTAGGCCCGAATGCATATTCCATCCTTTCAGAGGTCGGAATCGAAGTCCGGGTTGGCATAAAAGACACAGTCTCAGCCGCCCTTGATGCATACAGGGAAGGGAAACTTGAATCCATAGACTCCCCGAATGCCTCTGCCCATGCAGGAATGAAATAAAGAAAACGAATACGGCGGATAAACCAGTACGGCATATAATCCAGCACTGCGGTAAGCCAGTACAGCGGATAAGTCAGTACAGCGGATAAGTCAGTACGGTGGATAAGCTGGAAATCAAAAAAAGTACGGTAAAACAATTCAAGGTGAATCTCATGAAAGTATGCGTTCCCACAAGGGATGAAAACGGTATGGAAGGTATCGTTGAACAGCACTTTGGAAAAGCCCCCACATACACGATACTGGATACGGATACAGGGGAAGTCTCTGTAATCCCCAACACCAGTGAACACCTGGGCGGCGTGGGACTGCCCCCTGAGTATCTCCAACAGCAGGGTGTGGATATCATGCTCTGTGCAGGGCTCGGGTTCAAGGCAGTCCAGATGTTTGAGTCCTACGGGATTAGGGTCTTCGTAGGGGCAGGTGGTACGGCAAGAGATACTTTCGAAGCCTGGGAAGCAGGTAGGATGCAGAGTGCAAACGCCAGCAATTCCTGCGCCGACCACGGGCATCACCATTAAAACGGTTCCGAAAAGCTCGCTCTGAGATGTTAATAGGAATTTCCAGATGATTGTACAGGAGAAGCTGAGACTCGGGCTAACAGCTTCCAGGAACGCCATCTTTTCCCTGATCCTTCTGGCCCTGGTCAAAGGTTCTGTTGGGTTTTATTCCGGAAGCACGGCCCTGCTTGCAGACGCGGTTCACACGTCAATGGATGTTTTCACTTCCCTGGCGGTCTGGGTCGGCCTGAAAGTAAGCCTGAAGAGCGGGGGCGAAAATTTTCCATACGGTTACTATAAAGCCGAAAACATAGTCGCCCTCTTTGTCTCTCTCCTGATTCTCCTTTCCGGGGTTGAACTCCTGAGGGAAGGCCTTGCAGGAATAAAAGCACCCTCAGAGATCCGTTTCGAAGGGTTAGCCCTTGTAACGTCTTTGTTTTCGGTCTTCGGGATCTATGCCCTTTCCGTCTACAAAGCAAGGATCGGAAAACTGATTGACTCCCAGGCCCTGATTGCGGATGCAAGGCATTCGTACACGGATGTCTTTGCTTCACTTGTTGTGGTCGCTGCAGTCCTTGGCTCTATGCTGGGGATCCCGCAGCTTGACAGTTTCGGGGCGGTTGTGATCTCCTTCCTTATCTTCAAGCTCGGGTTTGAAAGTGCAAAGGATGCGATGCTCACTCTTATGGACGCCTGGCTTGACAGGGAAGCACACGAGAATATCAAACGGAATATCGAAAACATTCCCGGGCTGCTTGCCCTTAAGGACCTGAAACTCCGGAAATCCGGGCTTGTGGTCTTTGGGGAGGCTACCGTTGAAATCGAGGGTGATCCTGACCTTAAGCAGATCAATCTTCTTTCGGAATCTGTCGAAAGGGCAGTCCGAAGGGAGGTGGAAAATCTGGAACACCTTACGGTTGATGCGAGACCCGTGGAAAAAGAGCAGATAAGGCTTGCTCTGCCGGTTTTCGGAATAGAGGGGCTCTCTTCCAGGCTTTCGAATCACCTCGGAAAAGCTCCTTATTTCCTCTTTGCCGACCTTGAAGCAAAGGAGCTTCGTAACTGGAAGGTGCTTGAAAACCCCGCCTCGGACATCGAGAAAAAAAGGGGAGTCAAGACTGTTGAATTCCTCCTGCAGGAAAAGGCAAATGCCCTGGTGTTAAGCAGTGTGGGAGAAGGCCCTTTTCACATGCTCCGGGACAATCTTGTAAGGATTTACCGGACCCCGGATGGTGTCGAAACTGCTCTTGAAATCCTCGGCAAAATTGAGGACCTTGAAGAAATCGAGGAGCCAGAATAAGAATAAAAGGTACCTGAATAAGGAAGAAAAATATGAAAATTGCAATAGCAAGTGGAAAAGGAGGTACCGGAAAAACAACGGTTGCTGTAAACCTCGCCCTCTCTGTTGAGGGCATGCAGCTTTTTGACTGTGATGTTGAAGAGCCAAACTGCAACCTCTTTCTGGGCCAGGAACTTGAAAAGGTGGAGGACGTTTCCTGCCCTGTCCCGGTCATCGATTCTGATAAATGCACCCTATGCGGCAAATGTGCGGCTTTTTGCAGGTACAATGCCCTGGCTGCCCTCCCTACAAAGATTATGGTTTTCCCCTTCCTCTGCCACGGCTGCGGAGGCTGCGGGCTTGTCTGCCCCGAGGGAGCTGTGCGGGAAGAGCCGAGGGTTCTTGGTGTGGTTGAAAAAGGAAAGACAACTGCTCCCCTTGAGTTTTACCGCGGGCTTTTGAACATAGGGGAAGCGATGGCAACCCTGGTCATCCGTACTCTCAAGGGTCATATTGATGAAAGCAGGCCTGCAATTATTGACTCCCCTCCCGGAGTAGCCTGCCCGGTCATTGCTTCTGTCGGGGATGCGGATTACTGTTTGCTTGTGACCGAATCCACGCCGTTCGGTTTCCATGACTTCAAACTTGCCCTTGAGGTTGTAAAGCTGATGAAGATCCCCTTCGGGGTGGTCATCAACCGTGACGGGCTTGGGGATTCCAGGGTTGAGGACTTTTGCAAGGCTGAGAAAATCCCTATCCTCCTGAAGATCCCGAATGATATGAGAATAGCCCGGCTTTATTCCAGAGGGGTTCCCTTTGTTGAAGAAATGCCCGAGTGGAAAGAAAAATTTGCAGCCATGTTCAAAGAAATTAATTCCGGTTCCGAATCCGTGGTGATGAATTCATGAAGCAGCTTGCTATTATCAGTGGAAAGGGCGGCAGTGGAAAGACCACCCTTACGGCGGCGTTTGCTTCCCTTGCAAAAAATGCCGTTATTGCGGACTGTGATGTGGATGCTGCAGACATGCACCTGATCCTTAAACCGGAAATCCTTGAAGAAGAGGACTATTTAGGGCTTGAGGTCGCTTCTATCGACCCTGAGCTCTGTACCGGCTGCGGAACGTGCAGGGAAGTATGCCGTTTCGGTGCCGTAAGCGCGGATATCACTATAAACCAGTATAGCTGCGAAGGTTGTGCAGTATGTACCTTTGCCTGTCCTGAAAATGCGGTTTCCATGAAGCCGAGAATCTCAGGGCAGGTTTTTTCCTCCAATACACGTTTCGGCCCTCTTGCCCATGCAAAACTGGGTATAGGGGAGGAAGCCAGCGGAAAACTTGTGAGCGCTGCCCGGGAACGGGCGACAAAACTTGCTGAACAATATAATAAGGAACTTATCATTATTGACGGTCCTCCAGGAATCGGCTGTCCTGTTATTGCGGCAATTACCGGCACGGACCTTGTTCTTGTGGTTAGCGAACCCACGGTTTCGGGGATACATGACCTGAAACGGGTGATCGAACTTGCCAAACATTTCAATATCCCTGCGGTAGTATGCATCAATAAATGTGATATCAACGAGGAAAACAGCCTTCTGATTGAGGAATTCTGTGCAGGTGTCGGGGTTCCGGTACTCGGGAGGCTTCCTTACGACGATATCGTGACCAGGGCAATGATCCGGGAAGAAACCTTAATCGAGTATGCCGGAGACATGGAAATTGCAAAAGCCGGAGATTTCGCAAAAATAGTCCGGGATATCTGGGTTTTGCTCGAGGAAAAGCTCCTGGAGCTTCCCGATAAGCAGAAATATCTGAATCTCTCCATGTAAAAAAGTTTTGGAGTTGTTGAATTGCCATGCTCCAATCTGCTCTGATTAATAAATCAGGCAATATTCGAAAGTTAGATAATGTAACAGTCTGTTATTATTATTTAATTAACAGTTGGTGAGGAATTTAAATGGATTACGCTGAAATTTCAGAGAAACTTGTCAAGATACTGGACCTGAAATACGAACCAGTAGCAGTGAAAGTTATTAAGAAAGGCGAAGCGATTCCCGAGGGGTATAACGTCCCCGAGAAAAACATCCGCCATTGCCAGTCCATCATGAGAGCCCGGAAAGGTGAGTCCCTTGTGGTCACAGCCGACAAGCACGCCTGTGTGGTCGGAGGTTCGAGTCTGGGAATTCTTGAGACCCCGGACAAAGTGTCGGCAGGCGAGTTCCACAAAAACCTCGGTATGTTTGACAGCGCAGAAGCTGCAGCCGAAATGATTGCCCAGCGCCCGACTTTCGAGCCCGGGAGCAGGATTGCAACCGTGGTTTCCCCCCTCAAGGATGCAAAAGTTGACCCCGACGTCATAATCCTTGTTGACAAGCCTGAAACTATCTACTGGATTGTCCCGGCGAGCACCTTCTACAAAGGTGGGAGGATAGGCTTCAGCACTGCAGCTTTCCAGGCGACCTGTGCTGACACAACTATTCTCCCCACCCTGACCGGGGAAATTAATCTCTCTCTTGGATGCTACGGTTGCCGCAGGTCTACAGATATCGAAGTCGATGAAATGCTTGTCGGAATTCCCTTTGGAAAGGTTGAAGAAATCGTCAGTGCCCTCGAAAAAATTTATGACGGACCCATGCAGAAAGCCCGGCAGAAATAATTTTTTTCTGCCTTTTTACTCTTTTATTTCGGTTTTTCTATTTCCAATTTTTCCGTATTTTTCGTGCTTTTCTCAATAAAATTAATTTTTCCCTGTTTCTTGTTCCTATGGAAATTGCTTCTATGGAAATGTTTATACCTTCAAAGTTTAGTTATGAGTTTATAACACCTTAGAGCAGCTATCCTTGTTAAAAATCCGCAGGGAGTAAAAAATGCAGTGTGCGTTGTGTAAAACTAAAGAATGCCTGATGGGCAAGAACTGTTCTGTTATCAAGTCAGGGCTTGAGTATAGCAGCAAGGACTTAAGGTCACTTCAGGTTTCTGCCTGGCTTGAAGCCGATTCCGTAAAAAGGACAAAGCTTGAGGAAATTGTGATCTATGCAAAGAAAATGGGTCATGGGAAGATCGGGATTGCTTTTTGCATTGATTATGATAAAGAAGCCAGGATGGTTTATGAAATCCTTTCCCGGTACTTTGAGGTATTTTCGGTCTGCTGCAAGGTCTGCGGTTTCGGAAAAGCCGAATTCGGGCTCCGGAAGTGCGAAGGTACCGGGCTTGAAATTGCCTGTAATCCCATAGGCCAGGCCCTGCTCCTGAATGACGACAAAACCGACCTTAACATCATGCTCGGGCTAAAAACAGGCTACGATATTCTCTTTTCAGAGCATTCGGATGCCCCTTCCCTTGTCCTCCCGATTCAGGAACTTCCCCATCTGAGTGATTCCGGAATCGATATGATTGATTGATTGATTGATTGATTGATTGATTGATTGATTGACTGATAAATTGGTAAGTTGGTAAGTTGATTTATAATTTGTTGATTTATGGATCGATAGGTTGATTGATTGACTGATTGATTGATTGATTGATTGATTGATTGATTGATTGATTGATTGATTGATTGATTGATTGATTGATTGATTGATTGATTGATTGATTGATTGATTGATCGATAGGTTGATTGATTGGTTGATTGACTGATTAAATGATTTCGGAAATTGAAATTATCTGAAATTTCAAAATATTTCGAGTTTCAAAATGATTCCGGAAGTCCTGAAAAATTTATTTATATAATTAAAAAATTAATATAATTCCTGAAAGGGACTTTGTAAGGCTGGAATCCCAGAGCCTTTTGTTCCGGTGAAAAACATGTTCAAAGAATCCGAATCAGGGTGCATAAAAATCCGGGCTCATCATCTTTTTTGTATGCAGGGCTTTCAGGGCTACGGGTATAGCTCTGAGTTTGTGGCAAATATGCGTGCAGTTCTGGAATCGATACAGGCTTCTCCTTCAAAGCCTCTGGAACTCGTATCCGAGGGTGACGTAATCTGCGATTCCTGCCCTCACAGGGAACAGTGCGCTCTCAAAGGCTCCTTTCTGGGGATCCGTATAAGGCGCATGGATTCCCTTGTGCTGAAAAAACTGGGTATGGTGGACGGTACGATCACGGATGCGAAAAGTGTTTTCAGGCTTGTCAACACTAAATTGAAGAACCCTTCGGATATCGAAGAGGTATGCGGACGCTGCAGGTGGAGGGAAAAGTGTCTCTGGTATCTGCAAAGAAAAGAGGGGAATTGAGATTTTTGCCCTGAAATTGGCCCTGAGGCTTTTAAATCCCTCATTCCGTTTCTTTATTTTTCTTTTTGTTTTTTTCCTTGTTTTTCTATTTTCTCTTTTTTCTTCTGTTGCCTTTTTACCTTATCCCAGCACTGATTTCATATACTTTTGCAAGGAACTCAAGGTTCTGGACCGCGTTTTGCTCGATTCCGAGCTTTTCGGGGGAGACTCCCATGGCCAGGGCCAGGAGCTGGGAATAGTGCAGGACGGGAATGGAATAGTCCGTTCCGAATTTTTCGTTTACGGCGACCTGTCCTTTGTCAAACTGCAGGTGACAGAAGGGGCATGCATTGACGATGCAGTCAACACCTGCCCGCTGGATGCATGACAGTTTGTGCTCGAGCATTTCCAGGGACTCTTCTATATGCCCCGAGCGCACCCCGCCGCCTGCTCCGCAACACATCATCTTGTCGGTGTAATCCACACTTTCTGCCCCTGTGGCTTCGACCAGTTCGTCAAAGAAAGTAGGATTTTCCGAGTTTCCGAGTTTCCTGTCCTTAGTGGGCTTTACCAGGTGGCAACCGTAGTGGAGGGCAACTTTAAGGTCAAGGGGGGTAGTAACGTAACTCTTGAGTTTTTCAGGTCCTATCTCCTCATAGAGCAGTTCTATAATATGCCTGACTTCTGCCGTGCCCTGGTATTCCATGCCGACTCCTTTCAGGCACATGTTCGTCTGGGCTTTTACCTGGGGGTCACTTTTCAGCTCGATATTGGCATCCGCAAGCGAGGCATAGCAGCCGTTGCAGATGGTCAGCACGTCCCTTTCCATTTTCTCAGAGATGACGACGTTCCTGGCGGCAAGAGACAGCCAGGTTCCCTTATCGAAAGACTTGAAAACCCCGGGGGCAGGGCAGCAAGAAGCCCCTGGCAGGTCGACCACATCAAGGTCGAGCTCCTGGAGGCAGATCTTTGTAGCATTTTCAATGCCCGGATAACGGTTCGGGACTATGCAGCCGAGAAAGAGTGATAGTTTTGTCATGGTAGAGTCCTCTTTTTATTTTTCAGCCGTCAGTTCATCGAATCTGCAGGTTCTGAGGAGGGTCCTGACCTGTTCCAGAGCTTCCGGGGAGTGCTGGGCCGTGTTGGGAATCGGGTCCATCCCCAGTTCTTCCCTCTTTTTCTTCGTTTCCTCGTCCAGAGGGACGGCATGTCCGTATTCTAGCACCAGTTCCGAGACCCGTCTGTGCTCGGGCAGCATGAGCCCTTTCCGGACTGCGAGCCTGCGGATTTCCAGAAGGGCATCCGTAATTTTGATCCCCCTGGGGCAGCGTTCCTGGCAGGTGTAGCAGGTGGTGCAGAGCCACAGGTCCTTATCTGTAAGGACAGGCCTGTTCTTGCGCGCATCCCTAAGGATTCTCCGGGTATTAAGCCCGGTATGTCTCCCTGAAGGACAGCTCCCGGTGCATGTGCCGCAGTGCATGCAGGCTAAAATGTCAAGCCCTGCAGCCTTTAAAACTTCTAACACTTCTTCTTCATCACTCATACAGGTTCACCGGCTGGTTTTTCGGATTTTTCCGTTTTAGAAAAAGTAAATGCGTGGTTGGGGAAACACGCTTTAAAAGGAAGTATTGCCTGAATGCTGCAATGCTTCAGGTACTCGAGGATTAACTTGAGGTTAACAATTTTTCCCTTCCGTAGCGTATAACTCTCATAATATTTAATTTAGACTAAATCTGTTCACAGGGTTGAATGTCCCCTGTTTCCCCTATTCAGTCTATTATATAATTTTGATACTTTAGTCCATATAGCTTTTTGGAATTTAAGTATCAGTTTAGAAAGTTGCCGTTTTCCAGGAATTTCCTGAGTATGCTGTGATTTGGAGTATACTGTTATTTGGAGTATACCGTGATTTGTAGTATACCACAATTTCTTAATGTAGTTCTTTAGTAATATAACAGATATTATAATGGATATTAATCACATTATATTATGTCTTTCATTATATAAAAAATAAGTGTTTTGTTCCCCATTCCCCAGTGCTCGAAACCCTGAACCGGTCAGGGCTTTCGGCTTCCGGATTTCTCCTGCCGGGCAGCAACGTTTCTCAGGAGAAGTTTACACCCAGGTCTTTCATCCCGTTGAGTTTTGCGAGATTTACCAGAAGTGGGGTAAGGGATTCGATTGTGTTTGCATTCTTGAGGGGTCCCCCGTCCAGGGGTTTCAGGCAGCCCATATGGCGGGTCAGTTCCATGACAAGTTTCTTTGCTTCTTCATCGTCACTGCAGATTACGGAATCGTGGACTGCTTTGCATTTGACGATGTCTTTTAATTTCCCGGCTGCAATGTTGTGGAAAGCTGCGACCACTTTTGTTGACTCCGGGGTCATTTCCCGGATTGACTGGGCTGCCGAGCCTTCGGCCGGGGGTTTGTATTCGAATATCGGGCCTGCTTTTTCCATGGGGACGACCGGGGTCACAAGGACCTTATCTTCCAGGGCCTCGCTGATCTCTTCGAGCAGGGACGGAACATGGCCGAAACGGATTGTGAGGATAATGAGGTCTGCTGCTTTTGCAGCTTCAAGGTTGGTTTTCCCGCTGATCCTGATTTCGGTGGTGTCAAACCCGCAGTTTTCAAGTTCTTCCAGATCTTTTTTTGCGGCTTCTTCTGCAGATTCCGGCACCCTGGACCCGATGATTATTTCATTTTTAACTCCTTCATCCATCAGGTTTTGGAGGGCAAGCCTCAGCACCAGGCCCTCTCCTATATTGCCGGTTCCTCCCAGGACAGCTATTTTCAACTTTTCAGAATTCAATATAACCTGAACCTCCAGTTTACTATGTCACCCCATAACATATCAGGGGTGCTTAATATACCTTCTCTCATTTTTGTACATTAACGTATAAGATCTGAGTCATATCTCCGTTATTTTTGTAAGTTACCTGCTAAATTTCTCCGGTACTACGGGACTAAAGTTTTTAATTAATTCGGTTTCCCCTGTAAACACTTCTACATTTCTTCACAAATTGTGGAAAATATTTATAATGTATAATGGCATATTTCCTAAATAATTTATTAATGTGGGAGTGTTATCTTCAGGGGATAACTTTGTTCAGGGTTATATCATTCCAACGCTGTCTTTTCGGGGTTATTTCCTGTTTATCTTCGCGTTAATACGTAAGCGAATACCGGGGGTGGGGGTAACTGGGGAGTTACACCCTAAAAGTGTTATATGTGTTTATAGCAGCAGCTGCTGTCACAGGCATATTTTTCTCTCCCTGTTTCAAAACTTCGGAGGGGAGTGGGATCGATAAGTTCCAGGGTTGTAATTCCATGTATAGGGATGAAGCTCCGGGGCAGGCTTCGCGGCAGGCATGGCCCTCTGGAATTTTTTTATTTCCCGAGGAGGTAAATTCGAAAGCCGGAACTGGAGAGATAATTGGAGAGATACCTGGAGAGATATCTGGAGAGATAAATGGAGAGATAATTGACGTCTCCGAACCGTCTGAACGGGGACCGGTAAACGAGCAGGATCTGGTATACGAGCAGGATCTGGTATACGAGCAAGATCTGGTATACGTATACCTCTTTCCGGCTTTCAGCACCCACGTACTTGACCCTTTTGTCCGGGTCACGGAGAGGGATGAAGACAGGCATGTTGCAGTGGCCCGGCTGAGTCCCGCCTCCCTTGAAGAGCTTGTTTTGCTGGAGGAAGTCCGGGGGGTCCGGACGGTATCCCCTCCGCTGGTCAGAAAAGTCCTTCCTGATGGCGGGAATTTCCACGCTCCGGGCCTGGTAAAATTCCGGGCGTTCAAAGGAGACTCCGGAACAGGAGTAAAGGTCGGGATTATTTCCGATGGAGTGGATTCCCTTGCCGAAGCCCGTGCTTCCGGAGCCCTTCCCGGGGATGTGCATGTCCTTGCCAAAGGAAGCGGAAATGAGGGCACGGCTATGCTTGAAATCGTGCACGGCATCGATCCGGATGCCGAACTGTATTTCCACGCGGCGGGCAGCAACAAACTTGAATTTAACAAAGCAGTCGACAACCTCCTTGCCGAGGGCTGCCGGATCATCTGCGACGACATCGGCTGGCCTGACGAGCCTTTCTTCGAAGACGGGGTCGTTGCCTCCCATGTCCGGGAAGCCCTCGAAAGCCAGGACCTCCTTTATGTAAGCGCGGCAGGCAACGATGCGAACCGCCATTACCAGGGCATGTTTTTCGATGAAGGCTCCGGCTGGCACGATTTCAGTTCCGGGAAAAGCAGCTCCAAAAACCTTTATGTGGACATTCCGCCTGCCGGGGAAGTAACCATTGTCCTCCAGTGGAACGACCCCTGGGACGCTTCAAAAAACGATTACGACCTCTATCTCAAGGACTGTTCCAGTGGAGAGGAACTTGCCTCGAGCAAAAATTCCCAGGACGGAAACGGCGTCCCCCTGGAATTCTTCAGGTATACGAACCCGGAAAAAACGACTCTTAAAGGAATGGTCTGTATCGAAAAGTATTCAGGGGAGCCAAAGTTGCTTGAAGTCTTCATCTATCCGGAATCCTGCAGGGACGTCTACCCTGACAACCTGGTCGAAGAGGATTCGGTATTCGGGCACCCGGCTGTCCCTGAAGTGCTCTGTGTAGGGGCGGTCGGTTCCGAAAATGGGAATTCGGGAAATGAAGGCCCATGCATTGCTTCTTATTCTTCCCGAGGGCTGGTAAGTATCTATTTCCCGCAGTACGAATCCAGGGAAAAGCCGGACCTCTGCGGTCCCGGTTCCGTGGAACTCAGGGGCATGGGCGAAAATCACAAGCTTTTTGCAGGCACCAGCGCTTCGGCTCCCTACGTGGCAGG
>Ga0272442_10009119_pt1 | contig 12459 bp, 10 predicted proteins | sample SSMForm2O_FD_200262 | JGI IMG/M metagenome (GOLD analysis project Ga0272442, IMG submission 200262) | Marine sediment archaeal communities from Little Sippewissett salt marsh, Falmouth, MA, United States - SSM-Form-2O | ecosystem: Environmental > Aquatic > Marine > Wetlands > Sediment ... | reverse complement strand
GCAATATTCAACCCGCCATGGTTGTTTATTTTTCTTTATCCTTTTGCTGTTCTACCTGAGCGAGTGGGCGCAGCTGTACTGATGGCTGTAACCCTTTTAATTATTTTTATCTATGAGAAAGTTCCCTGGAAAATACTTCTGGTGGCAGTGTCAGCGCCAGCACTGCGGTTATTTACTCTGGGCCAGCTTGATGGACTGGTACTGCTCGGGCTGTTAATTCCAGCTGGACTGGGGCTACCGATACTGTTCTTTAAACCACAGAATGCATTCCTGGCAGCTCTCAGGCGGATCAATCCATGGTCGGCTCTTGTGCTTGGAACAACACTGATTATTTCATGGTTTATCTGGGGCCCGTGGTGGAGTTTTCTACTGCAGCGCGGGCAATCACCGGTCGGTTGGGAACATAATATTTCGCTGTTTCCCTGGTCCATCTTGCCGGGAATTTTCTTTCTATGGCTGGGCTTGAAACGCCATAGTGATGGGATGTTGTGTGCTGCTTCACTATGCTTTACTCCCTACTTCATGCTGTCGTCTACGATTGTTGCGCTTGCGGCACTGATAAGGGAAACATCATCAAAGTTTCTTGCCGCAGCGCTTGTCGTTTCAAGCTGGATTATTCTGCTGGCTGCTTGATCGTTACCATATCTTACATATAACTGGATCTGTCCTGAAGAGAAAAAAGATCTAGAAACAGCCGCTTAAAAGGAATTTTTATCAATGAGACTGCCGCAGGAAACATTCCTGGAAGTCGTTCGCAATGCACCACTTATATCCATAGATCTTGTTTTGCGGGATTCTTCCAAAAGAGTGCTTCTCGGGCGGCGGAATAATAATCCCGCCCGGGGAAGCTGGTTTGTGCCTGGAGGCGTGATTTATAAAGGGGAGACGATCGATCAAGCACTCCGCCGGGTGTTTGAAACGGAGCTGGGACAGCCTCTGGAAAAAGAGACAATCCGCTTTATGGGGGTTTATGAGCACTTTTATGATGAAAACTTTGCCGGGATCCCTGGTATTTCCACTCACTACGTTACGCTGGCCTATGAAATCAGAGTGGAAAACGTGTCCGGACTACATCCTGACAGCCAGCATGAAAGTCTGCGCTGGATGGAAATTCCGGCACTGCTTTCTTCTGAAGATGTACATGAGAATACAAAAACTTACTTTACATAAAAAAATCAGGCGAGAGGAAAATCTATGACCACAGCAGTATTTCACGAGCGTGAACTGACCAGCCCGGTCAATTTGTGCACACCAAAAGGTCTGCTTAATCCAGAGGCAGTCGGATGGGCAAAAAGGCCACTTATCAATGCAAATTTACGAGGCCGCTGGTTGGCAAAAAAGCGTTGGAATTATTGGGCTGTAACCACCAAAACGCATCTGTTCTCTGTGACCATCTCCAATGTAGATTATATCGGAATGGTCTTTCTCTATTTTGGAGATTTTGAGAGAGGAGAAGTGCAGGAAAAAACGATCATTACACTCCTGGGGGCTGGTGTGCAGATGCCCACCGGTGTGATGGAAAACGTGGCCTTCCAGAATAATTCTGCGGACATCCAGTTGCTGCAGAAGGATGAGGGTGTGCAGATAAAGGCTTCGATCCCTGATTTTGAAGGAGAGCCGCTTACAGCTTCCTTCGATATTCTCTACCCGGCAGGCCACGAAACATTGAATGTAGTAATCCCCTGGGATGAAAGGACTTTTCAGTTTACCGCAAAGCACAATACACTGCCTGCCCAGGGCTCGGTACGGATTGGGAGCAGAGAGGTTGTCTTTGAGGGGCAGAACAGCTTCGCCTGCCTGGATTTCGGACGAGGCATATGGCCAAGGCGCTGCGTCTGGAACTGGGGCTCTGCTTCCGGTATTGAGGGCGGTCATAAGGTTGGCATGAACCTCGGAGGACAGTGGACAGACGGAACCGGGATGACTGAGAATGCCCTGTGCATCGACGGAAAACTGACAAAGATCTCGGAAGATCTCAGCTGGGAGTATGACCGTTCGGATTATAAGGCTCCATGGAAGATTTCGACACCGCACACGGACCGGATATCGCTGACTTTTACGCCTTTTCTTGAACGATGTGCAGCAACAAAAGTCGGCCCACTGGAGTCGGAAGTTCACCAGATGTTCGGCCGCTACCAGGGAACAATCCGGCCGCAAGAGGGCGGCACGATCTTAATAAGTGACCTGATCGGCTGGGCAGAGGATCATCAGGCCGTCTGGTAGTATATACACAGCCTAACAATATTCATCTGGATCGACATACAGGGACAGGAATGTGTATGGATTATTCTCCGGGAGATCATGATACGCTGGATCTGCACGGACTTCGTGTAAAAGAAGCATTGGAACTTTTCAGGGAAACCTACAATAACAGAACAGGATCCCGCTTCGCAAAAACACTGGTCGTGGTCCACGGGTATGGTTCTTCGGGAGAGGGAGGAAAGATCCGACGCCGCCTGCGCAGCTTGCTAGATCAATATCCCAATCACCTTTCCTACCAGCGCGGTGAAAAGGCTGGGAATCCGGGGATTACCATTGTTACTCCCCATCTGCCGCTGCCGACGAGTGAGAACGTCCTGGAGCAGGAAATCCTTGAATACTGCAGTAAACCCCGAACGAGAGACAAGATTGCTGGCAAATTCCGCCGGTATGGCCAACCGCAGGTGCTGGAAGCGCTGCGTAAAATGGAGAAACAGGGAATACTAAGGCTGGTTTCCTGCGGCCGCTACCGCTGCTATAAGAAGGCAAGGTAAAGGGGCTGCCGTTTCCTGACAGCCCCTCTTTGGTAGATATCAGTTCACCAGTATCGGTATGGTGCAAAGTTACCAGGTAATGACCCCGAGCACATCCCAGACCCATATTATCAGGGAGCTGAGTAGAGCCACACCGATAAGATCGAGAATAATCCCCCGGCGGAAAATTTCGCTGGTATCGAACAAGCCTGTTGAGTAGGCGAGCATGGTTGGCGGTGTGCCAATTACAAGAGCGAAATCGATAGAAGAACCGATTGCTACAACAGCAACCATCAGGCGCGGATCGATCTGGAGAAGCTGGGCAAGGGGTATGGCAAGTGGAATAAGCATTGCTGCACAGGCAGTGTTTGAGATAAACGCACCAATAAGCAGCGTCATGCCGGCAACAAGAAAGATTACCAGTGCTTGCGGCAAAGATGCCAGACCAACCAGCTTCAAGGCAATCCAATCAGAAAAGCCGGTTTCTACGAGGATGGTTCCAATCGATAGCCCTCCGCCGAATGTTAGAAGGGCATTCCAGTTAACTCGATTCAGATCTTCTGTTTCCAAAGTCCCGCTGAAAAACAGGATCAATGCCCCGATCAGGGCTACAATGCCAGATGAAATCCCATGCCAGCCTTCTGAAAGCCATAGTGCAATCGTCAATATAAATACGAGCAGCACAATACGCTGTTCCTTATGCAGACCACCCTGGGCGGCTAATTCCTCGCGGTATACCTCAGGGCTGATGTAACCTTCCACATCCGTAGTACGGACTTTAAAAGAAAGCAGCAGGAAGCCCCATATTACCGGAACCATCAAAAGAACGATTGGCAGGCCGTACGCGAACCAGTCTATAAAGGTAAGATTCGTTCCACTGTACTCACTCAGAAAGGTCATTGCCAGGATGTTGGCGGGGGTTCCAATAGCTGAACCTATTCCGCCGACAGCCCCCGCATACGCGACACCGAGAATCAATGCCCGTCGAAAACCTGTTTTTCCGGCAGCTTCAGGGATTCTATCGATCACAGCCAGCGCAATCGGAATGATCATGGCAACACTTGCCGTGTTGGACATCCACATTGAAAGGAACGCGGTAATAGCCATCATGGTCAGCATTAGAGAGGCTGGGCGCGAACTGGACTTACTCAGGATAGTAAGAGCAATCAGTCTGTCAAATCCTGTACGACGCATTGCCTGGGCCAGGAGGAACCCGGCCAGGAACAGGAAGATAATCGGATGAGCAAAGGGCGCAAGCACAGCCGAAGCACTGCTTACCCGGGCAACTACGAGTACGATGGGGACCAGAAAGGCTGCTGCAGCAAGCGGTATGATTTCTGTCAACCATAACCCTGCTACGGTCAGCATCAGTGCGGTAGCGATTTTTGCCTTGAAAGGGATCCGCATTGAGAAGTTCAGCCAGTCTCCATCTTTTTCTACAGGCGGAATGATTTGTTCGTAATCGGGGCCATAAAGCGTTGAAGTTGCGCTTTGGATCGTTATTGGGACCACTGTGCCGGCAGAATCCATCAGTCGGACCTTGTAATGGATAGTCTGCCCCAGTGTATTAGCAAAACTATCTGCTGCATGTATTTCGATTGTGCCTGCATCAGTGGTGCTTGTATATGTTCGTGCTTCTCCATTCTCCGGACCTATTTCAAAGGGGACATCATATTGAATTTTACCGTCCTCTGTCTGGATTTCCACATGGGTCTGGTAGGATCCAGGCGTCAGGTCGTTGGGAGAGAGCAAGTATCCTCCAAGGCTTACCAGCAGAACAATGAGCAGGATGAACACTCTGGATTGAAAGAACGAACTTGATTTTTCGATTGTTTCAGAGGGGGCATTGACTTGCATTTTTTTCTCCAGTGAGTTGACGTGTAGGAAAGAATGAGGTTAAACGACAGTATAGGCCTTCTGAGTTTATGAACCTTGGGAAGTGATCAGGCTGGAAAATGCAGGAATAAGGAAAATATGGTAACAATGAAAAGCCTTGCCTTAAGAATGACTATCCGGGTGCCGTCTGGGCAGTTATTTACATCGAGGCTTTCGACGGGTAAATGGACCTCTTATCCTTAGAACCACAAAAGCAATCTCAGGTTACAGCGAAAGTTGAGATGATTCAATATTGTTTCAAATATTCAGGACGGATATCATACATACTCCTGCTTTCTTTCCTGCATAAAGGAGGCAGCATTGGCGTGAAGAGGTAAAATGGAATGGGGGAGGGTTAAAAGATTCTGAAAGGTGGTGCACGGTTGGATTTTCCCGGCCTGCTTCAAATCATACTGGAGGAATACCGACTTCCGCTGGACGGTATTCATGGAATTGCGCACTGGGCAAGGGTGCTTGAAAACGGTGAAAGACTGGCCGAAAAAACAGGAGCACAATTAATCGTTGTTCAGCTTTTTGCGGTCTTCCATGATTCTCGCAGGCGGAATGAATCCTTCGATCCGGGCCATGGAAAACGCGGTGCGGAATTTGCCCGTTCTTTACTGGGAAACCGGCTTTTGATGGATCCGGGAGATTTCGACCTGCTTTACAGGGCATGTGTCGGCCATACGGATGGCAGAATAGATGAAGATATCACTGTTCAGACATGCTGGGATTCAGACAGGCTTGATCTGGGTCGTGTGGGTATTCAGCCGGTACCGGAAAGATTGTGTACGGCTGCAGCCCGCAGGCCGGAGATAATTCGCTGGGCAGTTAAGCGAAGTGAGGAAGGGTGTGCTTCAGACCACGTATTGCAGAACTGGGGCCTGACTGACCTGGACATCAAACACTGCGGCAATGTGGTTGTATAGATAATGAGCAGGCCGGCCTTTGGGGCACAGTATTTTTCATATGATCTATCCTGAGGCGCATCCTATCGCATGCCGCATGATTTCGGATAAAATAGGGTTTCAAGGATGTCGCTGAATTGAGCGTTTTACCAGGAGGCACATGTGCTGAGTAGACGGAAGTTAAAGCGAAGGCATCTGATTTATTATTTGCGGCTTTTCAATCAATCTACAGGAAACCTTATCGGGCATCTGGTCGATATCACAACTGAGGGTATCAAGGTTCTGAGCGAAGACCCAATCCCTGTAGACAAGCATTATCAGTTTGAAATGCAGCTGCCGGAAGAGTTGGAAACTGAAAAAATCTCCTTCGATGCAACCAGTGTTCACTGTGAGAAAGATACGAATCCGGATTTTTATGCGACCGGGTTCAGGATCGATCAGATTGACAGCGACCACGCTGCGCTTATCGAAAAACTGATCGATGAGTTCGGATTTCGTGATTAAAGACTCCATCTGTCTTGTTTCTTGAAATAAGGAAGAACTTCTGTTGGTTGGAAATAAGACGTGCAAACTGGCAACGGTAGATTTCCCCATCATGTACTGCCTCGCAGATGGATGATCAAAACTTAAAGGTAAGAAAATGACTGAGAAAGAGACACAGTATCGATACCCTCGCCGGCGGTTTGTCCGCGGCATGCTGCGGCGGTTAATTAAAACGACATTCGCTAGTATAACGGAGATGAGTGTACTGGGAGTGGAAAATGTCCCCAGAGAAGAACCTCTGCTGGTGGTAGCTAACCACTTCAGTTTTATTGATCCGGTTGCCATGATCCATGCCACACCTCGCCCTCTCGAGTTTGTGGGGGGGTTCAATATGCCAAATGCTCCTGCCTTTGTAACATGGCTCCCGAAGGTATATGGTTACTATCCTGTATACCGCGGCACTGGTGCACGCGGGGCGCTGAAAGCTGCGGCTGCAGTATTGAAGCAGGGAGGATTGCTGGGAATATTCCCCGAGGCAGGAAGCTGGGCGCAGGTGCTTCGCCCGGCCAGGCCAGGGACTGCCTTCCTTGCGGCCCAGACAGGTGTGCGGATCCTGCCGATGGGATTTGATGGATTAACCGAAGTATTTCCCGAACTCTCCAATCATCGAAGAGCGAAGGTAACTCTCAGGATTGGAAAACCGTTTGGACCATTTTCAGTAAAAGGCCGAGGACGACAGCGAAGGCGCCATCTTGATGACATTGGCAATCAGATCATGGCTCGTATTGCAGACTTGATTCCACCAGAACGCCGCGGCTTTTTCTCCGACGACCCGGCTGTGAGGGAAGCTGCACGCGGTACAGAAATCTACCCCTGGGACGATGAAACGGAAGGTTAACCGAGCGATCCTGGCAAATTCCACATAACGAAGCAGGTATAATAGCGGTGTTTGTTTGCAGGTAGTAACAATTCAATACAGCGTTCATTCCATATGCTGAAACCGGGTGGTCCGGATTTCTTCCGAGTTCCATACAGCAGCAAACTTACGTGTGAACGCGAGTGATGAATGGGAGGTACGATGGAAAAAGCATCAAAACGGGAACGAATGGCATGGTATTTTTATGATTTTGGAAATTCTGCCTATGCAGCTGTTGTTATCCTGGCAGTTTTTTCCGCCTACTACAAAGGAACAGTAGTCGGCGGCGCCGAAGGATCACGAATGTGGGGCCTTGCAATCGGTATCGCCATGCTTATGGTGGCGATTATTTCGCCGCTGCTGGGAACCATTGCGGATTATGCAGGCAGTAAAAAGAAATTCCTCTTCTTCCTTACAGCACAGGCAGTCCTGTTTACGGCATCCTTGTATTTTGTCCAGGAGGGAGATGCCATTCTGGGGATGGTGCTGCTGGTGCTGGCTGAAAGTGGATACCGCGGCGCACAGGTTTTTTATAATTCCCTGCTGCCTGAAATTGCCTCGCCGGAAGAAATCAGCAAAGTGTCCGGGAACGGGTGGGCGATCGGGTCTCTTGGAGGAATTCTGTGCCTGCTCCTGATTCTGCCTATGATTGTGATCGTAGGCGGCACACTGGTTGTACGCCTGTCACTTGTCTTCACCGCCGTATTCTTTGCAGCCTCCACACTCCCTCTTTTCCTCTGGCTCAAGGAGCGTGCAGAACCGAAACCGCTTCCGGAAGGCGAAACCTACCTCACACTTGGATTTAAACGGCTTTTCGAAACGTTCAGGGCAATCCGCAACTTTAAGGAATTCCTGCGTTTTATTCTTGCATTCCTGATCTACAACGACGGTATTATCATGGCACTCAACTTTGCTGCTATTCTCGGTGCTGTGCTGTTTGGCATGGAGCAGCAAGAGCTGATCATCTTCATGATCATCGTCCAGGTTACCAGTGTGATCGGCGCTTATGTGTTCGGTATGGCGGCGGATCGCTATGGCGGCAAACGATCACTCTTCCTGTCGCTGTTGATGATGATCGGTGTAATCGTCTGGATGTATTTCAACAATTCCAAAGTTGCGTTCTACGTGATTGGAGCACTGGCAGGATTGGCATTAACCGGTGTGCAGTCGGTAAGCCGCACTATGGTAAGCTTGCTTGCACCGGAGGGGAAGAGTGGTGAGTTTTACGGTTTCTTCGCAGTCGCCGGCCGCAGCTCCTCCTTTATTGGCCCTACCGTATACGGTTTTATTGCGGCGGAAGCAGCTCTTTTTTATCAGCGGCAGGGGATGGCGGCACTTGCTGCCGAACAGGCCGGCCAGCGGCTGGGTGTGCTTTCAATTGCCCTCTTCCTGATTGTGGGATTTGTGCTGTTGGTATTTGTGCGTGAACCGAAATCAGGCTACGAACTCAGGAAAGCTTCGGAGGAGCCTCAGCCTGCCCCAACTGAGTGATACATCCTGCCTCAAAAGGTAAAAACCTCAGGGCTGCTCCTTATTGTAATTGGGCAGCCCTGCTTGATTCCATATCCCAACATATCAGAATCGAATTACATTAATCCGGTTGTTGTTAACCAGGATAAGGAAAAATCCGGGTATTTGTGCTCTTTCTCATGGTTCCAGGCTTAATCTGAAAACCGGCTGTTTATGGAAACATGGCGGGTATTCGGCGTTTGCAGTGAAACGGCCGCCTTTTTTCTGCAGCTGTGGAAAGATCAAACCGCGTCCAAGCGGAAGATCGGCCGAGCGTTCGTCGATTTCCTCCCGGCGCGGGTCAGCGAACATGAGTCTTTCGCGCAGGTCGATGGCTGCAGCCTTGTCTCCTGCAGCCTTGATATCGGCGATTGTTCTCAACAGGCTGGATACAACCTCGTGTATTCTTGTTGTGTCAAACGAATAGCGGACCTTGCCATTTTCTTCTCCGCTGAGAAGAACGTTCTCCTCTTCAAAGCCGTGGAAGATCAGATTCCGGGCCATGGTGTGTGCCTGGACGGGTTCAAAGCGCAGGGCTCCCAGAAGAGTCAGCAGGAAGCCGTTATGGGAGGCTGCAGCTGTCTCGCTGCTGACAACGCCATCTTTAACCAGCAGCGGAAGCGCCCACAAACCGAACAGTTCTGCACGAGTCTCCTCAAGCCAGGAGTATTCTTCTTCCAGGTAATCAGAGGGCTGCCCGGCAGCGTGTTCCGGATCCATCACGCCGGTCGTGTGCCCGATTTCATGGAGTGCGCTGTGAAGCTGGTTGCCTTCGAAAAGAAGGTCGACCTGGCCTTGCTGGTCTTCAGTGAGAAATTCCTGGGCCATAAGCCTGCCTGTCACACGAGTGATAGCCCGGGTAGTATTGTTAAAAACCATGTTTACAGTACCGACATTTTCGATCACCCAGCGATCGTTGGGCAGGCTCTGGGCGAGTGTAGTCTGAGGGCTTGTGACGTAATCTCCGGCCCAGCAAAGCACATCAACAAATTTCAGATGCGGAAGGTTGTCCGGGTTGACCTTTTCCTTTTTCCATGTCCACGGCGCTTCGTGTTCGAAGCGGGGCACACGCTCTACTATATTGGAAAGCAGTTCTTCCGCTGCTTCGTTTTTCAGGAAGACACCGCCAGTCGCTGCACCGCGGATGTTCTTGTAGGCATCGAGATAGACTTCGAGCGCCGAAGATATCACGATGTCAACAGGAGAGCGATGGCGAATCCATGCTGCATCAGCGACCCGCCGGGCTTCTTCACTGCCGGTTTCGAGCTCGACGATCTTCGCGTCAAGGTATAGTGAGAAATCAGGGTCTGTCACCAGCGCTCGAGCAGCACGCAGCTGCTCTGCCGTTTTATGAAGGGTATTGCGGTACGTCTCCTCATTCAGGACAACACGGACGTTCCCGCTTTGACCCCGAACAACCCGGGAATTTACAATGGATGCTTCTGAACCCAGTGCCTTGAATTCCTCCTCCTGGAAATCTTGTGGGTAGAAGTTTGCAAAATCGGGTGTGGCCAGATCTTCATAGAAGAGATCCACGACTGATTGCAGGGTCTTCTCCGCTCCGGAACCGGCTATTTTCGCCAGCTCTTCCAGCCTCTCTTTCGGTACCTGGAGCAGGTGATTCTTGCGCGGCAGCATTGAAAAAGGGCCATTTTGCAGATTGAGAATCTGTAGGTAATCTGTCAGAGCTTCGGTTTCCTTTTCTGTACAATCCTCGAGGTCCAGGAGCTGCAGAATCAACTGCTGTATCTGTGCGGTGCGCGGATCGAATTGATCCCGAAAAACAGGGTTGATGATCTGTGCTGCCTGGATCAAATGGCCAATTATCTGCAGATCTCTATCAGAAAGACTGCTGTAATCATATTCCACCGGGATAAATGCAGCACGGCGCTGCCTCTCACCAGTTTGCTGATATGGGACAAACTTGATATCCGGAATCTCTTTCATCGAATCTCTTTTCCTGTGTATAGATTTGGAAATGTCGTAAACGATTATAGCATCAGGGATGATGTTTGTATGGTGTGATGGCAGCTTTTACAAGAGGAGAAATCCACCCGGTATCTCGCTGAGCAGCCAGGAGAAAAGTGAGGGTGAGAATAGATGAATGATCAGGCTGGAAATATTTTGAGAACGTTGGTTAAAACCTGAGGTATTTTCTGATCGCGGAGGAATTCTGAAAAACGGTCTGGTATGTAAAACGAATGAGGCTGTCTGCTTTGTGGCAAAACAGCCCCGGACACTTTAAAACCGGTAAAGTGGAATGGATTCTAATGAAGGATAAGAAAGTGAAGGACCAGCCATATCGACCCCAATGCAACGGTGATGAACAAGGCAGGCAGGCCCTTCTTCATAAAGTAGGTGTAGGAAATCGGATAGCCGGCACGTTCAGCGATTCCGGCTGTAACCATGTTTGCGGAGGCGCCGATCAGCGACCCGTTGCCGCCCATGGCTGTCCCTACAGCCAGGCAGAAAAACAGCACATTGCTGTCTGCGCCGGGGATGCGAGTACTGAGGTAACCGATAACAGGCAGCATGGCTGCAGCAAAGGGAATGTTTGCGACAATCATGGATAGGATGGCGCTGAACCAGGTAATCGCCATCATGGCCAGCAGCAGATTCTCGCCAACAAGATCGCCGATAAACTCCGCAATAAAACTTATGAGCCCTACTTCCTGAAGTGCACCAACAACGATGAACAACGCAATAAAGAAGACCAGCGTGGTCCAATCCACGGCGGAGATCATCTTGTCGATATCTGGACGGATCCAGATGAGAAGGGCGGTGGCACCCATGAGTGCAATAACAGAGGAAGGGAGGTGGAAGTGCTCGCCGGTCACAAACAGCACCAGCATGATGATCAAAACCACTCCGGCTTTCGTCAGGTGTACCGGTTCTGAAATACGGGCGCCTTCCTCCAGTTTTTTATACAGTGATTCGGATATCGAACCTCCAGGCTGCAGATCGTGCCTGTATATATATTCGCAGTAAAGCACCAGGCCAACCAAGGCCAGAAGTACTCCCGGGGTCAGGTTGGTGAGAAATCCATTGAATGAGATGCCGGCGTACGAGCCGATAATTATGTTGGTAGGGGTACCGATAAGTGTGCTGATACCGATGACATTCGAAGCCATCACCTCGGGAATCAGCAGGGTAAGCGGATTGATCCCCATTGCTATTGCGATCTGAACCGAGATAGGCGTCATCAGAAGCATCGTTGTAACGTTATCGAGAAGCGCCGAAGCTACCCCGGTGACCAACATGAGGATCGGCAGCAGCAGCCATGTTCGGCCGCCTGATGCGCGGTATGCCATAAAAGCCAGCCACTGAAAAATCCCGGTTCGCTCGACAACGGCAATAACGATCATCATACCCATAACAAGGAAGATTACATTCCAATCCACGTGGTCCATGGCCGTGGCAAAGCTTATGATCTCGAGCCCGTCAAAGAGCGGTTTTCCCAGGTAGCTGATTCCCAGTATCAGCGTTGCGCCCAGGAGTGCGGCGAGTGTGTTGTGTATGTCTGACGCTACCAGAACAAGCATCAGGATAAAGACAAGGGTAGCAATCCAGAGCGCAGGACCGACTTCCCGTTCAAGAACGATTTCATGAAGGTTCAGAGAATGGCCGTCTCGCAGTTCTGCCATTTGATCTGTATTGAATTTGTAGCTCGTCGATTCATAATGGTTTCGTTCGATGCTGAGTTCCAGCGGGGTATCCAGAGATTCGGGCACATCCAGGAGAAAAACACCGTTATCCCTGCTGGCTGCTTCAGCCAATACTGTTTCGTCCCCGACAGGGTGAAGTGTCACCGCGCCCTGCCCTACAGGTCCGATGTGACTGTCAACCAGGATGCCGCTGATAGACAGTTCCAGATCATCCTGTTGGGCTTCTGCGCCACTGAACAGAAGGAGGGCACTTATACCGAGAAACAAAACTGCAGCGAATAACCGGCGAACCTTCACTCTCCCTCCACTCCTGGCAGGACAACCTTTGCTCCGGATCTTTCCTCGAATTCATTAATAAGGGCTTCCAGCAG
>Ga0272442_10009118_pt1 | contig 12461 bp, 9 predicted proteins | sample SSMForm2O_FD_200262 | JGI IMG/M metagenome (GOLD analysis project Ga0272442, IMG submission 200262) | Marine sediment archaeal communities from Little Sippewissett salt marsh, Falmouth, MA, United States - SSM-Form-2O | ecosystem: Environmental > Aquatic > Marine > Wetlands > Sediment ... | reverse complement strand
AGGCAGCCTGGCGAATGATGCATCCGGCAATGGTAACAACGGCACCTTAAAAGGCGACCCACAATGGGTAACCGGCAGGATTGGAGGCGCGATTCTGCTCGATGGCGACGATGACTATGTGGACGTCGGCAATGTAGGAATAAGCGGAATTGACCAAAGGACAATGGCCGGCTGGGCAAAAGCAAGTACCACAGACATAGCACCCTGGACAAGCGTCTTCGGCTTCGTACCGGATGGCGACACTGACGGCACTTATTACGATATTGAGGTGGACGATGCAGGCAATTATATTGTCTTCGTGGGTGGCTGGGGGGCTATATTAAGTCCCGTAGATACGCAATGGCACCATTTTGCTGTAACATATACTGGACAAGGAGGTAGTTGGTTTCTTGACGGCCAGCTTGTTGACAGCCTTGAGGGAGAAGTAGGAACAATCGACCAGGTTAGAATAGGTGCAAGGCTCAGTACCTCCAATTACTTCCCCGGCCTGATAGATGATGTGCGAATTTACAACACGGCATTGACGTTAACCGAGATAAAACAACTTATGGCTGGCCCAAAGGCCTACAATCCCATTCCTGCCGATGGTGTTCTATACTTCGATAAATGGGTCAGTGTTGGATGGTTGCCGGGAAATTCTGCCCTCTCGCACGATGTCTATTTCGGCGAAAATTTCGCTGATGTAAACGATGGCACCAACGAGACTTTTCAGGGCAACCAGACCGAAGAATATTTCATCGCAGGACTTCCCGATTCTCCATCTCCCGATGGCCTTGTTCCCGGCAAAACCTACTACTGGAGGATTGACGAAGTCCAGGCCGATGGTATAACAAAACATAAAGGTGATGTCTGGTGCCTTACTATTCCATCCAAAATCGCCTACAATCCCGAACCTGCTGATGGGGCCGAGTTCATAGATCCTATCTGCATCCTTACCTGGACGTCTGGTTTCGAGGCGAAACTGCACACGGTATATTTTGGTGAAAACTTTCATGATGTCAACAACGCCTCCGGTGGTTTTCCCCAGGGACCTAAAACCTATAAACCAGACCTGCTTAAACCAGGTAAGACCTACTATTGGCGGGTTGATGAGTTTGATACAGTCAATACGAACAAAGGCAACGTCTGGAGTTTTACCACTCAGGGTGCAGTCGAAAGCCTGATTCCATCTAACGGCGCTGTGGATGTAACGCAAATGGCTGTTCTTAGCTGGTCACCGTCGGACCATGCCGATTCGCATCAGGTATATTTCGGTATGGATAAAGCTCTGGTGCGTGATGCCGATACCGGTTCCCCGGAGTATAAAGGTGACAGAGACCTTGGTTCTGAAAGCTATGACCCGGGAAAACTCGAGTGGGAAACCACCTACTACTGGCGAGTGGATGAGGTCAATAACGCAAACGCCGACAGCCCCTGGATTGGCCCTGTCTGGAGCTTTACAACAGCAAACTTCCTAATCATTGACGATTTTGAGAGCTACAATGACATTGATGAAGGCCTGCCGGGGTGCAACAGGATATATCTTGCCTGGGTGGACGGATTCGACGACCCGGCAAATGGATCCATCGTTGGTTTTCCTACCGCTCCACTAATAGAGATGACTATCGTTCACAGCGGAAATCAGTCGATGCCGATGTTTTACGACAATGCTGTCGGGAAATCTGAGGCCTCTTTAACATTGACTTATCCACGTGACTGGACAGAAAAAGACGTCAACACACTGACAATTTGGTTCCGGGGCGATTCAACCAATGCTGCCGAACCGATGTACGTTGTTCTAAACGACAGCGCGGTTGTTATTAATGATAATCCTGATGCTGCAAAAAGAGGCTTCTGGACTCAATGGAATATCGACCTGATGCGCTTTGCAGACCAGGGTGTAAACCTTAGCAACGTCAATTCGATTACCCTTGGCCTTGGCAAAAGGAGCAATCCCATAGCCGGCGGTTCAGGTTTGATGTACTTCGATGATATCCGGCTGTATCCACCTGCACAATAAGCACTAAGCTACAATTAGCTTTATGGTTGATTTGGCAGATTCACGCTAATAAAAGGCCTGTACCAATTCGGTACAGGCCTTTTCCATTGGTTATTCCTGAGATCACACTGTTCCGCAAAGTATTCACTGTTCGGAACACAGCACGTCTTGATTTGTAATAAGATATAAGATTTGTATATGAGTCCGTTTATTTCTGCACTTGCTATTTGTTGCAAGTCCGGCTACAATGTCAACTCGAATATCGAGAAGTAAAAAATATTTTTTTTGGAGTTGGACAATGATTAAAGTTCTTATTACAGACAAGCTTGCACAGGAAGGAATTGACTTACTTAATTCCACAGAAGGCGTCGAGGCTGTCGTCAAAACCGGCATAAGCGAAGATGAATTAGCTGAAATTATCGGCTTGCACGATGGCTTAATCATCAGAAGCGGTACAAAAGTTACCGCCAAAGTCCTGAGTAATCCCGGCAAATTAAAGGCGATCGCCCGGGCAGGTGTCGGCGTGGATAATATCGACGTTCCGGAGGCTACAAGAAAAGGAATTATTGTTATGAATACCCCCGGGGGAAATACTCTCAGCGCTGCAGAACATACGATGGCGCTGATACTTGCAATGAGCCGAAACGTTGTGCCTGCCTGCGTCAGCTTAAAAGAGGGCGCCTGGGACAGAAAAAAATATATGGGCAACCAGTTGAACAACAAAACGCTCGGCTTGATAGGATTAGGCAGGATAGGTATGGCCGTGGCGGAAATGGCAAAAGGTTTCAATATGAAAATATTGGGCTTTGACCCCTTAGCTGCACCCCCTGATGCGGTAACAAAAGGCGTCGAAATCAGTGAAAACCTGGAGCAAATCTTCACCGAAGCAGACTTTATCAGTGTTCACGTACCGAGGAATGAGCAGACCTTGAATATGATCGGCGCAGAACAGATTAAAAAGATGAAACCCACAGTTCGGTTAATCAACTGCGCACGCGGGGGTATTATTAACGAAGATGCACTCTATGATGCCCTTGCCGAAAAAAGCATCGCAGGTGCTGCTCTCGATGTTTATCCAATGGAGCCGCCGGAGAATACACGTTTTGCCGAGTTCGAGAATTGTGTTGTTACGCCGCATTTAGGTGCCAGTACCAGCGAAGCTCAAATCGAAGTTGCTGTCGAAGCTGCTCGAATCATTGTCGATGCTATAAAAGGAGGACCGGTCAAAAACGCCCTTAATGCACCATCTACTACAGGAACTGTGCCGCCGATAGTGAGCCGGTATGCTGAACTTGCCCGTCGAATCGGGATAGTTACCAGCACGATTGGGCCTGGACAAATCAAGACTGTTGAGGTGCAGTACCGAGGCTCGATTGCCGAAATGGCGGTCGAACAGATTACTCTTAACTTTGCGATAGGTTTATTGCAAAAACACTTTGAAATGCCGTTGAATATGGTCAACACTCCGGTTTTGGCTAAGGAACGCGGTATAAGCATAGATGAAACCAAAAATCCCGAGGCCAAAGACGTCGCTTCAAGTTTTAGCGCCAAAGTCGTTACAGATAAGGTTACGCACACGGTGACAGGCTCAGTCTTCGGGGGAACGCTGCTCCGGATTATTGAAATCGACGGCTTTAATATAGAAATGACTCCGCGCGGGGCGGTTCTGGTTATATTTAACGACGACAAGCCCGGCGTTATTGGTTCGGTTGGGACAGTCTGCGGAAGGCATAATATCAACATCTGTACAATGGGCGTTGGACAAAAGCCGGATGAGCAGCAAGCTATTCTTGCTGTAAGTCTTGACAAAGAACCCAGCTCAAAAGCGATTGAAGTGCTCGGCAAACTTGAGTTTGTCAATGAGATGTATGTTTGCAAACTGGACTAATTCTTCCTCCTTCGCTGAAGCTGCGATGGACAAGCGACACTTGATGCTCACAGGGAGTTTTCGATTTGGCTGAACAATTAATAATTAGTGTCAGCGGCATGAGGGGTATCGTAGGGGAAAACCTTACTGATTCTGTCGCCGCTGACTACGGCCGTGCGTTCGGGACCTTTTTAAAAGAGACCTGCACGGAAAAAAAAGAGAAAATTTCAGTTTCTATCGGAAGGGATTCACGGCCCAGTGGTAAACAGCTTTTCTCCGCAGTTGCACAAGGTTTGTGTGATGTTGGGATTGATGTTATTGATTTGGGGATTGTAACTACACCGAGCGTAGGCATCATGTTAAGAAAGCTTGGCTGTGCAGGCGGTGTTGTTATAACAGCTTCGCATAATCCGGGCCAATATAATGGCATCAAACTGTTGCTTGGCAACGGTGTTGCTCCCCCGAGCGATGCTGCAAAACAAATCAGGCAGTATTTTTTCGACAAACATTTTGATTTAGCAGACTCATCCGATTGTGGCAAAATAACATCCAGCGAACAGACCGATATTACTCACATCAACAAGATTTTAGCAATTATCGACAGAGACACAATCGCGGCTAAAAATTTCAAGGTTATTCTGGACAGCGTCAACGGAGCGGGTGGGCAAATAACCAAAAAGTTGTTAGCCGCGCTTGGCTGTAAACTTTTTCCGATAAACGATGAGCCTACCGGATTGTTTGCTCACCCACCTGAACCGATTTCCGAAAACTTAAAGGGCCTTTGCGAAATAGTAAAGAACGAAGGAGCTGATATCGGTTTTGCTCAGGACCCGGACGCTGACAGATTGGCAATTGTTGACGAGAACGGAAGCTATATCGGCGAAGAGTATTCACTTGCTTTGTCTGCAAAATATATTTTCAGCAAAAAAACGGGTAAGGCGGCTACGAACCTTTCCACTTCGAGAATGATTGACGATATTGCTGAAAAGGTTGGCGGCCAGGTTGTCCGCACCGCCGTCGGTGAGGCCCATGTAGCCGCGGCCATGTTCGAGCATGATTGTATCATCGGGGGAGAGGGTAACGGCGGGGTGATTGATTTGCGAGTAGGCCCGGTCAGGGACAGTCTTGTTGGTATTGCTCTTGTACTGCAACTGATGGCTGAGACGGGAAAAACGGTAAGCCGCTTAGTCGATGAGATTGGCGGCTATTATATGAGCAAAGATAAATTCACAGCAGATACGTTACAGGCGCAACAAATCTTTAATTCGGCAAAGAAGGTCTTCACTGATGCAAATCTCGATACAACCGATGGATGCAGATTTGATTTCGAAGATGGCTGGTTACACTTAAGAGCCAGTAATACCGAACCTGTAATAAGAATCATCGTTGAGGCTGAAGACCGGTGTACGGCTGAAAAATATGTAGATGAAGTCTTGAGGATACGCAGAGAAGTGTCGGATTAATAGAGTCATGCGCAACAGCAAACAAATAATTGCCGGCAGGCAAATAAAATCTGTCACATATCTTGGCATTGGGATAAATATCGTCCTGACAGTAGTTAAGGTTGTTATAGGTTTGCTATCGGGTTCACTGGCGCTCTTGGCAGATGGCATACATTCACTTTCTGATATAGCCACTGATGCTGTTGTGCTATTGGGTTTGCGTTTGAGTTCGAAAGAGCCTGACCAGAACCACCCCTACGGCCATGGCCGAGCGGAAACTTTCTCTGCCGCTATCGTTGCGCTAATTGTAATTTTTGTTGGGGGGGCAATGATTTACCATGCCACTCTGGCTATAGCCAGAGATGAAACTACTACCCCTCGGATCGGAGTTCTCGTAGCTGCAGCATTTTCAATTGCCGCAAAAGAATGGCTCTATAGAGTCACAAAAAAAGCCGCAATTCGCTCTAACAGCCCTGCTCTTTATGCTAATGCCTGGCATCATCGCAGCGATGCTTTCAGCTCGATAGCGGTTGTGATAGGATTCATATCGCTGGAATTTGGTTTTGACCATGGCGACCAGTTAGCGGCGGTTGCTGTTGGTCTTATGATAATTTTTGTCGGTGTTCGTATAATCGGTGATTGTCTGCGCGAGCTGACGGAAGGCGCTATCGATGCGGATACGCTCGAACATATCGAACAGATAATCAATTCTGATTCTTCGATAAGACATTGGCACAAGCTGAGAACTCGTACGGTCGGCAGAGAGGTTTTCCTGGACCTCCACATCCTTGTTGACCCGGAGTTGAATATTGCCGCCGCCCACGAGATAGCCGAGAACCTAGAGAATGCTCTGGACGAGGAGATTTCTCGTCCGGTAAACATCACAGTACACATCGAGCCCGACACGCCGGAACTTAGAAAATAAACTCAACAGTTCTTGTCTTTCCAATTCCACCATTTTAATAGCTCCGGATCATGCTTGGTGTTTGAGGCGTAGTACACCGCACATCGCAACACATAGAGCATACATCTGTCAACCGGACCGGCCTTAAAATCGGAAAGTTTTTGATAAAGTTTTTCGGGATTCTTTCCTTTGAGCTGATCAACAGAGCTAATACCGATATTCTGCATTTCCCGGGCGATTCTTTTACCCACCCCGGGGATTTGTTCCAGGTTTTTCTCTGTTTGTTTCATATCCAATACTCTCATTCTATTATATAAATAATAAACTGCGAGAGCACCTATTCTAAAAAAACGGCTCTTAAACAAAATAAAAAACTCCTTAAAAGAGCAAAAAAAGAAAAAAATTAAGTTTCTTTGTTGACGTTTGGAATAATATTGTCTATAATGTCTATAGACAAACTATATATGGAGTGTATCATGAAACTAACAACAAAAAGTGAATATACGATTCTTGCACTTATCTACATTGCTCGTAATGAGAAGAAAGGTTTCATAAAGATAGAAGAGATTTGCTCGAAGTGCGATATTTCCAAGAAATATTTGGAGCTTTTGTTCTTAATTTTAAGACAAAATCATTACATAGATACCAAACGGGGTGCCGGTGGCGGATACAAGTTAGCTAAGCCGGCCTCCCAAATATCTATAGCAGAGATAATCAGGTTAATGGACGGCGCCCTGGCCGCTACGGCTTCAGTGAGCAGATACTTTTTCTCCGACACTCCTTTGTCAAAAGAAAAAAAACTTATGAAGATATTTGGGGAGATACGTGATTATATTTCTGAAAGACTCGAAGCACTGAAACTATCAGATCTTATTTAAGAATTCACAATAAAAGTTATTTACGAATAAATAAAGGAGGTCTCTGAAAATTGCTTTAGTAACGAGAACGAGCGATATTTTCTCTCACAAGGCGGAGGTTCAAAATCGCCGCAGTAGTAGCCAATGCTGCGTCGAGTACGAATCGTGAACCGACAACGCAGCGAAAGGAAATTGCAGCCGTCGCAATAAAAATGAATTTATAGAGATTCCCTAAATATTGAAGAGGATGTGATATGGAATTAGCAGCAGGATTTATTTTTTTGATAATTACCGGTGCATTTATTTGCGAGTATGTTGACTCAACGCTTGGAATGGGATATGGAACGACTCTTACGCCTGTTCTTTTGCTCGTTGGTTTTTCCCCGATGCAAATTGTACCGGCGGTTTTACTCTCGGAACTGGTTAGCGGAATACTGGCTGGTATTCTTCATCACTTTGAAGGAAATGTTGATTTCAAACCTAAGACTACGAATATAGTTAAAATTAAAGACATGATAAGATCTCATGGTTTTTTTAATGGTTTACGAAATACCCTTTCTTTCCACTCAAAGATCGTCTTGCTTCTGGCGAGTTGCAGTATTATAGGCACGTTGATTGCCGTTTTTATAGCCGTTAATATTCCGAAATTCTGGCTTAAGTTATATATTGGTGTTCTTGTCCTCTCGATGGGTTTAATTATTCTCATTCTCAATAAAAAGGATTTTAAGTTTTCACCAAAAAAGATTTTCTTTTTAGGTTTTCTTGCTTCCTTTAATAAAGGTATGAGTGGTGGTGGTTATGGTCCCGTGGTAACAAGCGGCCAGATTCTATCTGGAATCCATGGTAAAAGTGCTGTCGGGATTACTTCATTAGCCGAAGGTTTAACATGTTTAGTAGGGGTCATTGCATATACTCTCATCAGGACTAATCCTGTTGACTGGAAACTTGCGCCTTATATTGTCACCGGTGCCGTTTTATCGGTTCCTTTTTCTGCTAAAAGCGTTAAATATATTAGCACTAATAGACTTAAGTTAGCTATCGCCATACTTACAATTGTTCTGGGGACATTAACAATTGTAACAACAATAGTGTGAGTTTTATACCTCCGCCCATTGCCAATAAACAAATTTGGTGTTTTCGTCTATTTATTTAGGGTGGATGAAAAACAGTTGCAGGTTAAATTAGCAATAGAGTGCTTTGCAATCGGGCAGCTTTTCGTCCGGGTAATGTTTCTGCATTGCCGCTGCGACAAGTCCCACAAACATCGGTTGTGGTTTGAGCGGCCTGGAAGTCAGGCAGGGATGCGCCTGAGTTCCCATGAAATACCGATGGGATGGAAGCTCGAGTATCTGCATAATCGGCTGATTGGGTGCTTTTCCGGAAAAGACAAGGCCCCCCTGCTCCAATTGCTGGATATAACGCGGGTCAACCTCGTAACGGTGCCTGAATCGCATTCTGACCGAATCTGTCTTGCCAAAAAGCTCCCAGGCCAGCGTCTCAGGTTTTATTTCAATGTCCCTTCCGCCGAGCCGCATATTTCCACCCAGACCCTCTATTTTTTTCTGTTCCGGCAGTATATCGATTACAGGCTCCGGGCAATCAGGCTCAATCTCGGTGCTGTTGGCCTTCGTCAATCCGCAAACATTACGGGCAAATTCAATAACAGCCATTTGAAAACCGAAGCATAATCCGAGGTAAGGTATATTATTTTCTCTGGCATATTTTACACAGGTGATTTTTCCTTCGGCACCACGGGTTCCGAAGCCGCCCGGAACAATAATACCATCAACATCGGCCAAGCTTTCAGCCGCGTTTTCATCGGTAATTTTGGTCGTTTCAATCCATTTTATTTTAACCTCGGCAGCCAAAGCAATACCTGCGTGTTCGAGGGCATTGATTATCGAGGCATAGCTATCACGGACCGATGTGTATTTGCCGGTTATGCCGATAGTAATCTCCCGTCTGGCGGAGCTGATTCTGTCGGTGAAATCGCACCATTTCGCCCAGGCCTTGCGTTCCTGGCGGAGTTTGAGTCTGTCGTCTATTTTTAGCAGTCTGGCTACTTCGAAATCCATCCCGACCTCTCTGAGCATGGCCGGTATCATATATATGCTGGCCGTATCCGGCAGACTTATGACCCTTTCGAACGGAACATTGCTATAGACGCTTATTTTCTGACGTACCTTTTCTGTAGTAGGATTGCCCGCCCTGCATGCAACAATATCCGGCTGAACACCCAACTGCATAAGCTGTTTTATCCCAAGCTGCGCAGCCTTTGATTTCTGCTCCCCGAGTGTCTTAGGCTCCAGTATATAGGTCAAAGCGACGAAGCAGCAACTGTTGGCGCCCTCCTCGTATGCCAGCTCACGCATCGCCTCGATATAATAGGCATTTTCCAAATCGCCTACGGTCCCGCCGATTTCCACAAAAACAATATCGGCATCGGATTCCATCGCCAATCGACGCAGTTTCAATTTCACCTCGCCGGTAACGTGAGGAATCATCTGGACGTCCCTGCCGAGATAGTCACCGTGACGTTCTTTATTGAGTATTGAGCTGAATATCTGCCCGCTCGTAGTGAAATTCGCCCTGCTCAAATTCTGGTCGAGCATCCTCTCGTAAGTGCCCAGATCCATATCGCATTCCATGCCGTCGTCGAGCACAAACACCTCACCGTGTCGGTATGGATTCAGCGTCCCGGAATCTATATTCAAATAACCCTCAAGCTTAATCGGAGCGACTTTAAGGCCCTTGTCCTGCATTAGCTTGGCAAGGCACGATGAAAATATCCCCTTGCCCAGCCCGCTCATCACGGTACCAACAACAAAACAATAACGGGTCTTCCCTTTCTTATAGCCTTCCGGCATCGGCGAGAAAAACTCGCTCTCTGTTGAAGTATCACTGACAGATGCTAATAAATCATTATCTTTCGACATAATTCCAGGCCTTTTTCATTTAACTTTTACAAACATACTTAAATTACAATTTGTTAAAGAGACTTCCTATTCTCTATATTTCCATTCAAAATTACATATGTCATCCTTCGTACCGTACAAGCCATCAAAGCCCGCAGAAATTAAAATAAAAGAATCTGCCCGAACAGGTTTACTTTGTGTACGAACACTCCTGTCCTTTGTCATCTCATAGAAATTTTTAGGATTTATAAACAATGGATGTTGTTTTTTTGGTTTCCATGGAATTCCAAGAGAAAGAAGAGCATGATTATCTTTATAATTATAGATGTTATTCGGGTTATCTGGATTGTTTACGTCATGTTTGGTATTTGATGTGTTTGCCTTATAGTAAAGTATTGGCATGCCTGTCCTTCTGCCAGTCTCCATTTCACGTATATACATGTCACATAAAACAAAATGAATCTCATTAAAAGGACCTGCATTGCCTGAGCCGTATATATCTAATAATCTGTAAGGGTTGGCATGATCTAAAGTCAGAAATAGTTCCTTTCTGGCTTTTATATTTTCATTAGTAGGCCGTAGAGGATATATTGTATTTTTACCTCTTGAATCCATTCCATCGGCTCTGAAAACCGAATCTGGATGAAAGCCCAATAAATCCTTCCCAATCAATGCCTCAGAAAGCTTCATCGCACCGCAATAGGGTTTTCCGACTGGATCCAGCCCATCAGAAGGTGGATAACCGTTGTTCTCATTACTAAAAAAATCCAGCCCAACTCCAATGATACGGAATTGTCTAATTTGTAAATAATCTTTAGGTGTTCCATTACCGTTGATACTGTTTAGAATTAGGAAAAACAATAACGGAGATAATATCAAAACGGCGATAGCAATAACTGTTTTGGAAACAAAGTTCTTCCTTTCTTCCGTCATCAATCGCCTTTCATTAAAAGTTAATTCGAAATTAAAATATTAAACTTTAGAATTTAATTCATACTTTACCTTTTGCCGAGTAACGAGCAACAAATTCGGCGTATTGCTCTGGGGTGTCTATACCGTCACAGGTGTGCTCGACCTTGCCGACGAGTATCTTAAAGCCGTTTTCTATTGCTCTCAACTGTTCGAGCTTTTCTGTTTTTTCAAGCGGAGTCTGAGGTAATTTGGTTATCTTCAAAAGAAATTCTTTGCGATAAGCGTAAATGCCCAGATGCCGCATATATTGGCCGACATTTCCCACGCCGGAATTGTCCCTGTCATAAGGAATAGGTAAACGTGAAAAATAAATCGCGCCGCCATTCGAATCCGTTATTACCTTAACAATATTAGGATCGGCAACCTGCCCGGAATTCTGGAAATCAGCACAAAGCGTTGCCATCGGGTAATCCGGATTATCCATCAAAAGCCGGGCGAGATAATCAATATTACCCGGATCTATCTCCGGCTCATCGGCCTGTAAGTTCACAATAATATCAACGTTCAAATCAGCAACGGCCTCGGCGATGCGGTCAGTCCCGCTATTGTGCTCGACTGAAGTCAGCACACATTCGGCACCAAAGCTCTCGGCGGCGGCAACTACCTTCTCATCATCGGCCGCTATGATTACCTTATCCGGCAGTTCCGCAAGACAGGCCTGTTCGTAGGTGTGCTGAATGAGGAATTTGCCGGTATCTTTGGCCAGAACTTTTGCCGCGAATCTGGTAGAACTGAAACGGGCCGGTATAACTGCTAATATTTTCACTCTGCTCTAAACCTTTAAGCTGATTTAACATTATTTCCAGAAAAGTAGTATCAACACAGGGAACACAAAAACCGCGATGCCAGTGCGGCCTCGAATTTCCAACTGGGTACGTATCATAGAATGAAAATGAAGCCTTGTCAACAAAGTCAGGTATAAAATTTTTCTTTTTGCCTCATATAAGCCAAAACATCTTGTTTTGGATTGTCTTGCAGGCCAAAGAAGATATACTTTCTTGACTAATGGACGTTGGTTTTTTAATATTGTTGCCAAAATGAAATTTCAGGGAGCCAGAATTATGAAAAAGTTACTATCGGTAATTATATTTGTCGCTGTTTTGGTTGTTTTTTTTGCATTCGGCTGTAAACAAAAAGAAGAAAGCGAAAACAAGTATAGCATAGCCGTGATTCCCAAGGGCACAACACACATATTCTGGAAATCTATTCACGCCGGCGCTGTCAAGGCCGAACGTGAACTTAAGGACGCGGGTGTCGATGTCGAGATTATATGGAAAGGACCACTCAAGGAGGACGACAGGGAGTCGCAAATCAGGGTAATGGAAGATTTCGTAACTCGCGGCGTATCGGGAATTGTCCTGGCGCCGCTCGATGATATGGCATTGCGGGTACCGGTCAAAAATTCTGTGAGCTATGGGATTCCGGTTGTAATAATCGACAGCGGTCTAAAAAGTGAAGACTACACAAGTTTCGTCGCGACGGACAACGAAATCGGCGGAAGAAAAGGCGGCCAGCGCCTGGCCGAG
>Ga0272442_10009117_pt1 | contig 12464 bp, 10 predicted proteins | sample SSMForm2O_FD_200262 | JGI IMG/M metagenome (GOLD analysis project Ga0272442, IMG submission 200262) | Marine sediment archaeal communities from Little Sippewissett salt marsh, Falmouth, MA, United States - SSM-Form-2O | ecosystem: Environmental > Aquatic > Marine > Wetlands > Sediment ... | reverse complement strand
CACCACGCGCAGCGCGTGCTCGCCGTTCCCGCCGCCGCCGCCGGCAAAGACGTCTACTTCTGCGAGTCGTACCAGCGGCGCTCATATCTGCTCGACCACACGGGCGCCGAGCGGTGGGCGTTCGCCGGTTACCAGGCGCCCGGCGCCGAGTTCGAAGGGACGTTCATCCCCCGGCTGACCACCGCGGGGTGCCTCTGCGACTGGTTCGGCACGGGCGAGGCGGTCATCGTCCAGGCGGAGGTCGTCATCGCGCGGCCGGAGGGGCGCGAGTTGCTCGACGGCGCCGGCACGTTCTACGTCCTTCTGTTCGCGCCCGAGGGGCGGGTGCTGGCGACGATCCCGTTCGACGACGCGCTCGACGGCTGGGGCGGTGCGATGTGCGCCCGGGCCGGGCGCTTCACGGTGCCCGACCGCGAGGGCCTCGCGGTTATCGCCCACAGCAGCAGTCGGCTTCACTTCTTCAGCGGAGCGTGACCGCATGGCAGCCGAGCAGTTCGTCAGCGAGAAGATCGAACCGGTCCCCGGCACGGCCGCCCCCCGCGGCATGGCCCGCGGCGAGCCGGGCTTGCCGGCACGGTTCACCTGGCGCGGCAACGAACACGCCGTCGCCGCCGTCCTCGAGACCTGGAAAGAGACCGGCGATTGCCGGAGCGGCGGCCCGGAACGCTACGTCCGCAAGCACTGGTTTCGCGTCCGCACGACCGCGGGCGACGAGATGACGATCTACTTCGAGCGGCAGGCCCGGTCCCGCCGGGAGCGGACAGCGCGGTGGTGGCTGTACACGGTGTCCCGGGGCCGAGGTACGCGCCGCCGCCCGCATGTGGTAGAATGGCGCCGACAACCGGAGGATTCGAGATGATCACGCGCTGGATGATGGTGGCGGCGCTGATGGCCGCCGGCCCGGCCGGGTGCAGGGCCGAGCCCCCGGCGAAACAACCGGACGACCCCAACGCCATCGCCTACGGCAAGGGCCGCCGCCTGTGCCGGCTCGCCAATCGAAACATCGACGAGAGCAGCGGGATGGCCTGCAGCCGCCGCAACCCCGGCGTGTTCTGGACCCACAACGACTCCGGCAGCGGCCCCATCCTCTACGCCTTCAACAAGAAAGGCGAGGACCTGGGGACGTTCGAGATCGAAGGGGCCAAGGCACGCGACTATGAGGACATCGCCTCGTTTTCCCTCGACGGCAAGCACTACCTCCTCGTCGGCGACACGGGCGACAACGCCGAACGTCGCAAGGGCTACACGCTCTACCTGGTCGAGGAGCCGGAGGTACCGCAGGGCAAGGGCCGGGTCGTCGGCAAGGCCAAGCTCTTGCAGACCATCGACTTCACGTTCGAGGGCGGCTCGCGCGACGGCGAGTCGCTGGCGGTCGACCCGACCTCGCGGACCGTCTTCGTGGCCACGCGGACGTACAGCCGGAAGTGCGAGATCTTCCAACTGCCGCTCCCCACGGAACCGCCGAAGAGGTCGCTCGTCGCCAAGCACATCGCCACCGCGAAGATCAAGGTGGGCAACGCGATGGACATCTCGCCCGACGGGCTCCGGGCGGTGATCAGCTCGTACTGGGACGGATACGAGTTCACCCGCAAGCCGGGCGAGGACTGGGCCACCGCGTTCCGGCGGACGCCGCGCGTCATCGCCCTGCCCGGCCGCAAGGAGCGCCGCAAGGGCGAGTCCGTCGCCTACGGACCCGATGGCAAGACGCTCTACCTGACCAGCGAAGGCAGCGCCTGCCCGCTGTGGGAGGTGCCCGTCGAAGCGCCCAAGTGAAGACCCCATGGCGCCCGACCTGCGGTTCGACCGGCTGGCCGAGGCGGAGTATCCGGTGGCGTCGGAGATCGTCGCCGCGGCGGTCCGTGACCGCTGGCCCGGGCATTACGCTCCCGAGGTGATCGACGCCGTCATCGCGGGGAACCGGCCGGAGGCGATCCGGAACCGAAGCACGGAACAGGAGGATTACCTGGTCCGGCGCGACGGCCGGCCGGTCGCGTACATCGCCGTGAAGCGGAACGAGATCGGCCACCTGTTCGTCCATCCCGACGCGGCACGGCAGGGGGTCGGGTCGGCCCTGGTGGCGTTCGCCGACGGACTGTTCCGGGAGCGCGGGCACAAGACGGCGAAGGTCTACGCGAGCCTCAACGCGGTCGGTTTCTACGAGACGCAGGGGTTCCGGCGGGTCAGCGAGGGCGCGTTCGACGTCGGGCCGGGTCTCCCGCTCGACTACGTCCTGCTGGAACACGAACTTCCCGGCGGCTGACGATGACGACGTTCGCCCTGATCCGCCCGTGGCTGGAGACGCTCGGCGGCTTGGTGCTGGCCGGAGCGGCGTGCGTGGTGGGCCGGCTCTTTTCGCGGCTGCGGAGGCCGTACTGGGCGGCGGGCTACGCGGCGCCGCTGCTGGTCATCGCCGCGGTCGCCGCGGTGCGCTGGGCGCCGGCCCTCGAATTCATCCCGCCGTTCTCGTGGCTGCTGGCCGGCCGAATCGAGTTCGCCGCCAGCGCCGCCGCCGGGGCCATGCTGTTCGCCACGCTCCTCCCGCACCTGCCGCGCCGGGAGATGAAGATCCTCGTCGGCATCCTGATGGCCGTCATCGTTCTCCGCTACGCGGTTCTCCCGTTCGCGCTGCCCGGCCTGCTGCGCGGGAGCTTGTCGGCGCTGGAGACGAAGTTCGACCCGGACGGGGTGTGCCAGCAGAGCACGGGCTACACGTGCGGGCCGGCGGCGGCCGTGTCGGCGCTCGACCAGCTCGGGCTGCCCGGCGACGAGGCGGAGCTGGCCGTGCTGGCCCGGACCAATCCGGTGTCCGGGACGCAGCCGGACCTGCTGTGTGCGGCGCTCGCCGAGCGGTACGCGGCCCGCGGCCTGTCGTGCGAATACCGGTACTTCGCCTCGGTGGCCGAATTGCGGGACGCGGCGCCGGCGATCGCCATGATCCGGCACAGCATCCTCACCGACCACTACGTGGCGGTGCTCAAGGTCGACGATCTCCGCGTGACCCTGGCCGATCCGCAGGTCGGGCTGCGCAAGCTCTCCGACGAACATTTCGCGCGGATCTGGAGGAACTGCGCCATCGTCCTCTCGCTGCCGGGGGCGGGGCCGGAGTGACGCTCCGGTCCCACTCGTAATCCCAATCGTAATGATGAGTGTGGATGAGATCAGAACGGAGCGAGGATCAGCCATCCCCGCACATGGTGAGGAAGTCGTCTTCACTGAGGACGGCGACGCCGAGCGACTCGGCCTTGGCCCGCTTACTCCCCGCGCCGGGCCCGGCGACGACGTAGTCGGTCTTTTTGCTGACGCTCGACGCGGCCCGCCCGCCCAGCGAGCGGACGCGTTCCTCCGCCTCGCCGCGCGTCATCCGTTCCAACGTGCCGGTGAAGACGAATGTCCGGCCGGCGAACGTGTCGCCTTTCGGCGTGGCCGCGGCGGCCTCCCCGGTCAGCGAGCGGAGGCCCGCTTGTTTCAGCCGCGCCACCACGTGCCGGTTCGCCGGGTTGGCGAAGAAGTCCACCACCGAGCGGGCAACGATCGGGCCGACCTCATCGATCTCCTGGAGCGCGGCGACGTCCGCGGACAGGATCGCGTCGATGCTCCCGATGTGCGAGGCCAGGAGGTCGGCCACATGCTGGCCGACGTTGCGGATGCCCAGTGCGAACAGCACGCGGCGGAGGGGCTGCCCCTTGCTCGCTTCGAGCGCGTCGAGCAAATTCTGCGCCGATTTCTCCGCCATCCGGTCGAGCCCGGCCCAGTCGTCGAGCGTGAGGTCATAGAGGTCGGCGGGGTCCTTCACCATCCCGGCGTCGACGATCTGCTCGACGAGCTTGGTGCCGAGGCCCTCGATGTCCATGGCGCCCTTCGAGGCGAAGATCTCGATGGTGCCCTTGAGCCGGGCGGGGCAGTCCATGCTGATGCAGTAGACGACCGACCCGCCGTCGATCTCCTTGAGCGGCCTGCCGCACTTTTTCCCGTCGCAGGCGGGTGGCAGCTTCTTGGCGGAGCGCCGTTCGAGGTATCGCTCGCAGCGGCGCGTCGTACACCAGAAGTACGTGAAGTCCGGGTTCCGTTCGCGCTCCAGCGGCCCGCCGCACACCGGGCACGTCTTCGGCATGGTGAACTTCTTCTTTGCGCCGCGGCGCTTGCTGAGGACGGGGCCGACCACCTCGGGGATCACGTCGCCGGCGCGCTGGATGACGACGGTGTCGCCGATACGGACGTCCTTGCGGGCGATCTCGTCCTCGTTGTGCAATGTGGCGCGGCGGACCTCGACGCCTCCGACGCGGACCGGCTCGAGTTCGGCGACCGGGGTCAGGGCGCCGGTCCGGCCGACCTGGACGGTGATGTCGAGCAGGGTCGTCGTCTCGGGGCGCGGCGGGAACTTGCAGGCGATCGCGTGGCGGGGGCTGCGCGATCGCACGCCCAACTCCGCCTGCTGGTCGAACCGGTTGACCTTGAGGACGACGCCGTCCATCTCGTAGGGCAGCTTGTCGCGGCGGGCCATCATCTCGCGGTAGTAGTCGAGGGCCTGGTCGAACGAGGTGCACAGGCGCCGCTCGCGGACGGTCCGCAGGCCGAGGGCGGCGATGAAGTCGAGCGACTCGGCGTGGGTGCGGAGCTCGGCGTCCTCGACGCGGCCGACGTCGTAGAGGAAGATATCGAGGGGGCGCCCGGCGGTGATCCGGGGGTCGAGTTGCCGGAGGCTTCCGGCCGCGGCGTTGCGGGGATTGGCGAACAGCTTCTCGCCGGCAGCGGCCTGCCGGCGGTTCATCTCCGCGAACCTCGCCTTCTCCATGTAGACTTCGCCGCGGACTTCGAGCCGCGCGGGAGCGGGCCCGGTGAGGCGCAGGGGGACGGAGCGGATGGTGCGGATGTTGGCGGTCACGTCCTCGCCGGTCCGGCCGTCGCCGCGGGTCGACCCGGTGATCAGCCTCCCGTTCTCGTAGACCAGTTCGACCGCGAGCCCGTCAAGCTTCGGCTCGGCAACCAGCTCGACCTCCCCGCCCAGCCCGTCGCGGACGGGCCGGAGGAACTTGTCCTCGATCTCGTCCTCGTTCATCGCGTTGTTGAGGCTGAGCATGGGGACGGTGTGGGTGACGGGCTGGAACTCTTCGGCGGGCGCGGCGCCGACGCGCTGGGTGGGTGAGTCGGGGGTGATCAGCTCGGGATGCGCGGTCTCCAGGTCTTCGAGCTGGCGCAGGAGCGCGTCGTACTTGGCGTCGGAGATCTCGGGATCATCGAGGACGTAGTAGCGGTGGTTGTGGTGGTGGATCTGCTCGCGGAGTTCGCGGATTCGGTTACCTGGGGCGGCCTTGGCCACGGTGTCCCTCCGCGTTCCCCTTGGCCCCGGTCTTCGCCCGCCGCTTCTTGATGGTCCGCAGGTCGCGAAGGGCGAAGCCGTGCTCGTAGAAGTTGTTGACGCGCTGGGCGAGGCACTTCTTGAATAGCGCCTCGGCCCGGTCGAGCTTGCCGTCGGCGAGGTGACAGGCGCCGACGTAGTAGTAGGCCTCGCAGTGCTGCTCGCGGTTGCGGTCCGGGTCCTGGTGCTGGGCGCGGCGGAAGACCTCGGCCTCGGTCATCTCGCCGGCGAGGTATTTGAGCACGGGGGCGACCCACTCGTCGTCCTTGAGGGTCTTAAGGAACTGTCGGGCCAGTGCGTCGGCCTCGGCCCGCTTGCCCTGTTTGCGGAGGACGATGCAGCGCCAAATGGTGTAGAACCGGCGGTCGGCTTTTTCGCGTGCGGCGATCTCGTCGGCCCGGCGGTAGTCGGCCAGCGCGTTGTCGAGCTGGCCGAGCATCTCGTAGGAACATCCGCGGGCGGCGTGGCCGTAGGCGGTGCCGCCCTTGAGTTGGACGGCCGTCTCCGCGTCGGCCAGCGCCTTCTCCCCCTCGCCCAGGCAGCGGTAGTTGATGCAGCGCCGCAGGTAATGGCTCGCGTTCTTCGGGTCACGCCCGACCAGCACGGTGAGGTCCCGGACCGCGTCGGCGTAGCGGTCGGCCCATTCGTACACGTCGGCTCGAACGGAGTAGGGGACATTGGTGTCGGGCCGCAGCTCGACCAGGCGGTCGGCCTGCTTGAGCGCGGGATCGATCCGCCGCAGCTTGATGAGGGCGAAGAGGTACTGGATGCGGACGCGGGTCGACGTCCGGTCGAGGGCGAGGGCCCGGCCGTAGAGCCGGGCGGCGTCGGCGTAGCGCTTGAGCTTGTCGGCCTTCAGGCCGGCCGAGTAATTGAGGTCGGGATCGGCGGGCGACAGGTCGGCGGCTCGGGCGGCGTCGGCGTAGGCCGGCTCGTCCCGGCCTTGAATGGCGTGGAGGGTGGAGCGGTAGCGGAGCGAGGGGACGTGGTTGGGGTTGACGGCCAGCGCCCGGGTAAGGAGCTCGATCCGCGCTTCGACGGTGGCGACGTGAAAGGCGCGGCGGTAGTAGTCGGCGGCGGTGGTGCCCGTGGCGCCCGGCGCCGGCGCCGCGGCGAGGGCGATGGCGCACAGAGCCCACGTGGCGGTCCGGTTCACGGTCCGACCTCCGCTACTTGAGTCTGCCCAACCCGGCGACGGCCATCCGGTACTCCCAGCTTTCCACGCCGGCCTGGCGGCCGAGCCGCCGGCAGTTCTCGAAGTTCTCGATCGCCTTGCTCCGGCGGCCCCGGAGCAGATGCGAGGCGCCGATGTAGTAGCAGGCCCGCGAGGTGAGCAGCGCCTGCTTCGCCTTGTCCGAGTGCGCCGAGGCCTTGAGGAACTTGGCCTCGTCGTCCATGTCGGCCAGGTACCAGGCGACGGAGCTCTCCCAGCTGGGCTCCTTGATCCCCTTGGCGTATTCCTGGAGCCGCTTGGTCGCCTCGGCCTTCTGGTCCAGCCGGGACTCGACGATGTAGAGGTTGGCGCGGAGCATCGGCGAGTCGCCCCCCACGCGGCCGAGCAGGGAGCGGAACGCCGCGGCGGCGCCTTGCCACTCGGCCGCACAGCACAGCGCGTAGCCGCGCTGGAGCGCCCAAAACCGTTTCTTGCTGCGGTCGACGACGATCTGGTCGACCAGTTGCTGGTACACGCCCGCGGCTGCCTTGTACTGGCGGAGGTAGGAGAGGGCGACGGCGAGAATCTCGCGGGCCCGCCAGGATTTGGGCTCGGCGCGGATCGCCGCCTGGCAGTCCTGGATGCAGGCCTTGTAGTCGCGCATCTGCAGGTGGCACATCGCCCGGAAGCGGAGCGCCTTCGCCTGGTCCGCGGGAAGCGTGTACAACTCCAGCAGCCGGGTGTAATCTTTGACCGCCGCCGAGTACTGCCCGGACAGCGAGTATTGGGTGCCGCGCCGGAGGCGCGCCTCGGTGTCCTTGGGATTGACGCGCAGTGCCTCGCCGTACAGCCGGATCTTCTCCTCGCGGGACGTCGCCCGGCGGGCCAGGGTCCGGTAGTCGCCGGCCGTTTTCCCGCCCACCTTGATCCGCCGGAGCTCGACCTTGGCCATGTGGTACTCGAACGAATTGAGGTCGACGTGTTCGAGGCACTTCTCGAACCAGGGGATGGCCTTCTGCTTGGCGCCCTCGGCCACGTAGCGGGCGCCGATGTAGTAGTGGGCCCGCGCGGCGCGGCGTGCCGCCTCCTCCTTGCGGCGGTGCCCGGAGGCCTCGAGGAACTGCTCGACCGTCAGCCGGTTGGCCGCGAACCACACGGCGCCAAAGAACCACGGCGTAGGGTCGCGCCGCATCTTGAGCGTGGCCAGGGCGTAGGAGTTCAGGAGCTGATCCGCCTCGGCCTTGTCGCCGATCCGGCAGACCACGAAGTACAGGCAGAGCACCGCCCGGGCGCGGCGCGTCTCGGACCGCGTGTCCTTGATGGCCTGCTCGAACTCGCCGCCCGAGCTCTCCCACTCTCCGGCACAGAACGCCGCCACCCCGCGGCGCAAGTGCCAGCGGCTCCGCCGGTTCTTCGCCTCGGCGCTGTGCCGGTCCAGGTCCCGACTCAGGTACATGAGGTAATCGCGCATCGAGTTCGCGTACTCGCCCATCCGGAAGTAGACCCCCGCCCGGGACAGGTAGGGGGTGATGTACGCCGGGTCGACGTCGCGGGCGAAGCTGTAGCTCTTTATCGCGTTGTCGAACTGCCCGCTGTCCTCGTACACCTCGCCCAGCCGGAGGGCCATGTCCGCCCGGCCCATCTTGGTCCTCGCCTGGCGGACGAGGATCCGGTAGTCCTCGATGGCCGGCTCGTGCCGCCGCAGCGCCCGATAGGTCCGCGCCCGCCACTGCCGGGCGACGGCCAGCTTCGGGTCCTCCGCCAGCGCCTTCGAGAGCAGATCGGCCCGGTCTTCGAGCACCTCGGTGGCCCGGGCCTGCTTGTAGTACTCCAGCGCCGTCTTGGCGCAGCCCGGCAGCACCAGCAGCGCCGCCAGCACGCCGACGCCGGCCGCCCACGACCGAAGCTTCGCACACCGCAGGCCGTTCCGTTGCATCGTTTTCCCCCGACAGCAGGGCGATAGGACTGCTCCCACCATCATAGTGGCCGGTCCGACCGGTGTCAATCGCGGGCCGCCCGACGACAGGCCGCCCGACCGCAAAGACACGAAGGGAAACGGGAATGTCAAATGCAGAAGCCCACATGTCCAATCACGCTCGAATGTCAAAGGCCCAATGAAGCGCGAAGGAAACGACCGAACCGCGGTGTTGGCCGACATGGGGACTTGGTTATTTGGACTTGACTTGGCATTGGTCATTCGTCATTGCCGGTCTTTCGAGCGAATCATGATAAAATCCTCGACGGGGCACATCATCGGTCCGCCTCCTTTTCCTCATCGGGAGTTGGGAAGCGGCCAGCATGTGCCCCTTTCTCCGGAGCGTCAAGGCCGAACGGTCCGCACCGTCCGGCTGCCCGGCGGCGTGTTGTGAGCCGCCACGTATCGTTCCATCTCCGCCGCCAGCGCCCAACTCGACGGCTTCGCCGGAGCGCGTCCGCCGCCCACCGCTGCCGTGCTCAGGGGGGTACGATGTACCTGCGCGGTTCCAGTTTCGGCGGCCATTTGGGTTGACTTTCCGGTCGCCGGCTGTATAATTAGCTGTTCTTGGCTGGGCGCGGTATGGTGCCGTGCCCCGCGTTGGGAGGATCGAGGGGACGAATCCCTGACCGGCGCCGTCTCCGGTGTCCGGCCCGCGAGGTATCCGAGATGCCACTGACGAAGAAAGACCTGAAACGCCTCAAGGAGTTGCTGCTGGCCAAACGCAAGGCACTCGCCGTAGACGCCAATCATCTGGAGGACGAGGCGGTCCGCAAGTCCAAGGACGACGCCGCGACCCTGGATATCTCGAATTTCGCCGACCTGGGCACGGATAACTACGAGCAGGAGTTCGACCTCAGCATGCTCGAACACGAGGGCCGGACGCTCCGCGAGATCGACGAGGCGCTCGAACGGATCAAGAACGGGACGTTCGGCATCTGCGAGCTGTGCGGCAAGGCTCTGACCAAAGGCCGGCTGACGGCGCAACCCCATGCCAGGTCGTGCGTCTCATGCCTCAGCAAGCAGGAACAGTCCGGCTCTTGAAACACGTGCGGGGATGGTTCTGGGGGACGGCGGCGGCCGTCGCCGTCGCGGATCTGATCACCAAGCACGTCGTCTTCCTGCACCTGCCCGCCAAGACGTCGCCGGCGATCAAGGTCATCTCCGGCTTCTTCCACATCGTGCACGGTGAGAACCGCGGCGGGGTGTTCGGTGTGGGCCAAGGCGCCGGGGCGCTGTGGCTGGTGTTCGGCTCGCTGGCGGGGGTGCTGGTGATCTGGTTCGCCCACCGCAAGGACACCCAGGTCCTCCTGCTCCAGATCGCCTTGGGGCTGGTGCTGGGCGGCGCGGTGGGCAACCTGTACGACCGGGCCACGTTCCAGTTCGTCCGCGATTTCATCCAGATCTATTACTGGCCGGGCGAGGACTGGCCGGCGTTCAACGTCGCCGATTCGGGCATCTGCGTGGGCGCCGCCGGCCTGGCCGTGTACGCGTTCTTCTTCGCACCGAAAGACGAGAAAAAGAACTCCCCCCGCAAGGCACACTGAACGATGGAATACTACACCAACATCCTTAACGCTATCGGCAACACCCCGCTCCTGGACCTGACCCGCATCTCGAACGGAACGGTGTTCGCCAAGGCCGAGTACCTGAACCCCGGCGGCAGCATCAAGGACCGCGTGGCCAAGTACCTGATCGAGCAGGCCGAGAAGCGGGGCGAGCTGGAGCCGGGGATGACGATCGCCGAGGCGACGTCGGGCAACACCGGCATCGGCGTCACCCTGGTCGGGGTGCACAAGGGCTACCGCGTGGTGATCGTGATGCCGGAGGACATGAGCGAGGAGCGGAAGAAGATCATCCGGGCGCTGGGCGCCGAGCTGATCCTGACGCCGAAGGAGACGAGCATCCCCGGGGCCTGCGACCGCGTGAACGAGATGGCCGCGGCGGACCCGAACGTCTGGGTCGTCCGGCAGTTCGAGAACCCGCGGAACCCCGAGGCCCACTACCTGACCACCGGCCCCGAGGTCTGGCGGCAGATGGAGGGGAACATCGCGGCGTTCGTCGCCGGCGTGGGCAGCGGCGGCACCCTGGGCGGCGTCGGCAAGTTCCTCAAGGAGCGTGACCCGAACATCCACGCTGTCGCCGTCGAGCCCGCCAACGCCGCCGCCCTGCTCGGACACGAGCCCGGCCTCCACCAGATCCAGGGGATCGGCGACGGCTTCGTGCCCCCCGTCCTCGACACCTCGCTGATCGACGAGGTCCTCACCGTCACCGACGACGATGCCATCGAGACCACGCGCCGGCTCGCCCGGCTCGAGGGCGCCCTCGTCGGCACGTCATCCGGAGCCAACGTGTGGGCGGCGCTGCGCCTCGCCGAGCGGCTCGGCCCGGGCCAGAACGTGGTCACTGTCCTCCCCGACCGGGCGGAGCGCTACTTCAGCACCAGTTTGATCTGAAGGCCGTTTCACGCAACGTCAAATGGCAACATCCCACTGTCCAAGCGCAGCACCACGCGTCCGCCGGCTTCGCTCATTGGGCCTTTGACATTTGGACGTGAACGGACATTGGGCGTTCTGACGCACCGCGTGTCTCATGCGAGGAGTTGCGCCCCCTGCCCGCGTTGCGCGCCTTCCGCCCCGCCGCTATAATCCGCCCGTCCGGCAGGAGGAACTGAGGATGCCAGCCACGGACTCGCTGTCGCCGCAACTGGTGATGATCCGCGAAGGGCTCGACGGCCTGCCCGAGGTCGCCCTGCCGGAGGGCTACCGGCTCCGCACGTATCGGCCGGGCGACGGCGCACACTGGAACGTCATCATCAATGAGTCGTTCGGCAAGCCGCCGGGGCACTGTGACTTCGAGCAACTCATGCGGGCGGACCCGGCGTTCCGTCCCGAACGTGTGTTCTTCGTTTTGCACGGCGGCGAGCCGGTGGCCACCGCCTCCGCCTGGCGGCACCCGGAGAAGATGGCCGACGCCGGCGCCGTCCACTACGTCGGCGCCCGCGCCGCCCACCAGGGCAAGCGGCTCGGCTACTGGGTCTCACTTGCCGCGCTGCACCGGATCAAGGCCGAGGGGCTCGACAAAGCGTGGCTGTTGACGGACGACTACCGCCTGCCCGCGGTCAAGACGTACCTCAACCTCGGCTTCCGCCCGCTGCTCGTGGACGAGAACCAGCGCCGCCGCTGGGCCGACCTGTTCGACGCCCTCCAACTCCCCGAACTCAAGGAGCGATTCGGCGACGTCCTCGACGGGCCGCTGTGGGGGTGGCCATCAGCCCATGCCGACGACTTCGACTACGCGGCCCGCGTCGTCCGTCGGCGCCGCTGGACCCCGAACCGGGGGCCCGGCCGCATCCACAAGGGTGACATCGACGCGTTCGCCGACGAGTCCCTGTACCGACCCGCCGACCTCGGCACCGCCGGAGCGGATATCGCCGACGTGCCCGCCGGCGAGGACCAGCCGTTCGAACTGTGGTTCCGCGTCGGTTCCGCCGGCCTGCCCGCCGGGGCCGAGGTGCTGTTCTGGACGCCGGGCCAGTCGCCGCTCGGCACCCGCCCCCAACCGGAGGACCCGCAGAAACCCGGCTTCGTTGGACTCATCGGGCCGGACGGCGTTGAACCGCTGGCTCAGCCGGGCTTCCGAACGGCCCGCGACCTGGCCGAGGGCGACGAGGTGCAGCTCCGCATCGGCGCCAAGGGCGGGTTTCGGTGGACGCCGCTCGCCGGGCGCAAAGAGATGAAGGTCATCGTCGACGTGGGCGGAGGCGAGCCGCTGATGCGCCTGCCCGAGCCCGTCGTCGTCCGCGTCCTGCCGCGCCCGACCGACCACGTCGACATCTTCCTGCCGGGCACGGCCGAGCCGGGTGGCACGGTCCGCGCCGCCGTCACCGTCCGCGATGAGTTCGACAACCGCGTCCGCCTCGACGGGCCGGCCAAGGTGCGGGGCGGCGGACGGACGACCACGGCGCATCTGCGCGACGG
>Ga0272442_10009116_pt1 | contig 12464 bp, 12 predicted proteins | sample SSMForm2O_FD_200262 | JGI IMG/M metagenome (GOLD analysis project Ga0272442, IMG submission 200262) | Marine sediment archaeal communities from Little Sippewissett salt marsh, Falmouth, MA, United States - SSM-Form-2O | ecosystem: Environmental > Aquatic > Marine > Wetlands > Sediment ... | reverse complement strand
CAGGCGCCGGGAGATGAAACGGAGAGAGGCGGATGAGCGGTAAGTTACTGTGCGGGGGTGGTTTACGTTTCCGTGGGGCCGTGGAGGGGCAGATCGGGCAGAGTGGCTTGCCTGGGGCGGTCGGTGCCGGGGGGAACCTGCCGAGGGCGAGTGCATCGAACCGGATTGACAAGTTGGGCGGAGTTTGCCTTGCTCAAGAGCGCCGTGATGAGGGGGGGCGCGGGGGGCGGCGGAAGCGGGCCTTGGGAGGGCCTGAGGCGTGGGAGGGTCGCGTCGCAGGAGTGAAAATGGTAGAGTGCCGGGCCAATAAACCGATCAGGGGGATGCGTTTGCCGGTCGGTCGCGGGTCTGGCCGACCGGAGTCAGATGATAAGGAATGGAAACATGAAGCGTATTTTTGTGGCAATCCTGGCAGGGCTGTTGCTTTGGGCATTCGTACCCGGCTGCGGCGGTGGCGGCGGGGCGGGCGGCGAGGAGGCGCAGAAGCGTGAAGTCAAGCAGGAAAAGCGGACGCCTCCCGGCCCCGGCGGTTCGCCGGAAGTGAGCGGCAGCGGCGAAGAGGCGCCCCCTGAAGAGGACGAGACGGGCGGCGAATAGCCCGTTGAGCAGAGCGAGCGCCCTGTGCCGCGGCCGGGCCGCCGTCCGATGGGTGGGGTGCCGGCAGCGAGCAGGGCGGACAGCCGACGAGGACCTGATCCGGCACCACGGTGGCGGGTCGGGTTCGCGTCTTTCCCGTTGTGGATAACCTTCCGTCAGCGGGCGCGAAGAAAAACCGCCGACAGGACAAAGTCCATATCGGCGGCGGGTGGATGGCCAATTCATAACTCACGGCCGCAGCGGGAACTGCGGGCAAGATGGCCTTGCATCATTAATATGACGAACCGGTTGGGCGGGGGCAACCGTTTTCCGTCGGATTCGTCTGGTTTTTTGTTGACAAGTTGTCGGATAACCTGGGACGGGCTTGCCGGGGCCCCCGCCGAGCCACGGGCCGAGGGCTTGGCGGCATCCGGGGTTGGTTCTCGGACCTTCAGGAGCCGCGGGCCAGGTTCCGCAGGACCTCCAGCCCGGCGCGGAGCTTCTCGTCGGACACGGCGTAGCTGATTCGGAAGTGGGTGTCCCGCTGGCTGAAGACGGCACCGGGGATCGCCAGGACATTTTGCTCGATGGCCCGCTCGACGAAGGTGGTCGCGGTGACCCCGAGCTTCTCGGGGACCTTGACGAAGGCGTAGAACGCGCCGCCCGGCCGCACGAGCTCGGCCGCACCGTCCAGCGCCTGGATGACCATGTCGCGTTTGCGCTGATAGGCGGCGATGTGATCGGTGACATCCACGTCAAACGCGCCGGCCAAGCCGACCTGGAAAGCGGACGGGGCGCAGACAAAGGAGTATTGCTGGAGCTTGGCCATCTGCATGAGGATGGGCTTGGGTCCGGCGGCGAAGCCCATGCGCCAGCCGGTGCAGCCGTAGGTCTTGCCGAAGCCGCGCACCAGGATCATGTTCCTGGTGTATCGCGCGGGGCTGGGGCAGCGGCCGTTCTCCAGCGACTGGCGGTAGGTGAACTGGTCGTAGATCTCGTCGGAGATCACGACGACGCCCCGGCGCTCACACAACTCGACGAGTTCGCGAAGCTCGTCGCCGCTCAGCACGGCGCCGGATGGATTGCCCGGCGAGTTGACAATCAGGATCTTGGTGCGATCGGTGATGAGGGGTTCGACGCGCCGGGCGGTCATGCGGAAGTCGGGGTATGTCTCGCAGAGCACAACGTCGGCGCCGGTGATCTGGGCGAGCGCGGGATAGATGACGAAGAACGGATCGGGGATGATGGCCTCGTCACCGGGATTGAGGAGAGCCAGGCAGGCGAGCATGATCGCCCCGCTCGTGCCGGAGGTGATCATCAAGCCCGTGTCGTTTGACGGCGCGGTCCAGTCGACATCGTCGGCGAGCCGGCGCGAGACCGCATCGAGCAGCTCGGGCGCGCCTTGAGTTAGGGTGTAGTCGTTTCGGTCGGCGCGGATCGCTTCGATGGCGGCCTGTTTGATGCGTTCGGGGACGGGGAAGTCGGGCTGACCGATGGAGAGGTTGATCGGATCCTTGAGCTTGGCACCGAGTTCGAAGACGCGGCGGATGCCGGAGACGTCAATTGAACGGGCGCGCTGGCTGATCATCCGGTCAAAATCAAGCATCGCCGGCTCGCTTGGGGCGGCGGGTTTCCTGGCGTAGGTGGTCATGGGAGGGCTCCGGACGCTCGATCGAAATCGGAGAGGGGTCCACATGAAGTCTACACCCGACCGAGGGGCTGCGCCGCGGCGACCGGGGACAAAACGGGCCGATCGTTGGATCGACCCGCGGGGGCGCAAAGCGGTTGAGGTGGGGCGTGAGGCGTCTCACGTTTCGGGGGTTTCTTCTTTCTTCTTCTTCTTTTTGCCGCCGGCGACCTGTCGGCTGGTGACCTTCGGCAGGGCCAGGGGGGAGTGCTGGCCGGGGGTGAAGCGGGATTCGCCGATCAACGTCGTGATGCGTTCGGCACGGGTGAGGACGTTGCGGTGCTGGTTGAGCGCGGCGGGTTTGGTCTTCAGGCTCCGATGCAGACTCATGGGGGTGATCCTTCGGTGGTCGTCAGCCGGAGTCCGGCCGATAACGTCGCAAGTAGGCGTCTCGCAGGTTGCTCTCGCCGGCATGCTGGGCTTTCCAGGCATCGCCGATGCGGAAGACCTGATCGCGCAAGGGTTGTTCCCGCGGGTCGACCTTGCCCTCAGCCGGTAAGCCCGGGAGGACAAAGACGCGGAACCGCTTATTGTTGCTGGGAGTGACGTAGGCTTCAAGTCCGCGCTGGCGGCAGAATTCGGCGAGGCGCCACGCGCCTTCCCGGCGGGTCTCGGCGAGGACGAGGTAGTAGAGGTCGGCGTGGCGCGGGTCGGAGTCGATGGGGCCCCAGGACCGCGGGGGGGAGCCGACCCGTTCGTGAGGCGCCGGTGATGCGGTATGCGCGTCGCTCGGCGGGGTCCGATTCCGCGGGGGTGCGGGAGGTTCCAGGAGCGGGTCCGCGGCTCGCGAGGCGGGGGCGGGGTTCTCGGTAGTCTCAAGGAAGCGCCGGTCGAACTCGGTGCGGGCTGCCTGCTCCCCGAGGCGGAAGGCAATCATGTAGACGAGCAGGCCGAGGACGGCGACGCCGGCTGCCGCGAGCAGGAGATACCCGGCGGGAATGCGGACGGTTCGGACGAGGGCGGAGGGCGGTTCGTCCTCGACGGCGTGCCGGGGCGGCGCGGGGACGCCGTCGCGGTGATCGCCGTGTCTGTTCATCAATTCGTAAAGCGGCGGTTTGAACGAGCGTTTTGACATGCCAACTCAGGTCGGTTCTCGACGGGGCCGGGCGGGCCTAACCATCGGCGGTTGCCGTTCCGCAAGCGATGACCGATGCAACGGCGTAACCGGCATCACCTTCCGCATGAGAGAGACTCACAAGCCACCGGGCGATTCCGAGGCCGGCGGCGTGCCGGGCACACTCCCCGGCGAGGCGCAGGCCGGGTCTGCCGGAGGGTTCGCGCAGCACCTCGATGTCCGTCCAGGCGATGCCGTTGCGCCAGCCCGTGCCGAGCGCCTTGAGGACGGCCTCCTTGCAGGCGAATCGCGCCGCATAGCGTTCGGCGCGGCGCCTTCGGGCGGCCTCGGCGTAGGCCTGCTCGGCCGGGGTGAAGCATCGGTTGCGGAAGCGATCGCCGTGCTCCTGGAGCAGCCGGGCGATGCGCCGGGTCTGCACAAGGTCAATTCCGTGGCCCAGAACGTGCATACTGACCATCTTAACCGGTCAGCGGGGGGGATCGGCGGCGTGGGGTCGGCCGGGGGCGGCGGGGTGTCACGATCGGTTCGCCGCCGGGTCGATCCCTGATGCGTTGCGCCACGCCTCGGCGCTTTGCGCCAGCCCGGCCCACGGATCGGGCCACTGCCGGGCATCAACGACAAGTGGGTGCCGGTAGCCGGCGATTCCGAGGTGAATTCGGTAGGCGGTCAGGTCGAGGCGTGTGTCATTTGGGCGACCGGAGGGGCAGCGCATGCCCGTGCCGGAGAGGTCGCAGAGGCGCGCCGAGACGAGGCGTCCGGCCCATTGGGCGACGGCGGCGGCGGGATCGGCGCCGACAGCCAGCCACGCGGCGGGGTCGATCCCGATGCCAACGTGCTCCCGGACGGCGACGGGGACGGCGTGGTCGGCCAGTTCGACGCCGAGATGCTCGGCACGATCCACGATGGTCGCGATGACCGGGGCCAGCCGGGCACGGCGGTCATCGCTGTCCGCGGCGGGGAGGGTGAAACTGACGGGACAGCGGTCGAGGTCGGCGGCCAGGGCGATGGCGTCGAGGAGGGCGGAGGCGGCGCGGTCGATGTGCGCCGGGTCGAGCAGATGGTCCGGGGGTATCCAGGCGTCGACACCGCCGGGGCGGAGGTCCTTTCGCCGAAGGGTTGCGGCGAGGTCTCGCCGAGCGGAACCGTCCAGGTCGCGCGGGCGAAGCCCCGGCTGGGCGGCGCTGAACTGCACGGATCGGAAGCCCATGTCGCGCAGGCGATCGAAGGCGCGTCGAGGCTCGGTGTCCAGCGGCGCCAGCGTGGCGGCGAGGGCGGTCTGCGGGTTGTCGGCAGGGAAGGTATCCACCGCGATCAAGCTACCGTGCCGGCGCCGGTTCGCCAAGCGCGCTGCTGAAGGTGCGGGGTTACCATGCCCAGGCGCGCCGATTGGCGTGGGAGACCGGCCATGCAGGGGTATCTGAGAGTCGTGAACATGGTGTACTGGCTGGGGATCGTGCTGTGGGCGGCGGCGCTGGTCACCGCGGCGGCGGCCGCGCTGAACGTGTTTCCGGCCGTCGACGGCGCGGCGGTGACGTTGGCGCAATACGCGGCGTACCCGGCCGAAGAGCACGGGCGGCTGCTGGCCGGCCGGATCATGGAGGCCGTCCTGTGCTGTGTCGACGTGCTGCAATTCATCGCGGTTCCGCTGACGGCGGGGGCGCTGGTTGCGCAATTGGCGATCTTCGGCGTGCCGATTCGGCGGGCGTCCAACGTGATCCGGACGGGGTGCGTGGTGATCGGCGCGCTCGTGTTTTCCTATCACGCGACGATGCTTGCGCCACGGATGAACCGGGAACTGCGGTCGTATTGGGCGGCGGCGGAGGCGGGGGAGGTCGCGCAGGCTCATGTGCATCGCGCGGCCTTTGACCGCTATCATCCGAGGGCGGAGGCGCTGATGCGGGTGAATCTGTTCCTGGTTCTTGTCGCGGTTGCGTCATCGGCCGTCGCATTCGGGACGGGGCGAGCCGAGGCGGGTCCGCGGCTGGAACTTCCCAACCTTGCCGGTGAATCATGACGACGCGCACCTCATCGCTGACGAGCAAGGCGCAATGGGATCTGCCGAAGAAGAGCGGCGCGGAGAAAGCGCGCGCGAAGCGGATTCTGGACGGGTTGTACAGGTACTACCCGGATGCCGCGTGTGAACTGGATTTTCAGAGCCCGCACGAGTTGTTGGCGGCGGTGATTCTGTCGGCGCAGTCGACGGATGTGGGCGTGAACAAAGCGACGCCGGCGCTGTTCAAGGCGTTTCCGACGCCGGCGGATTACGCGGCCTCGGACCCGCAGCGGATTGAGCGGTACGTCAAGAGCATCGGGCTCTACCGGAACAAGGCGAAGGCGATTCACGCGGCGATGACGGCGATCGTGGACCGCTTCGACGGACAGGTGCCGCGGACCATGGAGGAGTTGCTGACGCTTCGCGGGGTGGCGCGGAAGACGGCGAATGTTGTGTTGGGCACCGCGTTCGGTCTGAACCTGGGTGTGGTGGTGGATACGCACGTCATGCGGGTGGCGCAGCGGTTCGGGCTGACGAAGGAGAAGGATTCGGGGCGGATTGAACGGGATCTGATGGCGTTGTTCGGCCGCCCGCACTGGACGCAGCTCAGTCACATGATGATCTGGCACGGTCGCCGCGTGTGCAAGGCGCGCGGCGCGCTGTGCGCCGAGCATCCGCTGTGTCAGCGTTATTGCTCAAACGCAAAGGTGATGGGGAGCGGCTGAGGCCCATGTTCCGGCGGCGGGCACGGGCGCGCGGCGCTGCCACGGTTGGGGGGCAGGGCGAGGTCGACGATGAGGGGGAGGTGATCAGATCCGATCGGTTGGCCGGTGACACAGCGCAGGGCGTGGATGTCGCGGCTGTGGAGGCAGTGGTCGATCGGGATGCGCATGAACGGCGGGAACGAGGCGGGCCACGTGGGGAGGATGCCGCATCCGCGTCTGGCATTGACGAGGTCGGTCTGCCGGGTCAGTTGTCGATACGGGCGTGACCACATGGTGGCGTTGAGGTCGCCGATAAGGACGGCGGGGCCTGTGACACGTGACGCGCGGCGGGCAACGGCCAGCAGTTGCTCATCGCGGAGCGGGGCGCGCCCGACGGGAAGCGGAGGCAGGGGGTGAGTGGCGATGAGCGTGGCGCGAGTGTTTTCCAGCTCGATCTCGCAGACGATGCTGCGGACGCCGGCACTGCCGAGGGTGGCGATCTCGTCGTGGTGCAGGGGCAGGCGGCTGACGACGGCGATGCCGAAGTGATCGTCGCGCGGTTCGCTGATGGAGTAGGGCATCCGGTCGGTCAGGGGCGCCAGCGCATGAAGCCAGCGTTCGTCGATCTCCAGAAGGACGAGGACATCGGGCTTCCACTGCCGGACGAGCGCCAGAAGTTGGTCGTGCCGTTGGTTGGCGCGGAGGACGTTGGCGAGGATGACGCGGATGGTCGGGCCGTGGCCGGTCGAGGCGGGGTTTGCGTGGGGCAGGTACCACGGGAGGACGCGGGGGGCGGTCAGCGCGACGCAGATGGCCGCGGCCACCGCGCAGCGCCACAGGCGGAGGGCGACGCCAAGCAGCAGGAGCAGGAGGGCGGCGGCCAGGTAGTGGGGCTGGAAATGGCTTGCGAGATCAAGAAGCGGCGACACGGCGGCGAGCCGGCCGGCGCCGATGGCGGCGAGGAGCAGCGTGATGAGTACCGCCAGAGATCGGCCGATGGTGCGGCGCGAGGGTTGTCCGCGGCGTCGGGGCGGAGGGGAGGTCATCGGCACTTGTACGTACGGAGGTCAGGGCGGTTCGGAGAGTCGGGCGACGCCGATGCCGGCGAGTTCGCTTACGTAGGCGGCGCCACCGCCTTCCAGGAGGGGGAACAGGAAGCGGACGGGGCCGTCGAGGCGGAGGTGAGCGATCGCCTGGGCCGGTGCGGGATCCTTGGCGCCGAGGACGGTGATGCCGGCGTCATGGCCGAGCCAGAAGCGTCCGTCGACGGCGACAATGCAGTGGAAGGGTGCCTGGGCGGGATCGGCGTAGGTGAACGGACCGTCGGGCGTTGAGAGGACCACGGAGGCGCCGTCGGCGCTGATGGCGGCGGTGGCCGCGAGGGTGACGGCACGGCGCGGCGGCGCGGCGGGGGCGATCGGCGGCCGCCCGGGCTGAAGGGTCGAGGTTGCCGGCGAGTAGAGCCAGGTGCCGTGGGGTCCGCCGGCGAGGATATGCCTGCCGTCGAACCGGGCGGAGGTCAGCGCGCAGGGCTCGCGATGGACATGGATGAGAGTGCGGCCGGGGCCATGCTGATCGTCCCGCCGGCGGTAGATCGCGCGCCCGAACACACCGGCCAGCGCGAGATGGTTGTCATCGATTTTGTCGACGTCGCGTGCTCCGCGGATGTTGACGAGGGCCGCGAGCTTGAGTTCGCCGGCCCGAAGCAGATACGCGCGGATGTCCTCTTCGCCGACGACCCAGAGGCGGTCGTCGAAGAGTCGGAGGCGATGGATGGGCTGGTCGAGTCGGATCGTGGTTCGGCGCGCGTCGACCTCGCGGAGGTTCTCGGTCATCAAGCCGACGGAGGCGCCGTCCGGGCCGCGGCGGATGAAGGCGAAGCGGGCGGTGTGCCAGCGGTCGGGCGGCAACGGCAGCAGTTCGCTGGCCGAGCCGAGGTACGTGTTGTCGCCGACGAGGTAGATCCTCCGGCCGACGGTGACGGCCAGGCCGCCGGCAGTGGCGATGACGGATCGGGCGTCTCCGTCGTGTCGGAAGACGGGATCGAGATCGGCCAGGCGCACGGCCCCGCCGGGGCCGGAGACGTAGAGGGCTTCGGCGACGAGGCTGAGCCGGCGCGGGCGGATGCCGAGCCGGTCGGCGGTGATGCGCCGGGTGAGTTCGAGGCGTCCGTCGGTGACCGGCGTGATTTCGATCACGGCGTCATCGCGGAGGACGACGTAGAGACGCCGGTCATGAACCAGCAGGTCGGTGGCGGATCCCGCCTCTCCGGGGGGTTTCAGGTCGATGCAGGCGCGGGTGGATCCGTCGGTGGGATCGAGCGCGAGGAGCGAGGTGCCGAAGGTCTGATACCAGGTGCCGTTGTGGATGACGGTTCGATAGTGGGTTCCCCCGACGTGATCAGAGATTCGCAGCGTGGCGTTTTGCAGCGTTGCGGAGGGCCGGTGCGGAGATGAGGTGCAGGCGAAGGGCAGGCAGGCGGCGGCGCCGGCGAGCAGGGCGATCCGGCAGTATCGGGGTTGACCGGTCCATGCACGCATCGTTTCATCTACACTACCATTCATTGGTCAGGGCCGCGGCGAGATGCTTGAATGACGGATCGCATCACCCAGCTCAAGGCGCTTCTCAAGCAGGAACCGGATGATCCGTTCTGCCTGTACAGCATCGCGATGGAGTATTTGAAGGCGGGCGACAGGGAGAGCGCCGCGGCGTATTTCGACCGGACGATCGAGGTGGATCCGTCGTACTGCTACGCGTACTACCACAAGGCGCGCGCCCAGAAGCAAGGCGGTGACGTGGAGGCGGCCCGCGCGACGCTGCGCATCGGTTTGGAGCGCGCCCGCACGTGCGGCGATCAAAAGGCCGAATCGGAGTTGGCCGCTTATCTCGAAACCTTGTCGTGAGCTCGGCGATGGCGCAACAGGGCGAGGACATCCCGCTGGGGGAACGGGTGACGGCCATACAGCCGCTGCGGTCGGACCCGAATATCCGGAGCGTCCGGGTCGGGCGGCGGACGATCGCGAAGCTGCGCGCGAGTGAAATCGAGGCTCTCGGGGTCGAAGTGGGGCAGGAGTTGACGGCGGGGTTGTGGCGGGATTTGGAGCGTGCCGCGGAGCAGGACAAGGGGCGAAAGGCGGCGCTGCGGCTGCTCGGTCGGCGGGCCTACTCGTCGGGGCAGATCGTGCAGCGGCTCGGTCGGCGGGGCTTCGATCGGGACCTCTCGCGGCGGATCGCCGAGGAACTGGTCGAAGCGGGCTGGATCGATGACCTGGCCTACGCCCGGGCGGAAGCGAGGCAGATTCTGAGTCGGGCCCCGGCGGGGAAGCGGTTGCTCGTCAGCAAGCTGCGTCAGCGCTTTATCAGCGCAGAGATGGCCGAGCAGGTTGCCGAGGAGGTTCTCCGGGGCGTGGACGCAACGGAGCAGGCAACGGCGCTGGCCCGGAAGCGGCTGCGGGTGATGGGGCCGGTGCCGCCGGCGACGGCCGCGAGACGGATTGCCGCGGCCCTGCACCGGCGAGGATTCGACGGGGAGACGGTGCGGAACGTGATCGAAGGTTTGCCTCTGGTCGATGACGCGTCGGATGCCGATTGAGCCGCGGGTGAGGCAACGGGGAGGGCGGGAACGTTGAACGGAGGGGCTGCGGCCTGACGTGATTTGTCCAAGAAGGGCTGTCAGAATGGACCAACTGGAGCGTGGAACGCGTATGTGGTGCATCCGTTTCGCATAGGCAAGAGGGCTGTGCCAGCGGTGGAGGCGGCAGTGGGACCGGGATGTGCTGTGCGGCGGAAGGTGGGGGCTAGTAGGCCTCGAACATGCGTCGGTTGGTGCCGTGGGGGCCGATGCGGGCGCGGACGCGTGCGCCGCACTTGGGGCATCGTCCTTCGTAGGCGGTTCCGGCGCGGTTGCGGTACAGGCGGCCGTAGACGTGGCAGCATCGGAACCAGATGGAAAGGAACTTTCGTCGGGGCGTGCGTGGAGGGCGGCGATCGCGTGGCGAGCGCGGGCTGCGGAGAGCGTCGATATCGACGATGTCTTCGGGATCGGCCACGATGAAGGATATCGGCCGCGTCGAAGGGGAGGCTTCAGCGGCGCGAGGGGTCAGCGGGTGGCGTGGGTCTAGAGGGCATTGACTTATGGTGTAGCGTTTTGCATCCTCGATAGCCAGTCGCCTTTGAGGACGTGGACCACGGCTGTTGGTGTAGCGGGAGCATTGGATGATCCCCCCTCACCCAAACCCTCTCCCGGCGGGAGAGGGCTTATAGTGCTTCTCCCGGCGGGAGAGGGCCGGGGCGAGGGCAAACGGACATCTTGGCGCCCGGGGGGCACCGGTCTTCCGTCGTTGACGATCCACCGCAAAGACGTGGTCGGCAAGCGCTCATGGCACCCACCAAACAAGCGGCTACAGCTTGTGTCAACCTGCGCTAATCGCGGATCTGGGCGTGGAACTGGTTTTGAAGGGCGTTCATGACGGCGTCGATCTGGGGGTCGACCTCTTCGTGCTTGAGGGTGCGATCGGCGGCGCGGAAGCGGAGGCGGAACGTGAGTGACTTCTTCCCTTTGGGGATCTGCTTGCCGCGGAAGGTGGTGATAAAGAGGCTGGCCTCGTGGCAGTCGAGGCGGAGGGCATCGACGGCGTCTCGGACGTGCCGCCAGGTGACGGGTTCATCGACGACGGCGGAGAGGTCGCGTTCAATCGCGGGGAAGGTGGGGAGAGGGCGTGCGGGGGTCTCGGGCGGATACTGCTGGTAGAGCTCGGCGAGTTGGAGTTCGGCGACGAGTACGGGTTCATTGAGGTGGAAGCGCTTGGCGGCGTCGGCTGACAGGCGGCCGAAAAGGCCGAGGTTGGCGTCGCCGGCGTAGGCGGCTGCGCCTGGCGAGAGCCACGGGACATCGTCAAGGGGCTTGACGTTCACGACGGCTTCGTGTCCGAGGAGGATCTCGGCAATTCGTTCGATGGTGCCGCGGATGGGGCGGAGGCCGTCGTGCGGGTTGTGGACATCCATGAGGAGTCCGAGCTTGACGATCTCCTCGTGTCCATCGGAGGTTCCCCAGAACGCGCCGGCGGATTCAAAGAGCCGGAGGTTGTCCACGCCGTTGTCCTGGTTGAGTCTTCGGACGCGCAGGAGGCTGGGGAGGGTTGACGGCTGGAGGGCGGGGGCGGCGCCGGCGCGCTGGTCATCGACGCGGAGGGCGTGGCAGCCGTCGGTGAGAAAGAGCGAAGCGTCGTCGTCGCTGATGAGGGAGTGGGTGACGGTTTCGACGAAGCCGAGGCCGACGAGTTCGTTGGCGACGGCCTGGCGGGCAAGTTCGGAGGGTTGGGGGGGAGCGACGCGGATGCGAACGGTCTCCGTGACGGGGATGTTGTCGTGGCCGAACATGCGACCGACTTCTTCGATGAGGTCTATCTCGCGTTGGATATCGAGGCGGGGATAGGGAACGAGGCAGTCGATGTGATCGTCGGCGGGTCTGGGTTCGAAGCCGAGGCGGAAGAGGGAGTCGAGGATCTGCCGGTCGGAGACGGGGACGCCGAGGATCTTGCGGCAACGGTCCGTGCGCATGGAGACGCTGCGCCGAGGCGGAATGGGCAGGCCCGCGGAGAGAACGCCGGGGCAGAGCTCGCCGCCGGCGAGTTCCAGGATCAGTTGGGCGAGGCGGTCGGCGGCCTGGTTGACCTGTCCGGGATGGACGCCGCGTTCGAAGCGGTAGCTGGACTCGCTGGCGATGCCGAGACGTCGGCTGGTGTTTCGGACGGCGACGGGGTCGAAGGCGGCGGCTTCGAGGAGGAAGTCGGTGCTTTGGTCGGTGACGGCGGTAAGGGCGCCGCCCTTGACGCCGGCAATGGCCACGGCGCGGCGTGCGTCGGCGATGACGAGGTCTTCCCCGCCGAGGCAGACCTCGGATTCGCCCTCGCCGATGGGGAGGAAGGGTTCATCCCAATGGGCCATGCGGACGATGATCTCGGGACCTTCGAGCTTGGCGATGTCGAAGACGTGGGTGGGTTGGCCGAGTTCGAACAGGACGAAGTTGGTGGCGTCGACGACGTTGTTGCGGGGGATGTCGCCGCGGGCGAGCAGGCGGTCGGTGAGCCACTTGGGAGAGGGTCTGACGGTGGCGCCGAGGATGACACGGCCGGTATAGAGGGGGCAGCGCCGGGGTTCGCGGTTGGTTAGCTTGACGACGGAGTGCGCGTCGGGGCCGGCGTATTCTGGGGTTGGCTGGGGGATGTTGAGGGTGCGGCCGGAGATGGCGGCGATCTCCCGGGCGAGGCCGAGGTGACAGACACAGTCGCCGCGGTTGGAGGTCATCTCGTAGTCCTGACGGACGTCGCGGCCGTCGGTCAGTTGCACGTCCTGGCGGTCTTCGAGGGGGAAGCCGGCGCGGGTGTGAAGTTCGGCCTGGAGGTCGGGGTCGGCGGGGGGGTCGAGGTA